>Ga0208186_100087_pt1 | contig 13527 bp, 14 predicted proteins | sample Shrwel1BS1Day23_FD_187537 | JGI IMG/M metagenome (GOLD analysis project Ga0208186, IMG submission 187537) | Subsurface microbial communities from deep shales in Ohio, USA - Utica-3 well 1 S-1-Day23 (SPAdes) (version 2) ... | reverse complement strand
TTTTGATTTTATTGATTGTTCCTTTAATGATAAAATTTGCAAAGCCTTATCTTCAAAAACAAGTTAAAAGAGAAACTTTTATCTGTTCCGTCAAAATTCTAATGGTTTTCCAACTGGTTCAGGTTTTGCTGCTCTTTATTAGTTTGATTAGATTTTAAATAAAAAACTCCAATTAATTAATTTGGAGTTTTTTTATTTATTTTTTTATACTATTTGACTTCCTATTCAGTGGTTTTGCACCATTTACCAGAGCTAATAAAGCAAAAATTGGGCCACCGATATAAGGAAAAAATAGCCAACAAAGATTTCCCAAATGAAAATCAAAAAAGATAATTAGGAAGACATAAAGCGCAATTCCCAAAAGAAAAAGAAGATAAAAAGGCATCATTTTATCAGCAATTTCGGCTTGACTACTAGCAGCAGCCGAAATTTTTGAAAAAAGGAGAATACTTGGTAAAATCAGTAAGCCATAAAGCATTGAAAGCAAGGCGAAAATTCTTCGAAAAGTTGAATTTTTTGCCAGAGTGGGGAGTTCGTGGATTGTAAATTGTGGGGTTCTGTTTTGGATGGCAGAAATGAATTTTTCCCTTTGAGACCAACCTGTATAAAATAAGGCAAAAGCCAAAATACCAAAGACAAACCACTCATATAAAATGTTCAGGGGATTAGTTTGTTGTGAGGATAGACGCCCAGAACTGACCATGATGGCCATAAAATCATTCATAGCATGCACGAATATTGCAAAGAGTAGATTGCTTGTTTTCATGTAGACAACTGCGGCAAATAAGCCGAAAGCCATAACTGCAAGGACTTGAATCATAGTATTATTTAAAGGTTGGTGGCGTAGATTGACTAAATGTGTCAGCCCAAATAAAATACTTGAGATAAATAAGGGAGCAATAATCTTATTCTTGGAGTTTTTAACTAAAATTCCAAAGATTAAACCTCGGAAGGTTAATTCTTCAGCCAGACCGATTAAAAGAGTGGCAACAATAGCTAGAAAAATGTAAGAGACAGATGCCTGTTTACTTAGAGCAATGATTAATCCAGCAATAAACATTAATAGTGGAACAACTAACATTCCTATGGATTTTTTCCAGTTATAAGCTTTAAATAAAAGCTTTTGATGCCAGAAAAAATGATTAAGTAAAAGTAAAATTAAAATAATTGGAATTTCTTGGACAATGATGGAAGTAAGCGAGGAAAATTGTCCAAGGCTGTGTAGCCAATTAATTATTCCAAAAGCTTCGAGAATGGGGTTGAGTCCTAAAAGGTAGATGAGCCAAATAGCAAAAACACTAATGACACTAATATATTTTTTCATAGAAAATCCTCTTTTGATATTAATAAATTTTGACAACGAGTGTTATTGAAAAAACTTTGACATTTCTTGCATAATATTGCATTTATGTTTTGATTATAGTTTTTAATTTTCTTCTTGTCAATTAGAAACGAAGGATTAGCTGACAATTAATTATGACGTAAAATAAAGAATACTGACAGAGTTATCAGTATTTTAAAAGAGGAAAATTGAAAACAAAAACACTGACAGATAATAGTTCTTCAGCGAATGAATAGGTTCATCTTTGGAAAACTCTGTCAGTGATTTCTTAATTACAACAGTCATGTTTTGTCTCTGTATTTTTATTTGTCGAAGCTTGATTAGACGTGGGCAGAGCCGTGGCTCCTTTAACTGGACAAGTGTTAACATTACAGTCTTCACATGCCCCTTTGCTGCGAACAGTTTTAAAAATGGCAAAACCAGTAATGATGAGAATGATTGCCAAGATAACGATACTAGCTAAGTTCATAGGAAACATCCTTTCCTTTTCTGAAAATAAAATATAAACCAACCAACAATACAAGCAGAGCGACTAAACTAAGGACATCAAAGTTTTGTGAGCTGAAAAAACTGCCTAATTGGTAAATGATGAAACTCATACTATAAGCGACTAATGTTTGGAAACCAACGGCACGTAAAGTCCATCGGACATCTCCCATTTCTTTATAAATGGTTGAAATTGCGGCAACACAAGGCGCACAAAGGAGATTGAAAACCAATAAAGAATAAGCAGAAAGAGGAGTATAGGTTGCTTGAACAGCCGACCAAAGTTGATGACTGTCGCTAGAATTATGAGCGAAAAGCACACCCATTGTTCCGACAATCGTTTCTTTAGCGATTAATCCCGTAATCGTCGCAACTGTTGCACGCCATTCTCCAAAACCAAGTGGAGCAAAGATGACTGCAACAACTTTACCAATATCAGCAAGAATAGACTGACTGGCATCAACATGGGCTAATGTCCAATTATAATTAGAAGTGAACCAAATCAAAACATTCATCGCAAAAATGATTGTACCGGCCCTCTTCACAAAAGAAAAGGCACGGTCAAAGGCATATTTTAAAACGGTCAGTGCATAAGGTAAGTGATAAGTAGGAAGTTCCATGATAAAAGCTGAGGTATCTCCAGAAAACATTCGCGTTTTTTTCAAAATAATACCAGAGAGAATAATCATGGACATCCCTAGGAAATAAGCACTTGGAGCGACCCAAGAAGCATGGGGGAAAAAGGCACCAGAAACCAAGGCGATGATTGGTAATTTTGCAGAACAAGGCATGAAAGTTGTGACCATAATCGTAATTTTTCGGTCCCGTTCTTGTTCAATGGTTCTCGTTGCCATAATTCCGGGTACACCACAGCCAGAAGCGATGAGCATCGGTATAAAAGACTTACCCGAAAGCCCAAATCTTCTAAAGATATGGTCCATGACAAAGGCCACCCGAGCCATATATCCAGAATCTTCAAGGATTCCTAAAAGTAAAAAGAGGACAAAAATTTGAGGAACGAAACCTAAAATTGCACCAATCCCTGCAACTACACCATTCAAAACTAAATCTTGAACCCAAGGAGTGACCGCTAAAGCATTCATTCCATTGGCAATCAAGTCAGGAAGCCACTGACCAAAAAAGACATCATTAAGCCAATCAGTTGCCGCTGTTCCGACAGTTTGAATGGAAATAAAGTAAACTAGCCACATGATAAAAACAAAGATAGGAAGTCCCAACCATTTGTGAGTGATGATTTGGTCGATTCGGTCTGTCAGATTGACTTTGCCTGTTTCAGTTTGGCTGACAGAAAGCTGAACAAAGTGACCGATTAAGTCGTAGCGTTCATTGACAATAATGGACTCTCGGTCATCAGTCATTAATTTTTCAGTGATACTGACAATTTCCTCAACTTCATCTAGTTGTTCTGCTGATAATTTTGTCAGTAAAAGTTGGTCTCCTTCAAAAACTTTAATTTGTTCAAAGCGATTTGTAAAACCAGTGACTTTGCTAATTTCTGACAAGGCTCCTTCAAGACGATGGTCATAATCTAAAGGTTGAACCTCAGGACTTCTGAGTGCTGCTTTAACGACCTCATCCAAACCTTTGTTTTTAATCGCAGAGGTTGTAATGACAGGAATACCAAGACTGTAAGAAAGTTTTTCGAGGTCAATTTTCTTTCCCTGATTTTCTAACAAATCGCTCATGTTGAGCGCGAGTACCATAGGAATTCCAAATTCCATCAACTGTAAAGTTAAGTAGAGAGAACGTTCCAGATTAGTTGAATCAACGATATTAATTAGAGCATCAGGTGGGGTTTTGACTAAAAAATCTCTGGCAACTTGCTCATCAAGCGAGTAAGGAGAGAGGGAGTAGAGACCCGGTAAATCTTGAATACAAACATTTTTATCTTTTCGGTAGATTCCAGATTTTTTTTCAACAGTGACGCCTGGCCAATTTCCTACTTGTTGATTGGAACCAGTTAAAAGATTAAAAATGCTAGTTTTTCCACTATTTGGATTTCCGAGTAGAGCAATTATTTTCATATTATTGTAATTTCTTATTAAGGGCTGTTATCATTTACTAAAGATGTACTTTAAAGAAAGATGTTTTTAGTAAAATTAACGTGAAATAGATTGAGTTGAACATTATTGTTCGAGAACAACTTTGATTTTTTCGGCATCTGTCTTTCTCAAAGAAAGAGAGTATCCGCGAAGTCGAAGTTCAAGTGGGTCACCAAGCGGAGCTAATTTTTGCAGATGTACGCTTGTTCCTCGGGTAATTCCCATATCCATTAAACGTCGGCGTATATCAGAAGTGGCGTCTATCATACGGACAGTACCCGTTTGGCCAACTTGCAAATGAGCTAAGCCAATAATTTCTTCGCTAGAACGTTCTTCTTTAACGAAAATTTGTTCTAAAAAAGAAGAACTTAATGCTAAACGCATCTCGTCAATTTTGATGATTGAATTTTCACCATCAGTAGAAATAAGTGTAATTTTTTTATCGGATATCAGGCCTAAATCACGTAATTTACTTTGATTTTTGCCAATAACTTTATGAATATAGTAAATTTGCCCAATATGGGTATTGTTAAGAGTTTTCATTTTACCTCCTGGGATCAAATGATTACAGAAAATGTCAAGTACATTTTACATTTATGATTATATCAAAATTTAAAGTACGATACAATAATTTTCTGAAAAGTAACATTATATTTTAGAGTTTAAAAAAGGAAAGAAGGATGGATTTGTAAGTGATTTCAATGGAAATAAGCCTCTTTTTTTGATATTATGTAGCTTACTCAAAGAGTGATTTTGATTTTTATAGGGTTTGATTGCGCTGAAAACTCAGCAGTGTAAACTATTTGTCAACTTAGTTTACACCAATGTCAAAAGGGTTGACAATCAATAATCACTTACAAGAAAGGAAAGTTAATGAAAAAAGAAGAACTTAAAAAGAAATTGAGTCCACTTGCTTATCGTGTTACTCAAGAAAATGGGACAGAAGCTCCCTTCACTAATGAGTTTGATGATTTCTTTGAAAAAGGCTTGTATGTTGATATTGTCAGTGGAGAACCACTGTTTACAAGTCTTGATAAATATCAATCTGGGTGTGGCTGGCCAGCCTTTACACAACCAATTGACAAAAAAGTGGTCAAAGAAAAACGAGATAAGTCTCTTTTTATGGAGCGTACAGAAGTTCGTTCTAGTAATGCTGACAGCCACTTGGGTCACGTTTTTACTGATGGACCTTTAGATAAAGGGGGCTTACGTTACTGTATCAATTCTGCAGCTTTGCGTTTTATCCCCTTTGACCAATTAGAATCAGAAGGATACGGAGATTATATAAAATATTTTTCATAATTCCGCTGATTAAATAAAAAAGTTACTGACAGAAACTCAAAACAATGAAAAGTATTTTGTCAGTAACTTTTTATAAGCAAAAGAAAAATTCTGATGTTTGACATCAGAATTTTTGTTATTTTATATTTTATTCAACTGAGAAGAGATATGGATAGACAGGTTGTTTTCCATCATGGATTTCAACTTCAATCTCAGGATATTTTTTCTCAAGCTCTTTCGCAATTTTTTCAGCATTGGCTTTTTTCCCTTCTTCACCAATATAAATTGCTACAATCTCACTATCTTCATCAATCATTTGATCGAAGACAGCAAAGATAGCATCATTCATTTTTCTAGTTGACACAACAATTTTGTTATTCAACATTCCAAGTGTATCTTTTTTATGAATTTCAATGCCATCGACATTTGTATCACGGATTGCTGTTGTAACCGAACCAGATTGAACATCTGAAAGGGCACTAGTCATGGCCGCTTTATTTTCTTCAATTGAACGTGTTGGGTCAAAACTCAACAATGCTGTAAATCCTTGAGGAACTGTTGCAGATTCAATCACTTCAACAGGAATTTCAGCAACTTCGGCAGCAGATTTTGCGGCCATGAAGATATTTTTATTATTTGGTAAAATGATTACTTTTTCTGCATTAACAGCTTCAATGGCAGTCAAGATATCTTCGGTTGATGGATTCATTGTTTGACCACCTGAAACAACGTGATTAACACCCATTTCACGGAAAATATCAGCCAAACCTTCACCAGCAGCGATAGCAATCAAGCCCCAGTCTTTTTTAGAAGTAGAAGTTGAAACATTTGATGATTTCGCTTCTTTTTCAGCAACGCCTTCGTTTTGGAGACGCATGTTATCGACTTTGACTTTTACAAGACGTCCGTATTTAAGGCCTTCTTGCATGACTAAACCAGGATCTTCAGTGTGGACATGGACTTTAACGACTTCCTCATCATCAACAACAAGAAGTGAATTCCCAATTCCTGCAAGATAAGTTTGGAAGTTATCATGGTCATAACTTTCACGGGAAGTTGGACCTTTGCCTAACTCAACCATGATTTCTGTACAGTAACCATATTTAATATCTGCTGTTGAAGCGTTGGCGACACTTTCGTGTTCAACATTGACCATTCGGTCCATTGCCCCAAGTTCGGCAACAGGTGTTTCTGGTACGAATTCACCATTAAGTGCCATCAAAAAGCCTTCGTAAATATAAACGAGACCTTGACCACCAGAGTCAACAACCCCAACTTCTTTAAGAACAGGAAGCATATCAGGAGTCATTGCTAATGCTTTTTTGGCTCCTTCAAGTGCTGCTTCCATAATTTCCACAGCATCATCAGTTTCGTCAGTTTTACGTTTTGCTAATTCAGCAGCCCCACGAGAAACGGTTAAAATTGTACCTTCAACAGGTTTCATAACGGCTTTGTAGGCCACTTCTACCCCGTTTTGAAGAGCAGCTGCAAGATGAATTCCGTCAATTTCTTCATAATCTTTAACATATTGAGCAAATCCACGGAAAAGTTGGCTTAAAATAACACCAGAATTCCCGCGAGCCCCCATAAGAAGTCCTTTTGAAAGAATTTGAGCAACCTCACCAACAGTTTCGGCTGGTTTAGAAGCGACATCTTTGGCACCGTTAGTAATGGTCATGCCCATGTTTGTTCCCGTGTCTCCATCTGGAACAGGGAAAACATTAAGCGAGTTGACGTATTCGGCTTGTTCATTCAAGCGGCTTGCCGCTGCTTGAACCATTTCTTGAAATTTACTTGAATTGATATTTGACACTAATCCTCAACCACCTTCACATTTTGTACATAGACGTTTACGCTACTGGCTGTGATGCCAAGTTGATTTTCGAGATTGAAGCGAACGCGTTCTTGAATATTTTTTGCAACTTCGCTGATTTTTACACCATAAGAAATGACAACATAAACATCAATAGAAGTTTCATTGTCAGCCGTTGTAACTACAACTCCTTTAGAGTAATTTTCTTGACGCAAAACGCTGCGTACATTATCTTTAACAGCAGATTTGCTGGTCATACCGACAACGCCAAAAATTTCAGTTGTAGAAGCACCTACAACTGTTGCAATGACTTCGGTAGCAATATCGACATTCCCATGTTGGTTGTTGATAATAACACTCATTTTCATAGCTGTACCGTCGTCAATATATTTACAAAACTTGTAAATAAAGAAAAATTGACTGACAAACGGCACTTTCCTCCATATTATTTAAATATCATTACTCATTTTATCATACTTTTATAAAATAAAACAGCTCTTATGAACTGCTTTTTGAAATTTATCATTTGTCAGCGCTGACAGAATTTATTAGTGATGACTTTATTTAATGATAAAGCTGTCAGTAAATAAAAAAACCCCGTCAGATGACAGGATATTTTTGTGTTTTGCAAAAAACAAAAATTATACGCGTTCTACGCCTGCTGGCAATTTCTTCAAAGCTTTAGCTGAAGCCCAGACAGTTTTGAGTTCACCGTTTTCAAGAATTGTAACTTTTTGAAGATTTGGTTTAACTACACGTTTAGTTTGGTTCATCGCGTGTGAACGGTTGTTACTTGAAACAGTCTTACGACCAGTAAAATAACATTCTTTAGACATTATATTTACCTCCCATTAGAATTTTTATGTGCTTAAAAACAACATACTTGTTGATTATAACATTTTTCAAATAAAAAAATCAAGCTTTTGTCCATTTTTTGCTGTTTTTTTTCGGGCTTTCTGATAAAATGAGGTTATGGAAAATTTAATCGAAGAACTCACTGCTAAAAATAAAGAATACATTCATTCGGTAACGAAACAGCTGATTTTGGTCGGAAAATCAGATGAAGAAGTAAAAGAAATTTTGAATGATATTCTTCCACAGATTATTGAAGGTCAAAAATCAGGAATTATTGCTCGTAAGTTATTGGGTGCACCGACTGAATTTGTTTCTCAATATCAACCTAAAGTCGCTGACAGACCTGTCAGTGAAAAAAATGAAAATCCAGTTTTGATGTGGCTTGATAGTAGCTTACTCTTCTTAGGATTTATTTCTCTTTTAAATGGAGTAACCGCACTTATTACTTCTAAAGCACCGGTTTATGGATTGATTACAACAATTCTTTCAGCTGCAGTTGCTGGACTTGTGATGTACATGATGTATCGTTACTTTTACCGTCCTAAAGCTGACAACAGCCGTAGAAGTTGGAACTGGAAAGGTTTTGCAGCAACGACTCTTTCAGTACTCCTTTGGATTGCAGTAACGATTTTCTCTGGACTTATACCAACTTCAATCAATTTACAACTTCCTGCAGTAGCCTTGGTTATTGTTGGGGCTGTGGCTTTCGGAGTACGTTGGCTCTTGAAACGTCAATTTAACATCCAATCGGCTTTGGTAGCCCAACCAAGAAGATAAGATATGCCAGTCTCTATTTATTTAGAGACTTTTCTTATTTAATAGGTAAAATCTTGTCATTATTGTTTAATAAAAGACTTAGAAATGCTTATTTATCAACCTTTTAAGCGCGAAATAGCCATAGAAGGTTGTGTATTGAGAAAGTTTTTGTGTTATAATGTATATTGATTAATTATGATTATGGAGGTCCTTTCATGAAAGGGATTATTTTAGCGGGAGGGTCTGGAACACGACTTTACCCACTGACACGTGCTGCGTCAAAACAACTGATGCCTATCTATGATAAACCAATGATTTATTATCCATTGTCAACTTTGATGTTGGCTGGAATTAAAGATATTTTGATTATTTCGACACCAACAGATACGCCACGTTTTAAAGAGCTCTTGCAAGATGGTTCAGAATTTGGTATCAATCTTCAATATGCTGTTCAACCTTCACCAGATGGCTTGGCTCAAGCCTTTATTATTGGAGAAGACTTTATCGGTGACGATTCAGTTGCGCTGATTTTGGGAGATAACATTTATCACGGTCCTGGCATGTCTAAAATGCTTCAAAATGCAGCTGCAAAAGAAAAAGGTGCAACTGTTTTTGGATATCATGTTCCAGATCCAGAACGTTTTGGTGTTGTTGAATTTGATAAAGATATGAATGCTGTTTCTATTGAAGAAAAACCAGAAGAACCTAAATCAAATTATGCGGTTACTGGTTTGTATTTCTATGATAACGATGTTATTGAAATTGCAAAAAGTATTGAACCTTCACCTCGTGGTGAACTTGAAATTACTGATGTGAATAAAGCCTATCTTGAACGTGGCGATTTGTCAGTTGAATTGATGGGACGTGGTTTTGCTTGGTTGGATACAGGAACACACGAATCTCTTCTTGAAGCTGCACAATATATTGAAACAGTTCAACGGATGCAAAATATGCAAGTGGCAAACTTGGAAGAAATTGCTTATCGCATGGGTTATATCACAGAAGAGGATGTTCGTACTTTGGCACAACCGCTTAAGAAAAATGAATACGGACAATATTTGCTTCGTTTGATTGGAGATAAATAATGACTGAGAATTTTTTCGGAAAAACACTTGCTAGTCGAGAAATTAGTCAAATTCCAGGAATGTTAGAATTTGATATTCCGGTTCATGGTGATAATCGTGGTTGGTTTAAAGAAAATTTTCAAAAAGAAAAAATGATGCCTCTTGGTTTCCCAGAAAGTTTTTTTGCTGAAGAAAAATTGCAAAATAATGTAAGTTTCTCTCGTAAAAATGTTTTGCGTGGGCTTCATGCCGAACCTTGGGATAAATATATTTCTGTTGCTGATGGTGGCTCTGTTTTGGGTGCATGGGTTGATTTACGCGAAGGCGAAAATTTTGGTCATGTTTACCAAACAGTCATTGATGCAAGTAAAGGAATTTTCGTTCCACGCGGCGTGGCTAATGGTTTCCAAGTTTTATCTGATACAGTTTCTTATAGCTATCTGGTTAATGATTACTGGGCACTTGAACTTAAACCTAAATATGCTTTTGTAAACTACGCTGACCCAACATTGGGAATCAAGTGGGAAGATGTTGAAAATGCTGAAGTTTCTGAAGCAGATAAAAATCATCCAATGTTAAAAGATGTAAAACCTTTAAAGGCTGATGAACTCTAATGTTTGCTTTACATTTACGAACTAAAAAGCGTTTAGAATTTTGGCAAGTTGAAAAAGACAATGACAGACCAATTTGGGCTAATCAAGCCTTTACTGACGGAGGTTTCCGTTGGAATAGTAAATCACTTTCAATTCAAAATGTAGGTGGTTTACTTAAAATGGCGGTTCCTCTTGGAGATTATTTGGTCTTCAATGGGAAGTATTTAAAGGCTGTGCCAAAGGCAAAATTTGTAAGAGAGTATCGAGTGGATTAATTGCAAAGCTTGCTTATAAATTATCAAAAAGGAAATAACATGACTGAATTTAAAAATATCGTTGTGACAGGTGGAGCGGGATTTATTGGCTCAAACTTTGTACACTATGTTTATAACAATCATCCAGATGTGCATATCACAGTGTTGGATAAATTAACTTATGCAGGGAATGTCAACAACATTAATATGTTGTTTGACAGCGGACGTGTCGAACTTGTGGTGGGTGACATTGCAGACCCTGAAATTGTTGATCAAGTGGCTTCTAAAGCGGATGCAATTGTTCACTATGCGGCTGAATCTCATAATGATAATTCACTTAAGTCTCAAGATGAATTTATCCAAACTAACTTTATCGGAACTTATACTTTGATTCAAGCGGCTCGTAAATACGATTTACGTTTCCACCATGTTTCTACTGACGAAGTTTATGGTGATTTACCTTATCGTGAAGATTTGCCAGGTCATGGCGAAGGTGAAGGTGAAAAATTTACTGACAAAACACCTTACAATCCATCAAGCCCTTACTCTTCAACTAAAGCGGCTTCTGATTTGATTGTTCGTGCTTGGGTACGTTCATTTGGGCTTAAAGCAACAATTTCAAACTGCTCAAATAACTACGGGCCTTTCCAACACATCGAAAAATTTATTCCTCGTCAAATTACTAATATTCTTTCAGGAATCAAACCAAAACTTTACGGTGATGGTAAAAACGTTCGTGACTGGATTCATACAGAAGACCATTCATCAGGTGTTTGGACAATTTTGACTAAAGGTCAGATGGGTGAAACTTACCTCATCGGTGCTGATGGCGAAAAAAATAACAAAGAAGTGCTTGAAGATATCTTGACTCGTATGGGCAAAGATAAGGACGATTACGACCGCGTAACTGACCGTGCTGGTCATGACCTTCGTTATGCGATTGACAATAGCAAATTACGTACAGAACTTGGTTGGACTCCAAAACATACTGACTTTGAATCTGGTTTGCAAGCAACAATCGACTGGTATCGTGAAAACGAAAACTGGTGGAAAGCCGAAAAAGATGCTGTTGAAGCAAAATATGCTGAAACACAAAAGGTTTTGGATAAATAAAAATTCATTCTAATTAGAGTGCCCAAAATTTGCTGATGAAATCCTAAGATGTCTGTAGACTACAAAATTAGTGAAGGTCATCTCATGAGGAAAAAGAGTCACATAGTCCAAAGGTTGCTGACAGGTTTGTCAGTAGATTTGAATAATGAGTTTCTTTCTATCAGTAAAAATAAGAATTGGAGAATGTATGATTTTAATAACAGGTGGAAATGGTCAGCTTGGAACAGAGTTGCGTCATTTACTTGACGAACGTGGCATGGCTTATACAGCAACAGATGCCAAAGAACTTGATATCACTGATAAAGTTGCGGTTGATACATTCTTTGACAAAAACAAACCTGAACTTGTTTATCACTGCGCAGCTTATACAGCTGTTGATAAAGCCGAAGATGAAGGTCGCGAGCTTGATGAAAAAATCAATGTCGATGGCACAAAAAATGTGGCCGAAGCAGCTGCACGCGTAGGTGCAACATTGGTTTATATTTCAACAGACTATGTTTTTGGTGGGACTTTGCCAATTGGTCAAGAATGGCCAGTTGATGCACCAAAAGCGCCTGAATCTGAATATGGACGGACAAAACACCTTGGTGAAGAAGCTGTTGTTGCCTCTGGTGTAAAACATTATATCGTTCGTACTGCTTGGGTTTTTGGTTCATATGGGCCAAACTTTGTCTTTACAATGCAAAATTTGGCGACTCGTTTTCCTGAATTGACCGTTGTTAATGACCAACATGGTCGTCCAACATGGACACGTACGCTTGCTGAATTTATGGTTTATTTAGTTAATGAAAAAGCTGACTTTGGTTTTTATCATTTAACAAATGATGCTGCACCTGGCGAAGACGTAACTTGGTTTGATTTTGCCAAAGAAATTTTGAAAGATACAGATGTGCTTGTTAAGCCTGTAGATTCTAGTAAATTCCCAGCAAAAGCCAAACGTCCATTTAATTCAACAATGAGTCTTGAAAAAGCAAAAGCGACAGGTTTTGTCATTCCTACATGGCAAGATGCTTTAGCAAGTATGCTTGAAAAAGGCGATTTACGTGAAAATAAAGATGGCCTAAAAGGCGAGATTAGTAAAAAATAATGACTTTGTCATTAAATATAAAGTAATTGAAAATTCTGTCAGCGACCTGCATAAGCTCGTCAGTACTGACAGAATTCTCATTTTGAGAGGCTAAATAAAAACCACTGAATCAAAAAAGATTTATTGATAATCAAAAAAAGTCAGTGGGATAAAAGGAAAAACATGAAAAAACACGTTTTTATCATTGGGAGTCGTGGCTTACCAGCGAAATATGGAGGGTTTGAGACATTTGTTGAAGAACTCGTCAAACATCAAAATAATAAAAATATAAAATATCATGTAGCTTGTCAAAGTGAGAATTCAGACATGGCACTACCTGGTGAACATTTTGATTATCTTGGAGCAGACTGTTTTGTTATTAAGGTACCCAAAATTGGACCAGCTCGCGTGATTGCTTATGATATTTTAGCTATTAATGCGGCGCTTAAATATTGTAAAAAAGAAAAAATTGAAGCACCAATTTTTTATATTCTTGGAAATACGGCAGGTGGCTTTATTGGACATTATGCCAAGAAAATTCACAAACTTGGCGGGAAATTGTTCGTTAACCCTGACGGATTAGAGTGGAAAAGAACAAAATGGGCGGCCCCAGTGCGTTCTTATCTGAAATTTGCTGAGAAAAAAATGGTGCATTATGCGGATTTGATTATTTCGGATAACACAGGAATTAAAGAATATCTCACTAACGAATATGGGCAAGTTAAGTCTGAAGTAATTGCTTATGGGACAGAAAAATTCAAGTCAGATTTGACAGAATCGGAAACTCTGGTAAAATATAGAGTTAATGATTATTATCTGATTGTTGGGCGTTTTGTGCCAG
>Ga0208186_100082_pt1 | contig 13851 bp, 13 predicted proteins | sample Shrwel1BS1Day23_FD_187537 | JGI IMG/M metagenome (GOLD analysis project Ga0208186, IMG submission 187537) | Subsurface microbial communities from deep shales in Ohio, USA - Utica-3 well 1 S-1-Day23 (SPAdes) (version 2) ... | reverse complement strand
ATAACGTCATCAAGGAGTTCATCGACTTCTTCTTTATCGTAACCACGCATCTTTGTAGAGAAGTCTGCTTCATAGATATCTTTAGGCGTAAATTTAAATGTCGGCATTTTTACCTCTTCATCATCATCATTATAAAATGTCCATTATTTATGATAACAGATTTTCAGTTTTTTTTCAAGGTCAACTTGATTAATAGGATATCAAAAAGATAAGCTTTTTCAGCTGCACTCGTTTTTATCGCAAAATCGAGTTGAATTAAATCAGCAAGTCCTTTTTTTAAAGAACTCACTTGCAATCTTCGGACCAATTGATTAGCCAATTTCACTGGATATGGGTGCATCTTCAGATATGAAACCTGTTGATTTTCTTGCCAACCCTTTTCTTGAAAAAGTTTGACTTGCAAATACAATCGATAAGAATTAGTCAAAATCGCTAAAATTTTAATTAAATCTTCTCCTTGTAAAGTTAAATCATGCACTAAATCACGCGCTTCATCAATTTTTCCTTTAAAAATTAAGTCAGTCAAGGCAAAGATATTATCTTGTAGTGATTTTGGAACTACTTTTTCTACATCATCTACCGTGACTTCACGCCCTAAAGCATAAGTTTGAACTAAATCAATATTTTGCTTCACTACTGAAAAACTGTCATTAGATTTGGCCGCAATTAGACTTAATACAGGCCGTGGCAGTGAAGTTTCATGACTAAAATATTGAATGAGTTCTTGTGTTTTTAATTCCTGTGCTTCAAGTAAAGTTGCTTTGGCTTTTAATTTTTTGACAACTTTTAGGCGACTGTCCAATTTCCCATAGAGTACCAACACAAGCTGGGTGGTTTCCGAAGGATTATCTAAAAAATTTTCAAAACGCTTAAGCTGTTTTTCATCTAAAATAGTTTTTTTAGCCGTTGTTAAATTGACCAAGTTTTCCAAAATAACTAGACGAGAATCAGAAAAGAAGGGAAGGGATTCCAAGTCTTCCAAGGCTAAATCGCTATTATTGGGCGTTAAGTCATAGTAGGATTGACTTAAATCTGTCGGTTCAAAATTTACAAAAGTCAATAACTGGCTTTTTAATTCTTGAACCATTTCTTTTGACTCACCAAAAATTACTAAAATTTGAGGGAGCCCTTTTCTTTTGACTTCGTTAAATTCATCAAATACAGTCATATTAATTCCTCAACAACATTATTAAAGCAAGTCCCACTAAAATTATCACTAGAATAAGCAAAGCAAAACCTATGCAGCCAAACTTAAATAGCTTAGCAAAACTCGATTTTGCATTTCTGACAATCTCATTATCAGGTACGGCAACTCTTTCTTCGATAGATTTATATTTTTCGTTGGGGTCGAAAGTGGCATAAGCTCCACCAATAAATCCCTCATCTTCCGTCATTTGATTTCCGTGCAAGGCATCATTCCATGTAATTGGTCGATATGACTCCACACCCGGAATAAATGTTTGAGAGGAAGTGATATTTTTATCTACTTTTAATTCTTCATAAAGTGCTTTAACTGGGGCTTTCATTCCCCCTTTTAAAATTTCATCATCAGCAGGTCGATTCCAAAATTCTAAGCGCATATATAGCTGACCTAAAATTTGTAAAACAGGTTCTTTGCGCTCATTTAAAACCAAAGCATCCGCTAAAACATTTTTTTCCTTGCTTGAAAGTTCTTTATTTTGCTCATCTTCTCGTAAAATTTCATAGATTTGTAGAAAATAGTGACGATAATATAGTTCTTCACTCATTCTTCTACTCCTCCAATAAATTCTCCATCCGGACTAACAAGGACTTTACGAGGAGTTGTTCCTTTAGCAGGACCAACAATTCCCTGCGCTTCTAGCTCATTCATCAAATCAGAAGCACGATTAAAACCAACCTTTAGCGCACGTTGTAATTGAGCCGTTGAAGCTTTTTGAGCAATAATAACCATGTTTCTTGCCTCTTCAAACAACGGGTCTCCTGAGCCTGTATTTGAAGCCCCAGTTCCCACTTGGTTCTCATCCACTTCTCCAGGGTCAAAGCTTTCATCATATTGTGCCTCTGATTGATCTTTAATAAAGGTCACAACAGCTTCCACATCATCATCTGACAAGAAAGCTCCTTGCAAACGAACTGGGTGGTTTTCATCAATTGGTTTAAAAAGCATATCTCCGCGACCAAGTAATTTTTCCGCACCATTTGTATCTAAAATTGTTCGTGAATCTGTTCCAGAGGAAACCGCAAAAGCGATACGTGAAGGAACATTTGCTTTAATTAATCCGGAAATAACGTCAACAGATGGACGTTGGGTAGCCAAAATCATGTGAATCCCTGCCGCCCGTGCTTTTTGACCGAGTCGAATGATGGCATCTTCCACTTCTTTACTTGCAACCATCATCAAATCGGCTAACTCATCAACAATAACGACAATCAAAGGAAGTTCAAGCATTTTTTCATCTGATTCCGCATTATATCTTTGAACTTTCTCATTGTAACCAGCAATATTTCTGACACCATAACGGCTGAAAAGTTCATAACGTTCTTCCATTTGGTCAACAACTTTTTGAAGCGCTCTGGAAGCTTTGCGAGGATTGGTTACCACTGGAATCAATAGATGAGGTATATCATTATAAACAGATAATTCAACCATTTTAGGGTCAACCATCAAGAATTTGACTTGACTAGGCAAAGCCTTCATCAAAATTGAAGTAATAATTCCATTAACTGCAACTGATTTACCAGAACCGGTCGATCCTGCAACCAATAAATGGGGCATTCTAGTTAAATCAAAAGTTCGAATTCCACCATCTAAAGACTTACCAAGCGGAATTTCAAGGAGTTTACTAGGATTAGTTTTACCTGCTTCCCACATCTCACGAAAACCAACCATTGCAACTTCAGCATTTGGAATTTCGACACCAACTAAAGATTTACCAGGAATTGGCGCTTCAATCCGAATATCTTTTGCTGCTAAAGCAAGGGCTAAGTCATCTGACAAATTAACCACACGAGAAACTTTTGTACCGGTTGCTAATTTGATTTCATATTTGGTAATTGATGGACCAACAACTGCTGATTCAACATTGGCACCTATTCCAAAAGATTTGAATGTTTCTTCTAAAATCCCAATATTCTTGCGGACATTTTCCCGTTCACCTGATTGATTTTTGACAGGGACTTCGGCTAATAAATCAATGGTTGGTAGTTTATAATTTCCATTGTAATTATTAGTATTCATGAAATTCACTGGTTCATCATCGACTGGATTTTCTTCTAAAACTGGATTTTCATTTTCTTCAAAAGGCGCTTCTGGAATATTGATTGGAATTTCCACAGGTGCTGAGGTAAATAATGAGTTTTCGGCTTCAGGCAAAATAGTTTGTGGCTCCGGTATTTCTTTTTCTTCTTCCAGTTTTTTAAGAGCTTTGACGGCTTTTTTAGCTTCTACTTTTTCTGCACGTTTTTCTTTCCATTTTGCTAAACGCTGATGCAAATCTTCACGCATTTTAGGAAAGAGCCCTGGAATCATGAGATAAATAGCAACAAGCCAGAGAACAGCGGCAATAATATAAACCCCTATTACTGAAAACAAGGCTTTGGCGGGTTCAGTAATGATTGCTCCGATAAGTCCTGAACCAACAAAATGAATCACTCGACCGGCTGTTAAATCAGACCAAATAAGATGGAAAGTTTCATTAAGTCCCTGATGAAGTCGAATTTGAAAGACAAACATTAATCCAATAAAAGTTAAAATAATAGCTGGAATAATTCTTTTATTTTCTTTCAAAAATTGCTTACGAAAAACTGATAGAATCATTATTGCTGCCACTAAGAGAAGAAAAATAATGGCAAGTGAACCAATAAACAGGCGAACAATATTATAAAGTAAGATTCCAACAATTCCTAAGCGAGCAAGGGCAAATAAGATTAAAAGAAGCCCAACAAAAAAAGCAATCATTTTCCTTGTTGCGGCTTTTTTCTGTAGTTCTTTTTTGGTATTTCTTCTAGTTGTTTTTTTCTTTGCAGGCATTTTTTTACTTTCACTAAGAGTTTGAGATTACTGACAGACTTGTCAGTCAAATTATTATTTTTAAATGGTTTATTTTGAATATTCGTTTTGTGCAAATACTAATGACAGTCTTGTCAGTATTTTGAATCATTTAATTAAAATGATGGATAATTCCACTTACAATTATATCATAAATTTGATACAATAATTTTATGGAAAATATCAATGATTATAAGGCTTTGGCCTTCTTCGATTTAGACGGAACTTTGCTTAACAGTCAAAGTAAACTTGACCAAGAAGTCATTGAAGGAATTCACCGCATTCGTAAAAATGGTGTCTTGCCTTTTATTGCCACTGGTCGTGGTCACTTTGAACTGGATGAAATTATGGCTACAACAGGAATTACTGGAGCTATTGCTATGAACGGTCAGTACATTGTTTTAGAAGGTGAAACAATCTATAAGGAAGAAATTCCAACGGCAAGTGTTGAAAAATTACTAGATGCCGCACAACCCCATTCAGAAGCCCTTTCTTTTTATGATAGCCAAGGTTATTGGGTGAGCGAACTCACTGATTTAGCTAAAAGAGCCTATTCTTACACTCACATGCCAATGCCTCAAGTAGATGCTAGACGTTATCTTTCCCAAGAAGTCAACATGCTTTTGGTTTTAACGAATCAGCTCAGTCAGGTTGAGTATTATAAAGAACAAGTGCCTGAACTCAACTTTTTCATGAATTCTCCTAGTTCAATTGATGTGACAAATAGCACAACTAATAAAGGCACGGGGATTAATCATGTCAAAGAAGTCTTGAATTTCACTGGCCAAACCTTTGCTTTTGGCGATGGGCGTAATGACCTTGATTTATTCAAAGCTGCTGACCACAAAACGGCAATGGGAAATGCAGTGCCAGAACTAAAAGAACTAGCAGACTTCATCTCTACTGAAAATACAAATCATGGAATCATCAATGCATTCAACCATTGGGGAATCTTATAATAAAAAAAGTTACTGACAAAATATCTGTCAGTAACTTTTTTATTTATTTTCGAGCACTTCTCGTCTTCGATAGACAAAAGCTAGAATGAAACAAATGGCAACTGGTAAAGTTAAAATTAAACCTGCTCCGTTAAAAACTGAGGCGAGTCCGTAAAAAATGCCGACGACTAAGAAATAAATTCCCCAACCTTTTTCTTTATTCAACCTAGCAAAAGCTATCCAATTAAGTACAAGCAAAGCGATTAAAATTAGTCCCGCAATCATTGCTGCTGTAGATAATAAATTTTTATCAAATCCAGCATCTTGAAGTTCTGTCATAATTTCTGAACCAGTTTGCATGGAAATAATCATCCAAAAACTAAGGAGTCCCAGCAGAACAAGAATTGTAAAAATGATTGACCCAATAAGAGCAAATATTTTTGATTTAGTCATTTTTTCTCATTTCCTTTTTTATTTTTTAATTATAACATTTTTAGGGCAACAAAAAAAATCCGCCTCAAAGAGCGGATTCCTAAAAATCTTGTCAGTAATAATTTAATTTTTAAATTTACTGACAGAATTTCAATCTATTATTTTAAAGCTTGAGCAGCTGTGATGATTGCAAGTTTATAAACATCTTCTTCGTTACAACCGCGTGAAAGGTCAGAAACAGGCGCATTCAATCCTTGTAAGATTGGGCCAATGGCTTCAAAATTACCTAGACGTTGCGCAATTTTGTATCCAATATTCCCTGATTGAATGTCTGGGAAGATAAAGACGTTTGCACGACCAGCAACTTCTGAATCAGGTGCTTTTTGACGTGCAACAGCTGGAACAAAGGCAGCATCAAATTGAAGTTCCCCATCAATTTCAACTTCAGGGTGACCTTCTTTAACTAGTGTTGTTGCTTCAACCACTTTATCCACATCTTCTGATTTACCAGAACCTTTAGTTGAGAATGAAAGCATCGCAATTTTAGGGTCAATATCAAAGAGTCTTGCAGTTTCGGCTGAGGCTACGGCGATATCAGCAAGTGTTGGAGCATCAGGTTTGATGTTAATTGCACAGTCACCAAAAATATATTTTTCATTGTCATCACGACCGCGAACCATAATAAAGGCACCAGAAACAGATTTTACTCCTGGTTTTGTTTTAATGATTTGGAGAGCCGGACGAACAGTATCAGCAGTTGAATGAATTGCACCAGAAACCATTCCGTCAGCAATTCCCATATAAACAAGCATTGTTCCAAAGTAATTTGGGTCTTTCAAAATTTCTTTTGCTTGTTCTTCTGTAACTTTACCCTTGCGACGTTCAACAAATGTTTCTGTCATTGTTTCAAAACGTCCACAATTTTCTGGGTCGTAAATCTCAAAGCCCTCTGGGTTAATTCCACGTGAAATCAATGTTTCAGTGACTTCTTTGACATTTCCAATAAAGACAGGTGTAATCAATCCATCGGCATTAAGACGATTTGCAGCACCTAAAATACGTGTATCAGTTCCTTCAGGAAAGACAATTTTTAAGTCTTTTCCACTAATCTTTTGTTTCAGTGATTCAAAAAGTTCCATTTTAACAATATCCCTCGGTTACAAGTTTCTCATAACCCACCGCTTTAAGTTGCGGATTTCCTTTCTGCAATTGTTACGAATTAAGTATACCATACTTTCACAAAAAAAGTAAGCATTACCATTATTGCTATTTAAGGACAAGAAGCGCTTTTATTTCACTAATTTTTCACGATATTCACTAAATAAAAATTAAAAACTGTCAGCAGACAGTTTTTTTAGTCATTTAGAATACTAGCAATTTTTGTCGTTATAATATCGACCCCAACTGTATTAGAAACACCTTCAGGTATAATGACGTCAGCGTATCTCTTAGTAGGTTCAATAAACTGATGGTACATTGGTTTGACAGCTTCTAGATATTGTGTAATTACTGAGTCTAGAGTTCTTCCTCTTTCCTCAATATCTCGGCGAATTCGACGAATGATACGCACATCATCATCAGTATCCACAAAAATTTTGATATCCATTAAGTCACGCAAACGCTCGTCTTCTAAAACCAAAATTCCTTCAACAATCAAAACATCAACAGGCTCTTGGCGGTAAGTTTCTTGAGAGCGAGTATGCTTAGCATAATCATAAATCGGGATGTCAACCGCACGTCCGTATTGAAGCTCTTTTAATTGAGCAATTAAATAATCTGTATCAAAGGCTAAGGGATGATCATAGTTCGTTTTTGTTCGTTCTTCAAAAGTCAAATGCGATTGGTCTTTATAGTAGCTATCATGCTCAATCATCGCAATTCTTTCATTTGAAAAAGTTTCTAAAATAGCATGTGAAACACTTGTCTTTCCACTTGCCGAACCGCCAGTGACACCAATAATCAACGTTTTCTTCAAAATCAAATCTCCAAATTTTCTTCTATATATTCTACCACAATTTTTGGGCTTTTTGTCATCAACTGACAATTTTTTATTTTTTAAGCGTTCACATCAAAAACTCTTAATTTTACTGACAAAAGCTCTTAATAAGTGACATAGAATCTTTTGAATTCTTATTTTTATAATTTATTTACTTAAAATTCAATAGTAGAGCAATGACCTTTAAGAAAAAATTTGATATAATAGAACAAGATTTTAACAGAAATTTAGAATCTTCTAACGAAGATTTCTGTCCACCTATAAAGGAGAATTTGATGCTAAAACTTGGAGTAATTGGAACGAGCTGGATTGCTCGCTCATTTATTGATGCCGCACATATGACTGAAAAATTTCAGTTTTCTGCTGTTTATTCACGTCGTCTTGAATCCGCTGAGCAGTTTTCTTCCGATTTTGAAGCAATTGAGAAATTCGATAATCTTGCTGATTTTTTCAAAGCTCCACTTGATGTCATCTACATTGCTAGTCCAAACGCTCTTCACTTTGAACAAGCAAAATCCGCAATTCTAGCTGGCCATAATGTTATTGTTGAAAAACCAGCTTTCTCAAATCCTACTGAATTGACAGAAATTATTGGACTTGCAAAAGCAAATAATGTCTTCTTCTTTGAAGCTGCTCGTAATATTCATGAACATTCATTTTCCATCATCAAAAATTTTCTTGCTGACAAAACAATCAAAGGGGCCGATTTTACTTATTCAAAATATTCGTCAAAAATGGCTGCCCTCTTAAAAGGTGAACTTCCAAATAAATTCAATCCTAAATTTTCAGGTGGACTTTTAGCTGACCTTGGTGTTTATCTTTTGTACGCCGCAATTTTCTGGTTTGGAAAACCCAAAAAAGCAACTTATGACGCCGTTATACTTCCTTCTGGAGTAGACTTAGCAGGTGTCGGTATTCTTGACTATGAAGATTACAAAGTTTCCATCAAATGTGCTGGAAACGTAAATAGCTATCTTCCTAGTGAAATCTATACAACTGATGGAACTTTGATTTTTGATGGCGTTAATGCGATTACTTCAGCCAAATTCATTGCTATGGATGGTTCAGAATCTACAATTGACATTGAAGCCCCAAAACATTCTCTTTATGATGAAGCTCTAGATTTTGCCCATATTTTAGAAAACAAAGATTTTGCTGCAAGCTATGAACTGCATCAATTTGCCAATGAAGTTTCTGAAACCTCATATCAAATGCGCCAAAGTGCTGGCATCGTTTTTGATGCTGACAATAAATAAATTCCTTTAAAAGTTACTGACAGAAATATTTTTTAAGTCTGTCAGTAACTTATCTCTGGTCTCTTAGTTAAATTGGATATAACTACCGCCTCCTAAGCGGTGATTGCCAGTTCGATTCTGGCAGGGGCCATCTAAATAAAAAAGAACACCAAATCTGGTGTTCTTTTTTATACTCAATCGATTACCAATTAACTTGACAATGATTGTTATGAGCCGCTAAGTTTGATTTATTGTTCAAATATTAAAAGACGAATTTTATCAATGCTTAGTTATAAACTACCCAACTACCTGCTGGAAGTTTGCTTGCCATTGCAATTTGTTCAGCCAGAGTCATACCTGCGTATTCACCATGACCCAATAATTGGAAGGCACCGTAAGCACCTGAACTTGAATTCACACTATCAGCCATCCCATTTGATTCATGAGTGATGATATAAGCCCATTCACTAGCAGAATAGCCCGCTGCATTAGCTGTATTCGATGCCATATAATTAGCAAGAGCTTGGATGTCAATTTGTCCAGAAGTTTGGCTCATATTAAGCCCACCAGAAACACTTTCTGCTGCTTGAGCAGGTGCAGCTGATGTAACTTTAGTAGGTTGTTCTTCAGCAGTCTTAGCTGTAGCAGAAACTTGTGTTGTTGTTCCTGTCAGAATGTTATTAACTTCTGTTTGGATTGCTTTTACATCAAAACCTTTTGTTTTAAGGTTAGTGACACGAGCGTCTCCATTACCGTAATTTCCGTTAATAACTTCAATAGCAACTTCATGAGTTGATTTAGGTGTATCCGCATGAGCGATTCCGCCCCCAATAAACATGAATGATGCAACTAATCCAGTTGAAATAGCAACTTTACTTAATTTCATTTAGACCTTTCGATTTCGCCACTAAGAACATTCCATAGGACTTGATCAGCCCAGTCTATCTTCTATCATCATGGTTACTTCCCATACACATCATAAAGTCCGAACGCTTGTGTAGGATTACCGTAAGCAGTTTAACGTCATTGCACGCTATGGACGTTTCGAGATTCATTTCTTGCAAACTAATTGATCAATTTAATTTGTAAGTTAAAAAACTATTTAATATCAGCAGTAGAGTTTATCTACCACTCATGAGGCACAATTATATTATCCATTACTTAACCGAACCTTAAAAAAATTGCTAAAAAATCCTCACAAATCCGACTATAAAGCCTTTTCTTTCAAATTTAATTCTAATATTGTATTATCCATACTACGTTTTGAAATCTTTCTAAAACGCTCCCACTTCCCTTCGAATAATCATATTTTGGGTATTTCCACATAAACCCTTTCAAAGCGACTTTGCTTTTCTTCATTGATTCTTAGCCTATAATCAGTTATAATTACAATAGAAATGAAAGCACTTCAGTCAAATCGCAAACTTCTGCCCACAATGATACTTAAACTTTTTTAATATTATTAAAATGCAGAAACTTTTTTTCTCAAAAAACAAATAAATAAAAGCCGTAAAATAACGGCTGTTTTTATTAAAAATATATTTTCAGGAGTTTTTATGTCTCTCAAATCTTTTTTAGAGCTCGTCGAAATTAAAACAAAAATTGCGAGTATTTTTCCTTATCTCATCGGTATTCTTTTTAGTATAAGCTATTTTAAAATCCTAAATCTAGGACTTTCGCTCTTATTTTTGGTGGCTATGCTGCTTTTTGATATGACCGTAACTGCTATTAACAATTATCAGGATTACAAAAAGGCCAAAGATGAAAATTATAAAAAACAAGAAAACATCATCGGTCAAGCTAACCTTTCAACTAACCTTGTTGCCTTTATAATCCTTTTGATGTTAGCCCTGAGTCTTATTCTTGGATTCTCCCTCGCTTATTTTGTAGGTTGGCTCTTCTTTTTACTTGGTGGAATTGTCTTCTTCATTGGTGTCTTTTATACTTATGGGCCCATTCCGCTTTCTCGAATGCCACTAGGAGAAATCTTTTCCGGTGGTACAATGGGCTTTGGAATTTTTGCAATGGTCATTTTAATTAATACTTCTCAAGACCCAATTTTTAGTCTCAATTTTGATTTTACAAATAATACTTTTAGCTTAAACGGCAGTATTTTTGCTGCTATTGCTATGATTATTGCCAGCTTACCTCTTATTTTTACCATTGCTAACATCATGCTCGCCAACAATTTACGTGATTTAGATACAGATATTAAGAATCACCGTTATACATTGGTTTATTATATTGGTCGCCCTTATGGCATTAAACTTTTCCAAATTTTGATGTATGCTTCTTATCTTGCTATTATCCTTGGCTTTTTATCTAGAATTTTTGAGTGGCCAACTTTGCTTAGCTTGCTTACCTTCCCTATCATTAGAAAAAATCTGAAAGCACACGAGCATCAAGTACCAAGTCCGCGAAGTTTTGTTTACTCCTTAAGAAACATGGTCTTATTTAATAGCGCCTATGCCTTTAGTCTACTTCTCTCAATCATTTGGCAATATTTAACAAAATAAAAAAAGTGATAGATATCACTTTTTTTATTTTTCATTCAGAACCAGACGAAGCTGCTCACGAGCAAGCACTTCATCTTCCCTTTTAATCAAAAATGTTAGATAATCTCCAGCCTGTAACTCGGTATCTCCATGTGGAATAATATCTTTTCCCGAACGATGCACTGACACAAGTAAACAACCTTCTGGTAAATTAATCTCTGATAATTTCTTGCGGTCAGCAATTGAATCAAATTGAACAATTGTTTCAAACATCATCTGTTTATCAGAATCATCAATCTCTATTTCTTTTTCTTTCAACATTTTTTCTAGCAATGAATCATAAATCGGTTCTGCTTTTAATAAATCTGCTACAACGTATGCAATCAATGAAACAAATGCCAAAGGAAGCAAATGGTCAAATGACCCTGTCATTTCCACTAAGAGCAAAATTCCAGTCATTGGCGCTCGCACGATAGCAGTAAAGGTTCCTGCCATTGCCAAAATCACTAGATTGGCAAATAAATGACTCGGAAGATGAAAAATTGAAATCACAATTGTAGCAAAGACAGCACCCAGACTTGCTCCTAAAACTAATAATGGGAAGAAAATTCCGCCAGGAACACCTGAAGCATAAGAAATCATTGAAATAAGATACTTTCCAATGAGGACTAGACAAAGAAAACCAAGCCCCATGCCCAAACTAAAAGAATCCATTAAGTGATGGCCACTTCCAATTATACTTGGAAAAACCAAGCCTGTCACTCCGACGATTAAAAGCGTAATTAAAACGCGTAAGAAAGGACTTTTAATTTTCTTCATCAAACTTTGGCTTGTTAAAAGGGTCCAATTATAAAAAGCACCAAAGAACCCTAAAATAATTCCTAAAATAATAAGCAACCAATAATTTGACAGGTCAATAGAACCAACAATTTGAAAATGAAAAACTGGTCCGCTCCCAAACATTAATCGTGCAACCATATCAGCAGCCATTGCTGAGGTCATACAAGTGAGTAAAATCAAAGGAGAGAAATATTTAAAGACTTCTTCCAGAGTGAACATCACACCTGACAATGGCGCATTGAAAGCCGCAGACAAACCAGCAGATGCCCCAGAGGCAATTAGAATCCTTTTATGGCGTTCGGTTTCGGCCAATCGACTAGAAACCATTTGACCCATTGAAGCTCCAAGTTGAACCGAAGGTCCTTCACGACCAAGAGAAAGTCCCGCAAACATTGCCAAAGTTCCCGCGATAAATTTAGCAAAAGCAGTCGTAAACCAATTGTTTTTAAAATAACCCTGCAACTGACCTTTGACTTGTGGAATTCCTGAACCTGAACTCATTGGATATCTTGTCATTAAAAAACTAATAAGCAAAGCCAAAAGAACAAGACCCAAAATAAGAAGGGGAATAAAAATAAGATGTGAACTGGTAAAACTATAAATACCCAAGCCTAAATTTTCAGCTTTTTCCAAGGCCAACCGATAAAGACTGGCCAAAAAACCCGCAGTCAAGCCCACGAGTACACTTAGAAAAAGCAGATAAAGATTTTTATTTGTTGATTTTTCTATATCTTTTAATTTCATTACTACTTCCCTACTAACGCTTATTTTAATAAATTTTTAAGCAAGATTATTATACCATAAAATAGATTCCTTATGTTTTGTACTTTTAATAATATACACATCACCTGTATAAATTTACTCAAAAAGGCACTCAATCAAGTACCTTTAATTTTTTAACTACAGATTTACTTAAAGTTTTCTATCTTTCCAAAAAAGAAAGAGCCCGAAAAACATCATCAAATAAAATGGAAGTGTCAATGCAGTAATTTCTAGTGGTATTCTTACAACAAAAATAAGAATAATGAGAGAGATAGATAAGACTAAACCTCTATACTTAAAAATTGATTTTGGAATTCGTGGCCAAACATAGATTTGTAGAAGAAATCCAATAAAAATCATCACCAAAGCAATAAGATAAGCATCCATTTGTTCTACCTCCCTACGGAACATAAATGAAATAAACTCCTGCCCAATTTACCTCCATATTAAGATAATCATTTGGATGAATATTATTCATATAGTCTAGATCACTTTTTACTTTATGATAGTAAGCAGCTCCTAGGGCAGCAATCGGACCACCAAAGATGCCTGAAAGTCCTGAATAAAGAGTAAAATTATCTAATTCATGGTCCATTTCATAAACCGCGGCATTACTTCTGAAATAGTAACAAACTCCCCACCAGAAGTAACCGGAGGTATAACCCGATGATTTCAAGGCCGAAGCCCGACTCACTATTTCTTTATTGACAGGATTTATAATTAACTTATTAGTTTCAACCTGTTGATTTACAGCATTAATTTGCTCTACTACTTGTTCAAATTCATTTTGATTAACCTGAACATTTTCTGGAAGATTTAAAACATACTGGTTATTCTTAACGGAAACATAGGAGTCAAAATGGTCTTTAATATCAGTAAAATTTGAAGCTTGATTACTAGAAATTTGCTCTGTTGTGACATTAGAACTAACGACATCAGCATTAGCCATTAGTGGGCTAGCTACTGATATCAAGATTGCTGAAGCCATAAGGCTTACATAAATTTGTTTTGTTTTCATAAGTGTTTCCTTTCATTTTTTTCTGGAAATTGAGCTATCCCAGTCAGTAAAGAACTTCCCTCGCCCCAAGTCACCTTTCGCTCTGAACGAAGTTCCTTGTAAAAT
>Ga0208186_100075_pt1 | contig 14661 bp, 12 predicted proteins | sample Shrwel1BS1Day23_FD_187537 | JGI IMG/M metagenome (GOLD analysis project Ga0208186, IMG submission 187537) | Subsurface microbial communities from deep shales in Ohio, USA - Utica-3 well 1 S-1-Day23 (SPAdes) (version 2) ... | reverse complement strand
GTCAACGCATCCATAAAGGGTTTGGCCAATGTGCTGACACACTTGAAAGCTTATTTGATTAATATTCTTCAACTCTACTTGAGTGTTTACACATAATTATTGACAGTATCAAAATAGAATATGACTCTTGATACAATTTTATTAATTTGGTATAATAATTAACACATTATCGGAATCATCTGATAATTTAAGGAGGAAAAACTTTTGGAAGACATTCAAAAGAATCATGAAGCCCAAAGGGGCTTACAAAACCGGCATATTCAACTCATTGCAATTGCCGGCACAATTGGTACTGGACTTTTTCTCGGTGCCGGAAAAACAATTCAAATGACTGGACCAAGTGTCATTTTCGCTTATATTTTAATTGGGATTGCTATGTTCTTTTTCCTTAGAACTATCGGGGAAATGCTCTATAATGACCCTAGTCAGCATTCATTTTTAAATTTTGTTACCAAATATTCAGGAATCAGAACAGGTTACTTCACTCAGTGGTCTTATTGGTTAGTTATTGTTTTTGTCTGTATCTCTGAATTGACGGCCATTGGAACTTATATTCAATTTTGGCTTCCTCATCTTCCTTTATGGTTGATTGAAATTGTGATGCTCGCACTTCTTTTTGGTCTCAATACCTTAAATTCTCGTTTTTTTGGTGAAACTGAATTTTGGTTTGCTATGATTAAAGTGGCAGCAATTCTTGGAATGATTGTAACTGCCATCATTCTCGTAGCAAGTAATTTCCATTACACCACAGTCTTAAGTGGTAAAACGGTTAATGATACGGCTTCTCTAAATAATATTTTTGACGGTTTCCAACTTTTCCCACATGGTGCTTGGAATTTTGTCGGAGCCCTACAAATGGTGATGTTTGCTTTCACTTCGATGGAATTTATCGGAATGACCGCCGCAGAAACAGTTAACCCTAAAAAGAGTCTACCAAAAGCTATTAATCAAATCCCTGTCCGTATCTTGCTTTTCTACGTCGGAGCACTTCTGGCAATTATGGCAATTTTTAATTGGCACTATATTCCAGCAGACAAATCACCATTCGTTATTGTTTTCCAACTCATTGGAATCAAATGGGCTGCAGCTCTCATTAACTTCGTGGTATTAACTTCTGCTGCTTCGGCTCTCAATAGCTCTCTCTTCTCAGCAACACGCAATATGTACTCTCTTGCCAAACAGCATGACAAGGGAAGATTGACCGCTTTTACAAAACTTTCTAAAGCAGGCATCCCGATTAATGCCCTTTATATGGCAACGGCTCTTTCTCTTTTAGCACCTGTCCTAACTTTAATTCCTCAAATAAAAAATGCTTTTAACTTTGCTGCCTCTTGTACGACCAATTTATTTTTGGTAGTTTATTTTATTACTTTGTATACCTACTGGCAATATCGTAAGTCTGATGATTATAATCCTAATGGCTTTTTAACCCCTAAACCCACTATTGCTGTACCATTTATTGCGATTATCTTTGCCATCGTTTTTGCTTCCTTGTTCTTCAATGCCGATACTTTTTATCCTGCTTTAGGAGCGATTGTTTGGACTCTTATCTTTGGGCTTTACTCCCATTTCAAAAAAATCTAATTCAGGTTCACTCCTTTATAAAATAGAGCAGTCTCTGAAAATCTTAATGAAAAAGCGTATAATATTATATTATGAATACAAATCAAAATGATGAAAACATAGAAAAACAGCCTTCTCAACGTGGTTTAAAAAATAGGCATATTCAACTGATTGCGATTGCGGGAACAATCGGTACCGGACTTTTCCTTGGAGCCGGAAAATCAATTCATCTTACTGGTCCTTCGATTATTTTTGTTTATTTGATTATCGGAGCTCTGATGTACATCCTATTAAGAGCAATTGGAGAGATGCTTTATCAAGATCCTAGTCAGCATTCCTTTTTGAACTTTGTCTCACGATATATGGGAGCCAAACCTGGATATTTTATTCAGTGGTCTTATTTGCTAGTCGTTGTTTTTGTCGCGATGGCCGAACTAATTGCCATCGGAACTTATATTAATTTTTGGTTGCCAGATTTACCGATTTGGATGACTGAGGTTTTTGTTTTAGTTCTTTTAACACTATTAAATACTTTAAATCCTAAATTCTTCGGTGAAACAGAATTTTGGTTTGGAATGATTAAAATTGTTGCCATCATTGGTTTGATATTAACTGCAATTATTTTAATTTTTAGCCACTATCATACGGGAACTGACACGGTTAGTTTAACGAACATCACTAAAGGCTTTGAGTTCTTCCCTAACGGCGTCTCTAGTTTCTTTGAAAGCTTTCAAATGGTAATGTTTGCCTTTGTTTCTATGGAATTCATAGGGATGACTGCGGCTGAAACGGACAATCCAAGGCCTACTTTGAAAAAAGCTATTAATCAAATTCCAATTAGAATTGTACTCTTTTATATTGGGGCTCTACTTGCCATTATGAGTATTTATCAATGGCGAGATATTCCTGCTGATAAATCTCCATTTGTCACCATTTTCCAATTAATTGGTATCAAATGGGCTGCCGCTTTGGTTAATTTCGTTGTTTTAACCTCTGCTGCTTCTGCCTTGAACTCCGCTCTCTTTTCAATCACGCGAAATCTCTACTCATTATCGCAACTTAATGATGATAAAATTCTTAAGCCATTTACAAAATTCTCAAAAGCTGGTGTCCCCGTAAATGCGTTACTTTTCACATCACTATTGATTTTATTTACTCCATTTATTTCAATGATTCCAGCAATCTCTAATTCCTTTGTCTTTATTACCAGTGTCGCAACAAATCTTTTTCTAGTCGTCTATCTGATGACTTTAATCACTTATCTAAAATATCGCAAATCAAAAGATTTTGATCCAAGTGGCTTTACTTTACCAGCGGCTCATATCTTTATTCCATTAGCTATTGCTGGATTTGTATTAATCTTTATTTCACTTTTCTGCTTTAAAGATACAATTATTCCGGCCATTGGTTCTGTGATTTGGGTTCTTATCTTTGGATTATTTACCTTCTTTAGAAAAATAAAAACAGCTGATTAATTCAGCTGCTTTTTTTTAATCTTCAAGTTCAAGTTCGATTTCTTCTGTTTCTACTGCTTTTTCTTCTTTTTTAGCTTTTGCTTTAGTTTTTGAAGCTGTAGTTTCTTCTTCAGTTTCTGCTACTTCTGAATCATCAAGAAGTCCATGAGCTGCCCGAACTTTGTGGTCTATTTCATCAAAAACATCTTGATGCTCTTTGAGGTAGTTTTTAGCTTTTTCTGCCCCTTGACCAATCTTCTCATCATTATAAGCAAACCAAGCACCAGATTTCTTAATAATGCCTTCTTCAACAGCAATATTTAAAAGCTCACCTGTACTTGAAATTCCTTCACCAAACATGATATCAACAAGCGCAACCTTAAATGGTGGTGCAACTTTATTTTTAACGACTTTGATTTTGGTGATTTTACCTATTTGAGTTTTGTTATCTCCAGAACCTTCTTCAATTTTTGTTGAACCACGTACGTCAAGACGAACTGAGGCGTAAAATTTCAAAGCACGACCACCAGGAGTTGTTTCTGGTGAACCAAACATCACTCCAACTTTTTCACGCAATTGGTTGATGAAAATCGCTGTTGTTTTTGTTTTGTTGATATGTCCTGCAAGTTTACGCATGGCTTGTGACATCATACGTGCTTGAAGACCAACTGAACTGTCTCCGATTTCGCCATCAATTTCGGCCTTTGGTACCAAGGCTGCAACTGAGTCAATAACGACCAAGTCAACCGCTCCAGAAGTAATCAATTTTTCAGCAATTTGAAGTCCTTGTTCACCATAGTCAGGTTGTGAGAGCAAAAGTTCATCAATATTTACACCGAGTGCTTTTGCATATTCTGGGTCAAGAGCATTTTCAGCATCGATAAAGGCTGCAATTCCACCTTCTTTTTGAACCGCTGCAACGGCATGAAGAGCGACTGTTGTTTTACCAGAAGATTCTGGTCCGTAGATTTCAACGATACGACCTTTAGGGTAACCACCTGCACCAAGTGCAATATCAAGCGCAAGAGAACCTGAACTTACAACTGATACTTTTTGGTTAGCTGCTTCACCAAGACGCATGAGTGAACCTTTCCCAAAGTCTTTTTCAATCAGAGCAAGAGCATCAGCCAATGCTTTATCACGCTCAGCACCATATTTTTTGGTAATATCATCAAAATTTGTTTTTTTCTTTGTTGCCAAATTTTATCTCCGTTATTCTTTATTTATGGTTTAATTATAGCATTTTTCAGGATTTTTTATAAGCCCCTATATTATATCTATACGTTTTTTTATGAACTTTGTCACTGACTTTTTTAGTTAATTTACCTTGTCTGTCAGTAAATATTCTTCACTTATTTTTGCTGACAAACTGGGCAAAAATGAGTGCCTCGACCAGCAACTTTTATTTTTTGAATTTCTGCACCACAACGGGAACATTTTTCACCCGTTTTTCCATAAACTTGCAACTCATTTTGCATTTTACCGGTTGATCCTAAGGCACTATAAGTTCTAATACTTGAACCACCAAGCTTAATCGCTTTTTGCAAAATTTCAATAATTGAGTCGTGCAAAAGGTGGATGGAACTTTCTATCAGCTGATTAGTCTCTTTTTCTGGATGAATTTTTGCTAACCAGAGCACTTCATCAACATAAATATTACCAAGCCCAGCAACAAGGGTTTGTTCAAGTAAATAAGGTTTTATTTTCTTTGTTGATTTTCTTAATTTCTCTCGAAAAAGCTTTTCATCAAAATCTTCATAGGTCGGTTCTGGTCCAATTTTTTTCTTCAGAAAATAGGGAAGCACTTGGTCAGTAGAAATCAATTCCCAAGTTCCAAATTTCCTTACATCGGCATAGATTAACTGCCCATCAGCAAATTTCATTGTCAAATGGTCATGCTTTTCTCTTGGTGCATCAAGTGTTGCTAAGCGATATTTTCCTTCCATTCGTAAATGAGAAATCAAGCGAAAGTCATCTCCAATTTCAAAAATTAAATATTTTCCTCGCCGCGAGATGCCCTGAATGGTTTTTCCTGTCAATTCTTTTTTCAATTGCTCAAAACCGGTTAAGACCATTCTTGGATAAGTGGCTTCTATAGATATAATTTTTTGTCCAACAATTCTTTTTTCAAGTTCTCTTCTAACGGTTTCAACTTCTGGTAATTCTGGCATTTTTTCCCTCTTATCACAAAATCTACTGACAGACTTTCCAGTCAATTCATTTATTTTACTGACAGCTTTCTATTTTCATTCTGTACTAAATTTCAATATAAAAAATCACTGACAATTTATCATCAGATAAGTTTTATCAGTGACTATTTTAACATTTCTCATTCATTTTTTTATGATAAAGACTTCAAAATTTATTTTCCAGAATCACCATAATTTGATAAGACGCGAGCTGATGGGTCAGTAACTTCTGCCCCAACCCAATCGCGATTTGGCATCCAAAAATCAAGAATCCAATCTTCATATCCTGGATAAAATTCTTCAAAAATTTCCCGATACATCAAGGATTCTTTGGTAAATGGTGTATGTTTTGGATACTTTTCACTGGCCTTTGCTAAATCTTCATCAGAATATTTTTCGTCAGCAAATTCTTTTAAATAGTCGACCATGGAATGACCAACAGCATCAGAAAAAGCCGCTTTTTCTCTAAATAAAATCTCGTCTGGTAATAGCTCCGTTCCTTCAAAAGCATGACGCAAGAGATATTTTCCTTTGCCATAAGTATTCAGCTTTCTGCTGGGATTGATGGACATGACATAAGTCGCAAAATCCAAGTCAGCAAATGGAACACGCGCTTCAAGAGAATGAGCCGCTAAACAGCGGTCAGCCCGCAGGACATCATACATATAAAGTTCATGCACTCGTTTTTGGGCTTCTTTTTGAAAGGCCCCAGCTGATGGAGCAAAGTCAGTATATTTATAGCCGAACATTTCATCGGAAACCTCACCGGTCATCAAAACTTTCAGCTCTGTATTCTCATGAATATACTTACAGATTAAATACATCCCAATAGAAGCCCGAATCGTCGTGATATCCCAAGTTTCCAAATGCCAAATCACTTCACGAACTGCTGAAAGTACGTCTTCTTTTGTCATCAAAATTTCGGTATGGTCAGTCCGTAAGAAATCTGCTACTTCCCGAGCATATTTCAAATCAATCGGGTCTGTTTCCATTCCAATCGCAAAGGTCTTGATTGGACTTTCTAATTCTTTAGCTGCAATGGCACAGACCAATGATGAATCTAAACCGCCTGACAAGAGATAACCCATTGGAGCATCTGCATGAAGACGTTTTTTAACTGCACGTTCCAATTTGCGACGGATATGTCCTGAAATTTCAGCCAAAGGTTCTTCAACAATCGTTGAAACTTCCGCAATATCATTATAAACATGAAATTCACCACCTGCATAATAATAACCTGGTGGAAAAGGCGTCACATCTTTACAGGTTGAAATAAGGGCCTTAGCTTCAGAAGAGAAAGAAATTTTCCCCGTAACTTTATTATAACCATAAAAAAGTGGACGAATTCCAAAAGGATCACGAGCGGCAAAAATTTCACCAGTATTTTCATCAACTAGGACAAAAGCAAATTCAGCATCAAGCATTTTGACCATTGTTTCGATTCCTGTGGTTTCAAAAAGAGGTAAAAGCACTTCACAATCAGAATCTCCTGTAAATTTATATCCCTTAGTTTCCAAGAACTTACGAAGGCTTAAAAAGTTATAAATTTCACCATTACACATAACTCTTTTCCCGTTCAGTCCAAAGGGCTGACGCCCCAAGTCTGACAAATCCATGATTGAAAGTCGGCAAAAACCAAAATCATTTCCCAAAGTATCACGAACATGTTGTTGGTCGTCTGGTCCTCGATGTTCAATCAGTTCCAAATTGCTTTTAAACTCTTCTATCGTTAAGTCAGATGTTTCCATAAATAAAAAACCGCACATAATTTCCCCCAATAATAATTATAATTTTCAATATTATATCACAATTGTCTGGAAATTTCATAATAAAACAAAAAATAGCGATAATTCGCTATTTTCATTACATATAATCATCACGATTGTAGCCAAAGTCAGCTAAATCCATTTTACGGTCGCGCCAATCATTTTTAATTTTAACCCAAGTTTCAAGGTAAACCTTGTCACCAAGCATGATTTCAATATCACGACGAGCCATTTTCCCGATTTTACGAATCATATCGCCACCTTTACCAAGAATAATTCCTTTTTGGCTCTTGCGTTCGACAATAATTGTTGCCATGATATGAATTTTACCCGTTTCTTCATCTCGAGTCATTTGGTCAGTAGTAACCGCAATAGAATGCGGAACTTCTTCGCGAGTCAACAACAAGATTTTTTCACGAATCATTTCTGAAACGAGGAAACGTTCTGGATGGTCAGTAATTTGGTCTTCTGGGAAATATTGAGGCCCTTCATCCAATTTTTCAGAGAGTGTATCAATTAATCTTTCGGTGTTATTTCCTTGTTTAGCTGAAATTGGAACGACTTCTGAAAATTCCATTTGTGAAGTATAATCAGCTACAATTTCAAAAAGACGGTCAGGATGAATTTTATCAATTTTATTGACAACCAAAATGACTGGAACTTCTGCTTTTTTCAAGCGTTCAATAATCATATTTTCACCAGTTGAACGAGGTTCATCAGCTGCAACCATAAATAAAACGACATCACATTCACGCAAAGTAGAATAAGCAGATTGAACCATAAAATCGCCTAAAGCATTGTGTGGTTTGTGAATCCCTGGCGTATCAATGAAGACAATTTGTTCATTTTCTGTAGTATAAATTCCTTGAATTTTATTTCTTGTTGTTTGAGGTTTATCTGACATGATGGCAATTTTTTGACCCATCACGTGATTCATAAATGTTGATTTTCCAACATTTGGACGACCTAAAATCGCCACAAATCCTGATTTAAATTTGTTATTTGTCATAGCGCTATTATATCACAGCCAGTGGGACGAAACAAGGTTTCGTATTACTGGTCCTCATTATTAATTATGCTAGAGCGAAGCGTAGGATAGCTATCTCCACTTTAGTGGCTTACAGATATGCTGGTTGTCCCTCCCAGAAACGATAATTTCCCACTTAGGATAGTCGTTGTCAGCTTGCCGTTTTGTCATTCGCTTTAGCGGATAGACAAAACGGACAGCGTAGCACGTAAGCGCGTAGATGCTGACTTACGAATATGCTAGTATTTTCACCAGAGAGATTGATAAGGTATCTACTTCGTTTCACTACGTTGTCCATAGCACGGCTGTCCGTTTTGCTATCAACGCTAAAACATTGGGCAAAAAGGCTCGTTCTAAGCCAGCAAAGCTGGCAAGACGAAATGGCAGTAAGTGCGTCATAGCAACTTCCGTCTGCGCGTTATAAGCAGTGATATTTATAGCATAAAATCAGCCTTTTGCGGAAGAATATTTTGCTGACAGATGCGTCAGTAAAACTGACAAATTCCTTATCCACAGAATTAATGTCTCTACTCAATCAGATTAAACTGACAGACTTATGACTAATATAAAAAATACTGACAGCTGACAAAAGAAAAAATCATCAGATAACTGATGATTCCTTTATTTACCGATTTAAAGCTCATTAAGCCGCTCATTTCAGTAATTTTTATAACTTATTTTATTTATCGCCACGGCTACGCATTACGAAGCCAGCTGATTTTTCAGTTCCTGTGGTACGTTTACGAGGAGTTTTTTCACCTTGTTTACGGTCGTCAAAGCGACGATCATCACGTTTTTCACGGTAACCTCCACGATTGTCATCACGGTCTTTCCAGTTACGTTTACGATCTCCACCGCGTTCGCCATCTTTAGAATCACGATTACCACGGTAGCCTCCACGGTTTCCGTCACGATTACCATCACGGTCGCCATTTCCACGGCCTTTGTAGCGTCCGCCGCCACCTTTACCTTTTTTCTTGAATCCTTTTCCTTCACCATTGTATGGTAATGGACGTTCGGCTGTAATTTTAACTTCTTCTTGGTTATCAGGGTCTTTAACACGTCCTTGGAGAAGTAAGGCAACCAATTCTTTAGCATCAAATTTTTCAAGTAAGCTTGCTGCTTGTTTGTCAAATTTTGCTAATTTTGCTTTACCTGATTCATCAGACAAATCACGAAGAACATCATCCATCGCAACAGAAAGTGACGCTTGGTAAGCTTCTTCTTTTGTTGGTGGTTTCAAGCCTTTCATTTCTTTGTTTGTCAATTTTTCAATGGCACGAAGGTAGCCCATTTCATTGTATGAAACAAAAGTTACTGAGCGGCCTGATTTACCAGCACGACCTGTACGTCCGATACGGTGAACATAGCTTTCTTGGTCTTGGGTAATATCGTAGTTGTAAACGTGTGTTACACCTGATACGTCAAGCCCACGAGCGGCAACGTCAGTAGCAACCAAGACATCAATATGTCCAGCTTTGAAATCACGTAAAACGGCCAAACGTTTGTTTTGATCCAAATCTCCGTGCATTCCTTCAGCACGATATCCGCGTAATTTAAGACCACGAATCAATTCGTCAACGCGGCGTTTTGTACGACCGAAAACAATGGCAAGTTCTGGACGTTCAACATCAAGCAAACGAGTCAAAACATCAAATTTTTCAAATTCTTTTGTTTTCACAAAGTATTGGTCAATACGGTCAGCAGTCATTTCTTTGGCTGCAATTTTGATGTGTTCAGGATTCTTCATGAATTTCACACCAATTTTTTTGATATCAGCAGGCATTGTTGCTGAGAAAAGCAATGTTTGACGATTTTCTGGTGTTTTTTCAATAATAAAATGAATGTCTTCCAAAAATCCCATGTTAAGCATTTCATCTGCTTCATCAAGAATCAAAGTTTCAAGTTGGTCAAGTTTGATTGCTTTACGTTTAATCAAGTCAACCAAACGACCTGGTGTTCCCACAACGATATGTGCGCCAGCTTTAAGTCCTTTGATTTGTTTTTCAATACTTGAACCACCGAATACAGTACGAACTTTAAGTCCTTTTGATTTACCAAAACGGAAAAGTTCTTCTTGTCCTTGAACTGCAAGTTCACGGGTTGGAGCAATAACAAGTGCTTGAATGGCTGGATTTTCAGCATTGATTTTCTCAATAGTAGGAAGACCAAATGCCGCTGTTTTACCAGTCCCTGTTTGCGCTTGACCAAGAACGTCACGTCCTTCAAGCGCCAATTTAATTGTTTCTTCTTGGATTGGTGTAGGTTGTTCATAACCAATCTCTGTAAGTGTTTTTACGATTCCTTCTGACAGGCCGAGTTCACTAAATTTCATTTTTTACCTATATTTCTACTGCGTGTTCCCACGCCAAAATTTTTATTACAGGGTACGAAACCCTTGCTACAGGCGAAATTTATGTGACTCGCCTGACGTAACTTATCTATTATAGCATAATTTTTTGACTGAAAATGCTTACGCCCTTTACTTTTTTAAAAATATTTTCATAAAAAAATTACTGACAGTTTTTTAAAGGATAATTATCGGTAATTTTACAACTACACTATCCACAAATTTTTGTCAGTAATTTTAAAATATATCATTTTTTTAATGGAAATTTTTTTAAGAATAAACATTCTGTCAGTAAATTTATAAAACTTATACTGAAAATTGTTCCATTAATTCAACATCTGGATATTTATCTTTGAACCAGCGCATGGCAAATTCATTTTCGAATAAGAACAATGGATGATCAAAACGGTCTCGCGCCAAGATGTTTCGCGAACTGGACATTTTTTCATCTAAATCTTCTTCTTTAATCCAACGCACTGTTTTTGAGCCCATCGGTGTCATGATTGTTTCCGAATTATATTCGCGCTCCATCCGGTCTTTAAAGACTTCAAATTGAAGTTGTCCAACCGCACCAAGCATGATATCGCCAGTCGTATAAGATTTGTAGAGCTGAATGGCTCCTTCTTGCACCAATTGGTCAATTCCTTTTTGGAATGATTTTTGTTTCATGACATTTTTCGCTTGCACACGCATGAAAAGTTCCGGTGTAAACGTTGGAAGTGGCTCAAATGATTTCTTTAATTTACCAGTTGTCAAAGTATCACCAACTTGATAAGTTCCGGTATCATAAACCCCAATAATATCACCAGCGACAGCATTTTCAACATTTTCTCGTGATTCAGCCATGAACTGTGTCACATTAGATAATTTTACTTTTTTACCCGTGCGGACAAGATTAACATCCATTCCACGCTCAAATTCTCCAGAAACAATACGGACAAAAGCAATTCGGTCACGGTGACGAGGGTCCATATTCGCTTGAATTTTGAAAATGAAACCAGAAAAATCAGGATTTAAAGGTTCAATTTCTTCTTCATCAACCGTTTTGTGTGAATGAGGTTCTGGTGCGTATTCTAAAAATGTTTCGAGGAAAGTTTCCACCCCAAAACTGGTCAAAGCTGACCCAAAGAAAACTGGTGTCAATTGCCCAGCAACCACTTCGTCTTCTGAAAATTGATTTCCTGCATCCAAAAGTAATTCAGCATCTTCTAAAGCTTGCGTGAAAAATGGATTTTTCGTTAAAGGATGACTTGTTGGTACTTCCCCATTTTCATCAAATTCAACAAAACGTTTTCCATCTTCTGGTTGATAAACTTCTACGCGCCCATGCGTAAAATCATAAAGGCCTTGGAAATTTTTCCCCATGCCGATTGGCCAATTCATTGGTACACTGGCAATTCCAAGAATTTCTTCCAATTCAGAAAGCAAATCAAGTGGTTCACGTCCATCACGGTCAAGTTTATTGATGAAAGTGAAAACTGGAATTCCACGACGTTTGACAACTTGGAAAAGTTTTTTCGTCTGTGCTTCAATCCCTTTAGCACTATCAATAACCATGACTGCCGCATCAACTGCCATCAACGTTCGATAAGTATCTTCTGAGAAATCCTCATGCCCTGGCGTGTCCAAGATGTTAACCCGTTTTCCCGCATAGTCAAACTGCATGACAGAACTCGTTACAGAAATTCCACGTTCTTTTTCAATGTCCATCCAGTCTGATTTGGCAAAATTTCCTGTTTTACGTGCTTTTACAGTACCAGCTTCACGGATGGCACCCCCAAATTTCAATAGTTGTTCTGTAATCGTCGTCTTACCAGCATCCGGGTGACTGATAATGGCAAAAGTCCGACGTTTTTTTATTTCTTCTTGTAAAGTCATTTATACTCTCATTTTCTTTAATTATTTAATTATTCATTTATACTTTTAATTTAATTTACATTGGCTAAGCCTCAAAAAAATAGTTCTTTTAATTATATCAAGATGCGAGGCCGACTGCAAGAAACGTAGAAAATTGCGGCTCGACTTGTCGCTTCAACGACATAGCGAGAGCGGACAACGTAAGGTAGGGAATCGTGGTTCTGCACTTGTGCAGGTTCCGATTTTTCTACTTTCCTAGTTTCTAGGAGGACGAACTCAATTATACCAAAATTTGCCATAATTTTATAGCTGATTTTTTTACACTTACTGATGGATTAAAGAGTGAAAAATTTATTCGGGCAGTAAGAAAACAATAGAAAAAACAATCAGTAGAACTAATTGTTTTATCATTATTTTTTACTTATAGAGTGGCATTTTTCTTATACACTTCCGCTTCAGCTTCTGTTGAAAAGACAAAATGTCCAGGCGTAATTTCACGCATCTCACGTTCTTGCCCATCCAATTCTGCTGTTGGGTCATAAACAATTGGGGTCCGCTGACGTTCAGAGATAGGGTCTGGTGACGGAATCGAACTTAGCAAACTCTTAGTGTAAGGATGAATTGGATGATTGTAAACTTGCTCAGAAGTTCCAACTTCCAAAATTTTCCCCCAATGCATCACACCAATACGGTCTGAAATGTATTTAACCATTGACAAATCATGAGCGATAAATAAGTAAGTCAAATTTTCTTTTGCTTGAATATCTCTCATCAAGTTAACGACTTGGGCCTGAATTGATACATCAAGTGCCGAGATAGGTTCATCGGCAACGACAAATTTTGGTTTTACAGCAAGTGCACGTGCAATCCCAATCCGTTGACGTTGTCCACCAGAAAACTCATGGGGATAACGTGTCAAATGGTCATCATTCAATCCAACCAGACTCAAAAGTTCCAATACACGAGCATCACGTTCAGCTTTAGTTTTTACTAAACCGTTAGCGTCAAGTCCTTCAGCAACAATATCTTTAACGCGCATCCGCCCATTCAATGAAGCCTGTGGGTCTTGGAAAATCATTTGTGCCTCTGAACGATATTCTCGCAACTCTGAGCCTTTTAGATTACGAACATCTTTACCTTCAAAGAGAATTTCTCCGCCAGTAATAAAATTATCGTAAAGTTTAAGAATTGCTCGACCAATCGTTGTTTTACCAGAACCTGATTCTCCAACAAGTCCAAATGTTTCTCCTTCATAAATATCTAAAGAAACATTATTAATTGCTTTATTTGCCCCTTTTTTTCCTTTATTAAAAGTCAAATCAAGGTTTTTTATTTCAACCACTTTTTTAGGTTCTGTCATTATTTATCCCCTTTCAATTCTTCCCAGCGTTTCCAACGTGCCAAGATATTATCGGAAGGCGTTACTTTTGGTGCTCGTGGATCTAAAAGCCAAGTTTTAGCAAAATGAGTTGGAGAAACTTCAAAGTATGGAGGTTCTTCTTCAAAGTCAATTGCTAGGGCAAATTTATTACGTGCCGCAAAGGCATCTCCTTTTGGCGGATTCAACAAGTCAGGAGGAGTTCCTGGAATTGAAACCAAGCGGTCTACACTTGAATCAACTGTTGGCATTGAATCCAAAAGTCCCCAAGTGTAAGGATGTTGTGGGTTATAGAAAATTTCTTCAACTGTCCCATATTCAACGATTTCTCCCGCATACATTACTGCAACTTTATGTGCAAATCCAGCAACAACCCCTAAATCATGGGTGATAAAGACGATAGATGAATTAATACGCTCTTGCAATTCGGCCATCATGTGCATAATTTGGGCTTGAATGGTAACGTCAAGCGCAGTTGTTGGTTCATCTGCAATCAAGATTTCAGGATCAGCAGCCAAGGCAATTGCGATAACCGCCCGTTGACGCATCCCACCTGACCATTGGTGTGGATAATCATTGATATGCACTTCGGCATCAGGAATTCCTACTTGTTGCATCAATTCAAGGGCCCGTTTCATGGCATCGGCTTTACTCATGCCTTTATTGTGTTTCAACAAAGGTTCAGCAATCTGTTTTCCAATACGCATGGTTGGGTCAAGAGAAGTCATTGGATCTTGGAAAATCATCGAAATTTCATTTCCACGAATTTTTTGCCATTCTTCTTCTTTCAAATCAAGAAGGTTACGACCTTTAAATAACAATTCCCCTTCAGGGATTTCTGCATTTTTAGCATTCAATCCCATCAAAGTTTTTGTTGTTACTGACTTACCAGAACCAGACTCACCAACAATAGCCAAGGTTTGTCCTTTTTCTAAATCAAAAGAAACATTACGAATCGCTTTAACATCTCCAGCATAGGTGTGGAAATTGACATGCAAATTTTTAACTTCTAATACTTTTTCTTCTGCCATTTCTAATCCTCACTTGCTCTAGGGTCAAATGCATCACGCAAACCAT
>Ga0208186_100074_pt1 | contig 14699 bp, 15 predicted proteins | sample Shrwel1BS1Day23_FD_187537 | JGI IMG/M metagenome (GOLD analysis project Ga0208186, IMG submission 187537) | Subsurface microbial communities from deep shales in Ohio, USA - Utica-3 well 1 S-1-Day23 (SPAdes) (version 2) ... | reverse complement strand
ACACAAGTCGATTTAGAAACTTCATTTTTGGGTGAAGAAGAAATTCAAGAGTTGACTGAAGAATTGATTGCTAAAGTCATGAAAGATGTCAAAGGAATTGATGTGACTTTACCATTCCCAAGAATGAACTATGATGATGCCATGAATTTTTATGGTTCTGACAAACCTGACACACGTTTTGAATTGTTACTGACAGACTTGTCAGCACTTGCTAAAACAGTTGATTTCAAAGTTTTCCAAGAAGCTGAAGTTGTTAAAGCAATTGTTGTCAAAGGCGCTGCTGACAAATATTCTCGTAAATCAATTGATAAACTGACAGAACAAGCCAAACAAAATGGAGCTAAAGGTCTTGCCTGGGTCAAATTTGAAAAAGGGGAATTCGCCGGTGGTGTTTCAAAATTCTTAGCTGAATCTACTGACAGCTTTGTTAATGAATTAAAATTGACTGACAATGACTTGGTACTTTTTGTTGCTGACAGCCTTGATGTAGCGAATTCTGCTCTTGGTGCCCTTCGTTTAACAATTGGTAAACAACAAGGTTTGATTGATTTCCGTAAGTTCAATTTCCTTTGGGTCATTGATTGGCCAATGTTTGAATGGTCAGATGAAGAAGAACGTTACATGTCTGCTCACCATCCATTTACTTTACCAACGAAAGAAACACAAGCTTTCTTATCTGCTGACGGACATCGGAAAGATTCTGATTTGAAAAAAGTTCGTGCGCATGCTTATGATATTGTCCTTAATGGTTATGAACTTGGCGGAGGTTCTTTGAGAATTAATAGTCGTGACCTTCAAGAAGAAATGCTGAGTGCTCTTGGCTTTAAACTAGAAGATGCCAATGAACAATTTGGCTTCTTACTTGAAGCACTTGACTATGGTTTCCCACCACATGGTGGATTGGCTCTTGGTCTTGACCGTTTTGTAATGTTACTTGCTGGTAAAGATAATATCCGTGAAGTAATTGCGTTCCCTAAAAACAATAAAGCCTCTGATCCAATGACTCAGGCTCCATCTATAGTAGCTGACAAACAGCTGGAAGAATTGAGTATTAAACTTGCAAACAAAGATCAATAAAATTCTCGGTGGCCTTTTAGATAAAATTGGACTTTACCAAGTATTAAAATCTATTGGCGCTGAAAAAATGGCAAATAAATTTTCGGCAGCAGTTGTATATGCGGTCTTCTCATCATTCGCGTTGAACTTTTTCTATCAGCCAGGGCATGTCTATGCTTCTGGTGCGACTGGTGCGGCCCAAGTTGTTTCAGAGTTGGTGACAAGAATTAGTGGTCATGATATTTTACCCATTTCGGCTTCGCTGATTTTGGTAAATGCTCCACTTTTCATTCTAGCTTGGCGAGGGATTGGGAAACAGTTTACTGTCTATACAGTAATTACTGTTGTCATGAGTTCTGTTTTCATTCACTTTATTCCTGTGACTCCTTTAACTCACGAGCCAGTCATTAATGCTGTCTTCGGGGGAGCAATTATGGGATTTGGTGTTGGAAATGCAATGAAATCAGGAATTTCTTCTGGTGGGACTGATATTGTTAGTCTCTATATGCGTAAAAAGACCGGAAGAAGTGTTGGAACATTATCATTTATTGTTAATGGAGTGATTATTTTCACAGCTGGAGTTCTCTTTGGTTGGGAATATATGCTTTATAGTTTAATCGCTATTTTCGTCAATTCTCGAGTACAAGACGCAATCTTTACAAGACAAAAACGTTTGCAAGTAATGATTGTTACTAAAAATCCAGAATTACTGACAGAAAAATTAGTTAATCGTTTTAAACACGGAGTTACAATTTTACATGATGCGGAAGGTGGTTATACGCATACCAGTCAAACCGTTCTTATGACTGTGATTACCATGTATGAATATCAAGAATTCAAAGATATTATCCAAAAATACGATGAACATGCTTTTGTATCAATATCGGAAAATGTTCGAGTACTTGGAAAATTTGCAGAAGTAGAAGATTAAGAACTTGATATTCTATTGAAAAAAGTAAAATAATAAAAGGGAGAAAGCCAAAAGGAGGACTTTCTCCCCTTATTATATGTGAAAAAATAAAGGAGGAAATAAAATGAAAAAATTAGCAAAAGTACATTTTCTGTACTTACTTGCCATTGCAATTGGTACAGGAATCTATGCTTTTGGCTTTGTTGCCTTTAACATGGCAAACCACTTGGCTCAGGGAGGAGTCGCAGGGCTTTCCTTAATCTCCTATGCGCTATGGCATATTGACCCCTCTTATGTTCAACTTTTAATAAATATTCCCCTTTTAATTTTAGGATATCGTTTTTTAGGAAGAAGAACATTTATTCACACCATTTGGGGGATTGTGAGTCTAGCTGTTTGGATTTGGATTATTCAAAGAATTAGTTTCACAATCAATATTGGAAATGATACCCTTATTGCTGCTTTATTAGCCGGAGTATTTTCAGGTTCAGGAATTGGATTAGTTTTTCGATTTGGAGGAACAACGGGAGGAACAGATATCCTTGCTAAACTCTTTCAAATAAAAAAAGGAATCCCAGTTGGTCGAATGCTTTTTATCTTTGACTCTTGTATCTTGGCTCTTTCTTTAAGTTATGTTGATCTTAAACATATGATGTATACTTTGATTGCCAGCTTTATATCAATGCAAATGATTAATTTGATTCAAAATGGTGGTTATACTGTTCGTGGAATGCTTATTATCACGAACCATCATGTAGAAGTTGCTAAAACAATTATCGAAGAAATTGGTCGAAGTGCAACTTATTTGCATGGTGAGGGTGCCTATTCAGGAACTGAAAAAGAAGTCCTTTACGTTGTACTCAATCCGAGTGAGATACAAGAAGTAAAGCAAATTCTATCTATTATTGACCCGAATGCCTTTGCCTCAGTTATCAATGTCCACGAAGTTGTGGGAGATTTCGCACCAAAACGTGGTAGATTTAAAGATTTGAAAAAATAAATAGCTCAATGAGCTATTTTTTTTGAGTATTCTTAAGTTAAAAAGGGAGAAGTTTTCAAAAGTTGACTAAATTCTAAATTTAAACTACAATAGATTTAAACGTCCTTGCCTTTGGCAAGGATATTTCATCGAAATTTTTGAGGGATATTATGAAAAAATTATCTAAGGTGCATTTTTTGCAACTTCTTGCTGTTACAATTGGGACAGCAATCTATGCCTTTGGTTTTGTTGAGTTCAACATGGGGAACCACTTGGCTGAAGGTGGAGTCGCTGGGCTTTCATTGATTGGTTATGCTTTGTTGCATATTGACCCGTCATATACTCAGCTTATCTTAAATATTCCACTTTTAATTCTTGGCTATCGCTTTCTTGGACGACGAACTTTTGTCTATACGATTTGGGGTATCGTGAGTCTCTCAATTTGGATGTGGATTTTCCAACGGATTCCAGTAACAATCAATGTCGGTCATGATTATTTAATTGCTGCTTTATTAGCCGGTGTTTTTGCCGGAACAGGGATTGGTTTAGTCTTTCGATTTGGAGGAACGACTGGTGGAGCTGACATCATTGCCAAGCTTTTACAAATAAAAGCTGGGGTTGCTGTTGGACGAACTTTCTTCATATTTGATGCTTGTGTGATGCTGTTATCATTAAGTTATATTGATTTACGTCACATGATGTACACTTTGATTGCAAGTTTTGTAGCAGCTCAAGTAATTAATGTGGTTCAATCGGGTGGTTATACTGTTAGAGGAATGTTAATTATCACGAACAATCATGCCGAAATTGCCAAAGCAATTATTGAAGAGATTGGTCGTAGCGCGACTTACTTACATGGTGAAGGAGCCTATTCTGGAAATTCAAAAGAAATTCTCTATGTGGTTTTAAATCCCGGGGAAATACAAGAAGTCAAACAAATTTTGTCTATTCTTGACCCGAATGCTTTCACATCCATTATAAATGTTCATGAAGTCATTGGTGACTTCACTTATCCACGCAGTCGCTATAAAGTGGCTAAAAAAGGAAAAAAATAGCTCAAAAGAGCTATTTTTTATTTTTATCAGTGAAAGAAATTATCTTGAAAGACGTGCACCTTCGATTTCACCTGTAGATTTTACTCCTTCAACAGAAAAACTATCTGCATTGATTCCAGTTTTGATATTTTCCAACTGTTTAATTGTCTTGTCTAATTGAATTAAGTTTTGAACATTGTATTCAAAAGTATAGTTACTAATTTCTCTTTTGGCTTTCTTCAGGTGAATAATAGCTTTTTCGATTTCTTCAGTGGCTTTTGTTGTACGCATATAGAAAACCCTTTCTATTTTTGGAATTGTGTGACTATTTATCTATTACTATTATAACACAGGCTGCGAGTCAAAACAACGTTTCGACTTTTGGGCCTTTCAAAGATTACGACCTGATAAAAAGTTAAATTTATTTTTAAAGACTAGATGTTAACAATTATGATTTGATGTGTTGAAGATGAATTTTTTCACTGAAAAAGTAGAAAAGACCAGCTGTTTCACGGCGAAATTGGCGTCCGCATATTACCATTTTGCGGATTAGGGACTGTGAGAATGATAAGAAAAAAATCTGGAAATATCCAGACTTCTTTTTATTTATTTAATTCCACTTACAAAATTATCAAGAATTGTGATAATTTCTGCTTGTGATTCAGCTTGATTGACTGCAACTTTTACTTTTGCTGCACGAGAAGCTCCTTTAAGATAGTAAGCTGCATGCTGACGGAATTCTCGACTAGCAAGATTGTCCCCTTTTAATTCGACGAGACGGGCCAAATGTAATTTTGCAATTTCCATCTTTTCAGCAACCGTAGGTTCAGCAAGAAGTTCGCCTGTACGCAAGTAGTGTTCTGTACGATGAAGAATCCACGGATTTCCAAGAGCAGCACGTCCCATCATGACTGCAGTCACTCCTGTTTCATCAATCATACGTTTCGCATCTTCTGGAGTCTTGACATCACCATTTCCGATGACCGGAATATTGACATTGTCAGTCAATTTTTTGAGCCAGTGCCAGTTTTCTTGGGCATTTCCTGTGTAGGCTTGAGCTTTAGTCCGGGCATGCATGGAAACTGCTGCTCCACCACCCGCTTCAATTGCTTTAGCATTTTCAACGGCAAAAAGGTGGTCATCGTCCCAACCGATTCGGATTTTTACTGTCAATGGTCTTGAAATGGCTTTACTGACTGCGCTAACCACATCGTAAACTTTATCAGGGTCAAGCAAAAGTCGAGAACCTGCTTCATTTTTTGTTACTTTAGGTACTGGGCAGCCCATGTTGATATCAATAATATCAGCAACTGTATTTGCTTCAACAAATTTAGCAGCTTCAACTAAAGTATCCACTTCACCACCAAAAATTTGCATCGATAGCGGATGTGGAACGCCTTCAAAATCCATCATTTCCAAAGTTTTCTTGTTGCGATGTTCGATTCCTTTATCAGAAATCATCTCGGTTACAACAAGTCCAGCTCCGAATTCTTTGGCAGTAGTCAGAAAAGCTTTATTTGTAATTCCAGCCATTGGTGCCAGTACAATTTTATTTTTTATTTCGATATCGCCAATTTTCCACGATTCGTTGTAAATTTTGTCCATAGTCATAAAGAATATTATAGCAATTTTTTGAGATTTCACAAGGTCTTAAGGATTAGAAAATTTACTGACGAGAACTCTGTCAGTAAATTTATTGAACTTATACTACTGGATTAAAACTTACATTGATTTGTCAAAGTTATTGAAAGCGAGCAGATTGAAAAGCAAACTGACAAGAGCAATGAAAATTATGCCCAAAAAGTAAACTTTTTTATAGTTTTTCCATTGAGTGATTAAGAGGTAGATGGCGCTTATGAAAAGGATAGTTGGAGAATACATAGCGAAAATTCCTGTTAATTCTGCCCAGAAACTTAAAAAAGAATTGTTCCAAATATTTTCATCATTAGAAAATGGTCCAAACAAGTAAATGGCGCCAACGAAATTGAAACCGCCAATAATCCGTAGATAAATGACGAAAAAGTGGCTTAGGTTTTCATGAGAAATAAATGTGACAACCCAGCACAAAAGTGCCAAAATAATGCTGACAATTAAAAATACAGAAGTTTCGATCATTTGACCACCTGCCCAAATTTTTGTAATTTAAAAATCAATTATTCAAGGAGTGAATGAAACAACTTTATCGTTATAAAGTACAATTCCATAGACTTTTTTGGAATCGCCCAACTGAAAAGTAAGGTTCAAATGATGAACTCTGTCAATATATTTGAGATAAGTTGTAGATTGCTCCGCCCCACGAATAATATAATGCTTACCAAAGACCGCACTTACCTCAGAAACGCTTTTTCCATTAAAATTTTCGCCATTTAGGGTTAGATATTGAATGAGGTATCCATTCGTTACGGAAATAGCAGCAACTTTCTTTTGGTAGCTGATAGCATTGAAAGATTGGCTATCGCTATCCGACATTCCTTTGTACCACCAGGTCTTAAAGGCGCCATGTGTGGGAATGAGATTGAGTCCGATAATACCGTATTCTGTGTTGGGGACGAGTTCTTTATGTTCTTGCTTGATTGTATCTTCTGGTGCGTTAATTTTAAGATTTGCTAAAGTCACATGACTCAAATCAGTCGATTTTTGCCAAGGGGCATTATGCCAAGTAAACAGAAGAACGACAAGCAAAATCGGAAGGAGAATGAGAAGCCTGATGACAATTTTTTTCTTTTTCATGTCGTGACCTCACTTATAATAACTCGTGTGTTTATGAAAGCGAGTGGAATGATGAATGAGTTTACTACACTGATCATTTTTATATGAGGGTATTCCTGGACCCCACGCACAATATCTATTTTTTACAGCTCCATAGTCAGCAAAACAGGCATTGCTTTTTGCGATAGCAAAATCACAATCGCTTGCAAAAAAATTTCTCAAGGCTTCTACTGGTTGTTGGAGTTTGTCATAGTATAGTTGATTTCCAAGAAAACCATTAATTCTGTTACAAGTGACAGGTTTGCCTACACCAATTCTTATACCTGCTAAAAGTGTAAACTTTGCAGATGTGTTGGCAGTTATAGGGGAATTTACGGAAAATGACAAGGTTTCTATATTTGGTGTAGCCATAGACATATTGTTTTGAGCGACACTTCCAGATGTTGCAGGGTCACCAACTTTATTCAATTCATCTAAATATTTATCAATACTTACAACTTTATTGATTTCGATGGTCTTAGAAGAGTTCTTTGCTATTGGAATGGTAGTATCATTAGTTGATTTTCCGTCAATTGAAGTTTCTAGTGAGATATCATATTTTGGAGTATCAACGACTATTTTTCCTTTATTCAAAGATGCGTTTGCCTTTGTATCAACAATTCCGTCATCGTTGGTATTATGGGTTTTTCCATCTATTACGATAGGCTCATTTTCAGGAGTAACATCTCTATAAACATAAGACTGGTCAGAAGAAAGTTTCCAACCTTCTTCATTACCTCTGGGAGTCGTGTAGATTTCTATCAAACTTTGCTTATCAGCAGCTGATAGAGTAGTAGGAAATTTAAGTTCTTCTCTCATAGTCGTTTTGACTGTTATTTTAGTTGTCATTTGAGATTGAGCAATCTGCTCCGCCTTTGCAGGCAAATGCCCAACGCTAAAGATAATCAGGACAAGTAAGCCAGTCGTTACAATAAGCGAGCCTTTTATCTGCGAATTAGGTTTCATTTTATCAGGTTTACTTGGCAAAAGCGTGAATATTAGATAAACAATGGCTAGCACACCTGAAATAATCATTGCCCAAATTTGTGTGAATTCGCCGAGAATGAGGCTTGCTGGGAAAACCAACCAGAAAAATGGACTCAAACCTGTATCACGAATTCGGCGCATGGCGAGCGCCGACATTGGAACAATCGAGGCAAGTCCCCAGACGAAGAGCAAAATAAGCGCAATCCAAGTAAGTGGTGAAAAATGGTCTACATCAGCCGTCAAAGCTGCTGAAAATCCTGACGAAAATAAAAATGTCGTCATAAGAACAAGATAAATGATGAGATTAATCAAAAAGACCCACCAATAATCTGACCGACTCGAACGATTTTTGAAATCGAAGGACTGACGCCAAAAATTTTTGTAGGCATTGAACACAAGAAACCTCTATATTTAGTTATTTTAGTTTTATTATACTCTTTTATCGTAAGCGTTACCATAGTGTTTTTGTTTTAATACAAAGTGATTGATTTTAGTGAATCATGCCCTATTTTATGGCTACAAATGTCGAAAAATTAACTGTTTTAGTTAAAAATTAACTTCTTTATTTTTGTCAGTAACTTTTATCAACAAAAAAATACTGACAAATCGTCAGTATTTATTTTTTTACTAAATAATGTAATTCAACAAATTGCCCGTAAGTTCTAGTATCAATCAGTTGAAGTTTCTCTTCATAATTTCCTGACGGAAAAAGTGGGACTCCATCTCCTAGTAAAACTGGGGCAATGGTAACTTGTAATTCATCGACCCAATGATTTTCAAGAAAAAGTTTGATGACCTCCCCGCCGCCAACAACCCAGATGTTTTTGTCATTATCCGCAAAATTTACTGACAGCTCTGTCAGTTTTTCTTTGTCAATAAAAATGATATTGTCAGTAGCGGAGATTTCTTGATGAGTTAAAATATAAGAAGTTTTGTCAGTATAAGGCCACTGACCGGCTTGCTCTTTTTCTAACCAATCATAAGTCTTTTTCCCCATAATGATTGTATCAATACCACTATAAAAAGCATCATAGCCGTTATCTCCCTCACCCTCAACATCAAAAAGCCATTGGAGACTTTCTTCTTTGGTGGCAATATAGCCGTCTAATGTAGAAGCAATAAAAAGTTTTACAGTCATTTTTCTCAATCCTATTTACTGACAGAAGTCTTGTCAGTAAAATAAATTATTATATTAGTTAATTAGTGCTTTTAATTCTTCTTCGGAATACTCATATTTATTTTCACAGAATTGACAAATAATTTCAGCTCCATGATCTTCAGCAATCATTTCTTCAATCGGTTGTCTTCCCAAAGATTTGATGCCCTCAAGAAAACGTTCCTTACTGCAGTCACATTTGAATGCCAAAGGAAATTCGCCAAGATTTTTGTATTCCATATCACCATAAATATTATCCAACATCGTTTTTAATGGTTCGTCCCTTGTCAGCATTGTTGCAATGGAAGGCATACTTTTGATATTGTGTTCTATTTCAGTGATTTCTTCATCGGTGGCATCAGGAAGGGCTTGTAGCATAAATCCACCAGCGATTTTAACAGTATCAGAGTCTTCATTAAGCAAGACATTGACCCCAACAGAAGAAGGAGTTTGTTCAGAACTTAAGAAGTACCAAGCTAAGTCTTCGCCAATTTCACCAGTAATTAAATCTACTTGACCACTATAAGGCTGCTTGAGGCCCATATCTTTGACAACAACTAAAAAGCCATTGCCAACGAAAGGAGCAACTAAAACCTCGCCAGTAGAGGCTTTTTTATAGTCGAGTTCCCGATTTTTCACATAGCCTTTGACATGACCTTTGCTGTCAGCAACAGCAATAATTGGGCCCATTGCGCCATCACCTAAAACCTTTACGGTGATTTTAGTATCTCCTTTTTCATTAGCCCCCAGGATTTGGGCAGCAATTAGGGTACGTCCTAAAGCAACAGTAGAAGTAGGCCAAGTTTGATGCCGTTCTTGTGCTTCTCGCACAGTTAGGGTTGAATCTAAAGCAAAAGCTCTGAAATGCCCATTTTTTGAGATTGATTTGATAATTTTATCCATATCATTATTATAACATGCCCTATCTATCGACCGCAATAGAATCTAATTAATTTTAATAAGAAGTGTTAATAGTAAACTTAAATATTTTTATATTAAACATTTATTTAGTAAAATGAATAAAAGCTTGCTCCTCATTAGCTTTAAGAGGTTAGAAGAGGTTACTATGTTTTCAATTATCATCAATTCTACGATTATCTATTGGGCAACGGCTTTAGACTTACTGATACTATTAGCTATTTTGTATGTGCGATTTGATAAGAAAAGTCATTTATCGATTACTCTGGGTCAAATTATTGGTTCAACGGCCCTTGTAGTAGTTAGTTTGTTCTTTGCTGTCATTTTAAAGCTCGTTCCAGAAGAGTGGATTTTGGGCTTGCTTGGGTTAATTCCCTTGGGACTGGGGATTAAGTACTTGTTTTGGGGAGATGATGACGACGATGAAGAATTAGATGAGTTACTACAAAAGAGAAAAAATAAAAGTTTACTAGGAACTGTTATTATTATTTCTTTTGCAAGTTGCGGTGCTGATAATATTGCTTTATTTACTCCATTTTTCATGACACTTTCGCCAAGTAATTTGATATTGTCAATCTTCATTTTTATTTTAAATATTTTAATACTAGGACTACTTGGAAAGACAATTTCTAAAATCCCACATCTCCATGAAATTTTAGAAAAATATAGTCGTTGGATTTTGGCTTTTGTTTATATCGTACTTGGAATCATGGTTTTGATAGAAAGTGGAACGCTCTCTAAAATCATCAGCCTTTTTTAAGAAATCTATTGATTAAACAAAAAGTTCATTATTTCCGAACGATAATTTCATTTTAATCAAAAACATCAGGATTTTCAATGCAAATCTTGGTGTTTTTTGATAAAATAAAAAATAGTGCGATAGGAGCTTTCAGAAAAATATTCAACTTTTATTCTGATAAAATAAGTCAAAAAGTCGAAGAAAATTTTTAGAAATGCCAGCCAAGCGAACTTGGAGCGTGCAAAATATTTTAAAATGAAATTGAGTTCGCCCTCCTAACTTCTACGAAAATAGATAAAAATGGGAACCTGCCTCAGGCAGAACCACCATCTTTCCTAATTTTCTAGGAAGCTAAGCAGTCGGGCTCACATCTTAAGGAGAATATTATGCCATCAGTAGTAGTTGTCGGAACGCAATGGGGAGACGAAGGAAAAGGTAAAATTACAGATTTCCTAAGCTCAAACGCAGAAGTTATTGCCCGTTATCAAGGGGGAGACAATGCAGGTCATACCATCGTCATCGACGGCAAAAAGTTCAAACTTCACCTCATTCCATCAGGGATTTTCTTTCCTGAAAAAATTTCCGTTATCGGAAATGGTGTCGTTGTTAACCCAAAATCTCTGATTGAAGAAATCGCTTATCTTGCTGAAAATGGAGTTTCTGCAAACAGTTTACGTATTTCTGACCGTGCACACGTTATCTTGCCATATCATAAAAAATTAGACTTCCTTCAAGAAGAAGCTAAAGGTGATAAAAAGATTGGGACAACCATTAAAGGGATTGGTCCAGCCTATATGGATAAAGCGGCTCGTGTCGGAATTCGTATTGCAGACTTACTTGACAAAGAAATCTTCGAGGAACGTTTACGTACAAACCTCGAAGTTAAAAACCGTGAATTTGTAAAAATGTATGATTCAGAACCTCTTGAATTTGAAGAAATTTTTGAAGAATACTATGAGTATGGTCAACAACTTAAAAAATACGTTACAGATACTTCGGTTATCTTGAACGATGCCCTTGATGCAGGGAAACGTGTCCTTTTTGAAGGGGCACAAGGGGTCATGCTTGATATTGATCAAGGAACTTATCCATTTGTCACTTCATCAAATCCAGTAGCAGGTGGGGTAACAATCGGTTCTGGTGTTGGTCCATCAAAAATTTCAAAAGTTGTTGGTGTATGTAAAGCCTATACTTCACGTGTAGGTGACGGTCCATTCCCAACAGAGCTTTTTGATGAAGTGGGACATCAAATTCGTGAAGTTGGACATGAATATGGAACAACAACTGGACGCCCACGTCGTGTTGGTTGGTTTGATTCAGTCGTAATGCGTCACGCAAAACGTGTTTCAGGTTTAACAAATCTTAGTTTGAACTCAATTGACGTTCTTTCAGGTCTTGAAACAGTAAAAATCTGTGTGGCTTACGAACGTAGCAATGGTGAACAAATTACCCACTATCCAGCCTCACTTAAGGAATTGGCAGATTGTAAGCCAATTTATGAAGAATTACCGGGTTGGTCAGAAGACATTACTTCATGCCGTACTTTGGAAGAAATACCAGAAGCTGCTCGCAACTATGTTCGTCGTGTTGGCGAATTAGTTGGTGTACGTATCTCAACTTTCTCTGTAGGACCTGGTCGTGAACAAACTAACGTTTTAGAATCAGTTTGGGGCGTATAAAGTCAAAATAAAAAAGTCAGAGCATGCTCTGACTTTTTTTGTTTACAAGAAGGGTCCAAAGACTTGTGGACTAGAATTTTTATTATTGACGTTGACATCAATTACATTGTAAAAGGCATTAGAAGTGTCAGCAACATCCCAGACGGCCAAAACGATGTGGTAACCTGAACGATCATTTGGAATATTGATTGTATGTGAGAGATTGTTCGTTGCAGGAGAACCATCGTGGTTGATTGTTCCTATAAGTTCCAATTCTGAACGTTTTAAGGGTGCATTTTGATCCCAACCTGTCTTGGTCATATAGTAGTGCCACTTCGTTGTTTTATGAGGGGCAGTATATTTCCAAATGAAAATGTTAGAACCGGTACTAATAGATGTTTTTTTCCAGCGTGAACTAGTTTGGTTGTCTAGAACAAAGTCACCTATTTGCCCCAAACCTCCATTTGCAGAAGCAATTCGACCATCAGCGGGGCCAGACTCTGGGAAGCCTTTTGGTGCTTCTAAAGATTGTGGATTACTAATAACATTTCCATAGATATTAAAAGCGTCAGTCCACCCTAAATTTTGATAATCTAATTGTCCTTGGTAGCCTCTGGCTGGTGGAGATTGAACATATCCGTGAGCAGAAACAGAATCTGTTTTAATGAAAAGTGAGAAGCTGAGTAGACCAGCAGTAACTAATAAACCAGTAAGTAGTTTTTTCATAAATTTTATCCTTTCCTATTTTAGAGTTTTTTCCATGGACCAAAATCTCCTGATTGATCAGGCTGTTGACCAGTATTCCACCATTTTGCTTCATAATCTACTCCATTAAAAGTAACACGATCCCCTTGAACATAAATTTTATCTTTTTGCCAAATATTATTTTCCTCTGATGTATCATGAGTTATAAATGTGGCCTTTGCAGTATCAGAACGATTACCTGAAGGGTCAACTGCTACAACTTCGACATTGTATTCAGTTTTTGGGGATAGTCCAGTCACGTTTTGTAAGCCAGAAGTGCTTTTAAAAGATTGGGTACCAATCTTAATTTCATAGTAATCAATGCGAACATTATCTGTAGATTTTCCTTGAATCGTGGCAGTTGAAGCAGTCACATTATTAATGGAAATTGTGGGTAAAGTTGGCTTTTCAGTATCTTCAATCGGTTGATTGTTAAAGAGCATGGGGGCGTAAGTATTTACAAAAGTATTATTATATTTTTCACCATTTGAATTGCTTCCAGCGTCCCAATTTACCGACCAAGTCATCAAACCTTTTATTTCATTACCAGAAGCTTTTAAACGATTCAAAGCATTTTTAACGGCATTAGGGTCTTTCACATAACCTGTTGCGGCAGCGTCATTATTAGATGGGAGGCCAATGACGAATTTACTAGCTGGAATTTTAATAAACCCATCCGTTCCTGTTACGAGACGTTTAGTTAAACCATACAGAAAGTCTTCCTTTTTTTCGTCATTTGATTGAGAAATCCACATATTTAAATCACTATCCCAAAAACCATCCCCTCCTTGATTATAGTATTGAGGATTGATGAAATCATAGTATGAATCTAAATTGTTGATATATGGAGCATATTTTCCTGAACTTGTTAAGTAAGGAAATTCGGGAGCCATCGTAATCATAAAGTTTTTACCATCTTTTCGATAATGGTCTTTAACTGTTTTTAAAGCAGAGGGGATAACAGTTTGATTATCTGCTGCTTCAATTGCAGCCTGTTCTAAATCAATATCTAATCCATCAAAGCCGTAAGTATCTACAAGACGAATGATTTCATTAACAAAATCAGTTTCTTGACTTTTCTTTAATTCAATATGAGCATCAGCTCCTCCTAAAGCGATTAAGACGCTCTTACCTTCAGCATTTAATTTTGAAACTTCGGCTCTCAATTCAGCATCAGTTTTGTTGTAAGGCTTAAATGTGGGAAGTGTTTGCCCTTCAGGTGTCTTCATAAAGGAAACATTAATTACATTATATCCTTCTTGTGTATTTGAAAGATTGAAGTCAGCAGAACTACCTCCTTTATAACCATCTTTTCCTGTGGATTTCCAATTGTGCCAATAACCTACAAGTACTTTATCTTTTGGATTGACTATTTCACTCGCTGCATCTGCTAAGACTCGCTGCCCTCCTAACGCAACAATTCCTATAGACGCTGTTATCAAAAAAACTTTAATGTTTTTTCGTTTTTTCACTGAAATCATAAATATCTCCTAAATTCTAGTGATTTTAAAGATTCCGGAACCTTGTTCTGTAAGCGCTGACTTCATTCTAACAATTTTTTTCCCTAACTTAAAATAAAAAGGTTCGTAAAAAGATTTATTTACGAGAAATAAAAAACACTAATATTTTGAAAATATTAGTGTTTTTTTTTATTTCAAATCTTTAAGCAATGAGTCTAACCATTCTTTTTTGAAGGTTTCTCTTTTTATAGCAAAATCTAAAACAAGATAATGACCGCTCTTTTTATTTTCCTCAGACTCACCAAAAAGA
>Ga0208186_100073_pt1 | contig 14994 bp, 15 predicted proteins | sample Shrwel1BS1Day23_FD_187537 | JGI IMG/M metagenome (GOLD analysis project Ga0208186, IMG submission 187537) | Subsurface microbial communities from deep shales in Ohio, USA - Utica-3 well 1 S-1-Day23 (SPAdes) (version 2) ... | reverse complement strand
AGGAATATACAAAAAGAACCGAAGAAATGGAACGCTCTTCGGATTTTCGGTATCTACTGAGATTAAGGTCTTAATGGGAATATTAGCTTAAGAACAAGAAGGATTATAAACCTTGTATTTGATTTTCAAACTTCGCAACAGAACCAGTATAACTTACTTCACATGTAATTGAACGATTTACTTTAGCAAAGAAATAAAATCGATTAATTTAATACATGAAATTAGATAAAGTCATGTATCAAGAAACTTGTTCAATCAAGACTCTTTTTTTATCTTTCTACCACTATTCTAAGTTTTATACGAGTCTAAAACTTACTTCCGCCTGCTATAAGTACATTCCAAAACAGATACTTTTTTTCTATATCAAATAAAAGATAATTTCCAATACATAATGTTAATTAACATTATGTATTGGAAATTCAAGTGTCACAGAGAAACCACCGTAACAACTGTGTCCTATTTTCATTTCCCCATTATGAGATAAGGTTATTTGCTTAACTAGGAGTAAGCCTAACCCATGCCTCTGTTCCATAGTAGATTGATCACTAATCATATAATGAGGCGCATTATTCAACTCTTCTATTTGCTTATCAGAAATTCCTATTCCATCATCTTTTACTACGACAATACAAGATTCCTGTTTAGTAAATACAGAAATAAAAATGTGACAGCCTTTTTCATTATGACTGATTGCATTTTGAATCAAATTTGTAATAGCTCTTTTCATTAGCCCTTCGTCTGCTAAAACAAAGGAGGAATGAACGTTGTTCCTCATTTCAAATTTAATTGGGAAATCCTTATCTAACTTGATATTTAAAAAATCTACTACTACTTGTCGAGTTAGTACTGCAACGTTTATTTTTTCCATATTTATTGGCTGCATATTATACTCTAATTTAGAAGCTAGATTAAGATCTTTAATTAAATTTTTCATTTTTTCACTTTGTCTTAGGATAATATTAACTTTATGTTGTTCGTCTAGTGAAAGAGAAGGGTTACTTTCTAGTTGTCCAGCGTACCCCATAACCATAGAAAGTGGTGTGCGAATATCATGCGAAACACCTGCAATCCAGTTAGCTCTTGCTGTTTCTCTCTTTTTAAGTACTCTTTCTTGAGATTGCAAGGTTTGTGACGTCTGATTGATATTCATAGCTAATTCAGAAAGTGGCCCTTTTTCTTTTACATAAACGTTATTTTTAGTTACTAGCCCTTGAATACCCTGAACAATAGGAGCGATAGATTTTGTTAGCTTACTTGTTACCCAATAATAGATTAAAACTATCAACAACAAATTAGCTATTAGCACAATAAAAACTGTTTGGGGTAGATCAGCAATAAATTGGTAATCCCAACTTGGCCAGATGTGTTTCCAATAACTCTTTTTAGGATAACCAAGTACTACTATCCCACCTTCAGAGGCCCCAGTATAAGTAGGATATCCATCTATATAGCCTGATGTAAGAGAAGAAATAGCACTAAGAGAATAACTTTTTGGAATAGTCTCTGGAAGATCATCTGTCTGCCATGTAACTGTTTTTGTGTCTTCGTCTATTAGAATTGCCCAGATATTATTAGTTTGTAACCATTTTTGATTGTTACTATCTAATTTAAATCCACTATCTTTTTTTTGTAAGGAGACTGCAATCTCTTCCGCAGTCTGATAAGGAGAACTATTCGATAATTGTTTGACTGAAATAAAAGACAAGACTAAGACGTTTAAGATTATCAGTAACAACAAACTCATAAACAGAATGCCAATAAAACGTCCTATAAGTTTAGGCACACTTTTCATTTTAATTTGCCTCCGTAAGAAGCTTATATCCAAGTCCTTTAACCGTGATCAATGAAACGGGTTGAGAAGGATTTTTTTCAATCTTTTGGCGGACGCGACTGATATGAGCCATTAGTGAGTTTTCATAACCAAAATAATTATCTCCCCACAGTTCTTTACATAGGACATCGATTGTTATAATGCGCCCTGCATTACGGTATAGAATCGAAAGTAGAATGTGTTCTTTCGCTGTTAGTAAAATCTGCTCGCCATCTTTTATCACTTCAGCACGTTCAAAATCGATTTTACTATTTTGTAATTGAACAAAGGGATTGTCATCTTTATAGCTTCTTTTCAGGATGGCTGTAATACGAAAAATTAATTCTTTAGGTAAAAAAGGTTTGACGATGTAATCGTCTGCTCCTAGTCCAAGTCCATCGAGTTTATCCTCGTCTTCTCCACGAGCGGTTAAGAATAAGATTGGATAATTTCCCTTTTTTCTTAGCCTTTTCATTAAAGAAAATCCATCTCCATCTGGAAGCATAACATCAAGTATGGCAAGCTCAGGTAAGTATTCTTCAGCTACAACTACAGCCTCTTCTACTTTTTGAGCAGTATAAATATATTCAAATCCATTTTCTTTTAATATCGAAACAACCATGTCCAGTAATTTAGGTTCATCGTCAACCAACAAAATACGTTTCTTCTTTAAGTACTCTATACTCATTTATCCACCTTCTTTATATCTTTTATTATAACCTAAATAGTCTATGCTTTTTTCATCTAATGAAAAAGTAAGGTAGATGTAAGGTACGTAGAAGGTTCTCACAAGGTTGAGTAGGTATAATGGCATTATAAAGGAAAGGAGCAAATACAATGGCTATTATCGAAACGAAAAATCTTACAAAAAAATATGCTGATTTTACGGCTGTATCCGATGTTACTATGCACATACCAAAAGGAAAGGTTTATGGATTATTAGGTCCAAACGGTGCTGGAAAGTCTACTATTATGAAAATGTTCTTAGGTTTAACCAACCCTACCAGTGGTGGCTTAACAATTGACGATAAAAAACATCCTAAAGATAGAAATGAGATCTTAAAAGAAATTGGTTCTTTTATTGAAGCACCTGCTTTCTACGGAAACCTGACTGGAGAAGAGAACCTGGATGTTGTTCGGAAAATTTTGAAATTGCCACAAACTTCTGTTGATGAAGTCCTTGAAATTGTTGGATTAACTAAGTGGAAAGATCGATTAGCTAGAAAGTATTCTTTGGGCATGAAGCAACGGTTAGGACTAGCTAGTGCATTAATAGGACGACCACCAATACTTATCCTTGACGAACCAACTAATGGTCTAGATCCTGTTGGAGTACATGAAATAAGAAACCTTATCCGTTCTTTACCAGAAAAATTTGATTGTACCGTTCTAGTCTCTTCTCACTTACTTTCTGAGATTGAATTAATGGCCGATAATATTGGTGTTCTTAATCATGGAAATCTTCTTTTTGAAGGAACAATTGAAGAATTAAAACAGAAAGTAGCCGAACAAGGCTACTCAACAAACAACCTCGAGGATACCTTCATAGCATTGATTGACGGAGACAATGTACAGCGAGGAGGAATGAAATAATGGTTCTTTTAGAGCTAAAAAAAATAAAGCGAACGGGTCTTATACCTGCATTTCTAATGGGTGGCTTACTGGCAGCAGGAGTACCGGTATTAAATATGTTCTTTCGCTCAGATATCTATTTGTCTTTACCAGATACGCCTCTTCAAATTCTACTTAAGTCAAACTGGCAAATGATGGCCATGTTGAATATCCTACTAATTATATCTGGAGCTTGTTTGATGTATTATAGCGAATTTTTAGATAATGCTATACAAAAAATGAAGTCCTTACCAATAAAAGAAAGCAATATCTACCTTTGGAAAGCCGCTATTCTAGCGAGTATGTATTTAATCGTGCTTGTTATAGAAGCAGGCATTTTGTCATTCATTATTTCCTATTGGTTTAGTTTCTATCCTAACTTTGAGATAGAACTCCTAAAAAACTTTGGCTTCCTATTTTTAATGGGATTACCTAGCATTTTATTAGCGCTTCTTATTGCGTCACTATTTAAAAATATGTGGTTTTCACTTGGAATAGGTGTAGTAGCTGTATTTATGGGAACCGTGCTTTCATCTCAAAGTTTTATACTATCATTGTTTCCTTTCGCAATGCCTCTTCAAACCCTTGGAGAAGTAGATTCAAATCAAGTAGTCATCTATATCTATGTTGCGCTGATTGAAATAACAATTATTGCATTAGTAGAATGGCTCATCTTAATTATTAGGAGGAAAGTTGAATGAATTTCTTATCTCTAGTTACTATAGAATTTAAAAAAATTAAACGGTCAAAAATTTTATTTGTGTTCCTTATTGCAGCTATTATTCTTTGGTTACCTTCTATTTTTAATGGAGAACTAAATTTTAATACCGGAGTAGGAATCTCTCCGGAATACAATTTATTTATACAAGGTACAATGGGCGCTTCTTGGTTTTTATATCCGGCAAGTATGGTTGTAGCGACACTACTTTTGAATCAAATTGAGCGAAACAACAATGGAAATTTAAAGATGCGTTCTCTTCCATTAAATATGTGGTCATTATATTTAGCAAAATTTGTCGTTCTTCTAGCACTTGCAGCTATTCAACTCTTAATAGTAGTGGGATTGTATTATGCTAGCACTGCTATTATATCTCAGACACAAGACTACAATTTTTTTCTTTCTCCATTTTTTGTACTAAAAGAAATAGGGTTAATTTATGTTTCTGCTATTCCAATGCTTGCAGTATTTTGGTTAATTTCTTCTAAAATAAAAACGCCTATATTTGCTATCGGCTTAAGTTTGGCTTCTATTGTTCCTTCTGTATTGCTTATTAATACAAAAGTTTGGTTTCTTTATCCCATGTGCTACCCATTCTTTGTTGTTGTTTCAGAATATGGAAAACTCGCAACTAATTTGTCTACCTCAACTATTGAGTTAATTCCATGGATTCCAGTTGCTGCACTCATTACGTTCATTTGTTTGTTACTTGGAAAAATAGAAAGGAGATAGCCGAATGAAAAAAAATACAGTAACTATTATTAGCACTATTATACTCTTTATTCCATGGACAATCTTAATTTTGAGAATGAACACCTGGGCACTGGTATCGCCAATAGCAGAAATTATTATTATCATTTATGCTGTAATTATGATAATCAGTGGCCTATTCACTGCTATTTCTTATAAAAAGATGGAAGTACAAAATCATTTAATGAAAATTTGTCTTGTCATAAATAGTTTATACAGTATTTTTGGTATAGCTATTTTAGGAATGATTGCTTTTCCAACTCTATTTTAAGAAAGAATAAAACATGAGATAGGTTATTAAACCGTAAAAGATAGTTTTTAATGAATGAATATAACAATAAAAACTACTACTAAATGATTCTGTCAGTATTTAAACTGGATCATGATGCCTGCGTTAATCAATGAAAGGGATAGAGTAAGAGTGGATAATATTTTGTCACCTTCTATTTAATTTTAAATTCTTTTTTTAAAATATTTTCTAAATATCGTGAAGCAGTTAGTTCTTGTTCGTTAGCCCTAGTTGCTAACTCTTCGGCTAATTCTTTTTTTAATGTGTAAGACTTCGATATTCTAGGTAGTGTTTGTGTTTCAATTACACGGGTCTTTTTTGGAATAGTATTTTTCATTTCTTCCATTCTATCTTCAAATGCCATATCAGGTCATATCCTTTCATATCATGCTATATTATGATATAGCATGCTATAATTCTGTGAACTTAGTAAAGTTCTTATCGATTTCATTGAAAAAGTCTTTGTTTTGTTGAAATAATTTGCTATCGTTTTTCATTTTAACTAAGGGAGTATGGTGTAGTGTACTCTTATTAATAAGTTCTTTTTCTGAAAAAAAGGCGATTGTTCGTTTATCCTTATTTAATTCAGTGACAAAATCTCGTGAAGATTTTGTGTTATGTTTTATTCTATTACCTATAAATTTTAGCTCTGCTTTTACTAGACTTTGTCTAGTTTCAAAATTAATAATATCTTCTTTTAATTGTTGCATTCTTAAATCTAAATTACCTTTAGAAATAAATCCATATTCACTAGGTTCAATAGGACTAAAAACATAATCAGATATGATAATCATATTCTGTGTAATTGTTGAAAAATCAGGGTGACAATCAATTAATACATAATCAAACTGCTTTAAGCTATCAAAATTATCTGAAAACCAAAGGTACATTAACATTTCTCTGTTTGCCTTATTTTGGATTTCACTATTTATAATATCTAAATCCATAGAAGCAGGAATGATTGATAGATTTTCATGTATGCTAACAATTTCCACTTCATTTTTCTTAGAAAAAATATCAGCAACTGTCCCTGTAGTTTTAAAAATATCATATGTTTGAGTTAAACTACATTGGTGGTCAGTATCAATTAATAAGACATTGTAACCTTGTTCTGACAACCACTCTCCATAATTAAATACTAAGGTTGTCTTACCAACTCCCCCCTTAATGGCAGAAAATGTAATTATTTCCATAGAAACGCCTCCTTTTATTTATACAATATATTATATCATAGCATGCTATGATATGCAACAATATAGCATATTGTTATATCCGCTTTGCAAGCGGACTGCTCCTGTCGTCGAGCCGACCAACGAAGCCCCGATAAAAACCATGCAAAACAAAAATCGTTTTACATGGTTTTTATCAGGGATATTTTTATAGTTTAGGTGTGAAAGGTTTGTGTTGTGGCGGTTCTTGTTTGTCCTCTTGCTCGCTACTTTGTTCTGGTTCTTCTTTAAACTGGTGGCTTTCTATTTGTTTTTCAGGTTCTTTTTCAAGTTTAGCAAGCACTTTTTTTACTTCCTTTTGGAATTGGGATTGATTAATTTCATCAATTTGTAGCTTTTCTTTCGTTGTTAGATTGGTAAAATCGTAAGTGTCTGTTTTGCAATGGTGGGTCACTTGAATAGATTGTTTCGGGCTATTATCCTTGTATAACTCCATTTTTGCCACAAATAGCGGGTCGCTTACTGCTAATTCATTATTTCTATCATCAAAAATTTTCTGAATATTTTTCAACTCAACAATTGGGCTATTCTGTTTAGGTGATTCTTTCTGTGAGGATACTATTTCTTGCCCTTGCTCTTGTACGGGTGTTTTTTCAATCACTTCCAGCGTTTGGTTGAATACCTTTTTAATTTCTTGTAAGGATTGTTTCATCAAGTCTTTGTCTTGCGCCCACGTACTAATATAACCAACTGAATACCCGCTTGTATCAATTCCCATAGTCTGCATGGATAAATAAGCGACACTTTCCGCCTGCGCTTCTTTGTGCGCTCGTGTGAGGGGTTCGTCAAGTTCTTTTAAAGCCTTCGTATTGTGTAGTTGGCTATGTGCAAATTCATGGAACAAAGTTTTAAGTTGTTCAGTTTTTGAGTTTAGAGAATTTAAAGCAATTGTATGGTCTTTCGGGCGATAATAACCACCAATATCTTTGTCAAGGGGTTTAAAACTAATGCTTATCCCGTATTCTTTTTCGATATGTTCAGCAACTTTGTTTAATTTACTGGTACAGAAAATCTCTGTCTGTTCAGTGGTATATTCATTTGTAATAAAGTCATGAGCAGTTAAAACGGGTTCGCCTGTGGTGTTTGCAATATCAAAAACGGGAACGTACCTATAAGCAACAATAGCTTTATCTTCGGTTGTATTGTATTTTTTCTTTTCTTCTTCGTTTAATGGTTTGATAATTGGGGCGGTAATATATAAAGCTTTTGCCCCTTTGTTCACGTGACGATTAAATTTTTTTTGCCAGTCTTTATACCCGCTAACAAGTGTCGCTTGTGGGTTTTGAGCTTGAATTAACAATACATTATTCACACTATAATTCGGAAATTTCGCCAAAGTATTTAAATACTTTTTAAAGCTTTCACTATCTGACATTTCTTCAAGCTGTGTTTCTGCTTTTTGCAATAATTCTTGTTTCCATTGCTCTTTGTCTTCGTTTTTGCGTGGCATATTTTCGTCCCTTCTTTCTTGTTTAACTTGTAGAAGTGTTTTTTCAAAATACTGTAGACTAGAAAAAGAAACTAGTCTTTTTTCAATGGGTGTTCTATGCTTGTTATCCCTTTCAAATACTGGGATAAAAGTTTCAAAAATGAATTTTTGGTAGTTTTTATGAATAATGCTTTGGTCGGATTGAATAACTTTAGCTTCTGATAAAGAAATACCTGATTCTTTTACTAAATAACTTGAGAGCTTACTTTTTTCAATAATTAAGGATTTTGTGTAATCTAAACCGCTTTTTCCTCGGTTGTGTCTTTTAGTGATATAACCAAAGTTGTGTCTTAGATTTGTCCGTATTGGTATAAAAGCGGAATGTTTGCTCGTTAGAGAAACAGACACATAGTAAGGGCGGTTGTCTTTTTGGATAATGTTTTTGTTATCGGCTTCAAGAAATATGTTGTTATCTTCAAGCACTTTTTTTACGTCTATCGTATACAAGAATTTTTTAATTGACATGCGTTATCCCTCATTTTTAAACAAAAAAAGGTATCTTCAACTGAAAAAATAATCAGAAGAAGATACCTTAGTTTGAAGATTCATCACGTCGCTTAGTTTTTTAATGTGGCTTAGACGTTTCAACCACTCAACACGTCGCTTGGTTTTTTAATGTGGCTTAGACGTTTCAACCACTCATCTTTTTTTATCTTCTTCTATTATAAAATATTTAGTTGTAAAAAACAAGGTGAACGTTTAGTTCGGGTTTATTCGCTTTGTTCAAAGTCTTCATCAAAAAGAATTTCAGGATTATTAATTTCAGTGATTGGCTGTGTATCATAAAGGGCTTTATATTCGGGTAGTTTTTCACCTGCAATTGTTTGTATCCCTGTTTGCATGTATCCGATAAGAAAATAGTCAACGTTTGGCTTTTTTTCAAAGTCAAATATTGCACTTCCTTTATCAGATAATAGGGCATAGTTATGTTCAATGACTTGATTGGCAAAGACTGCTTTTTCAAATTCTTTTTTTTCTAGTTCATTCATTTTGAAAACTCCTTAAATTGTATTTTGTAATGATTATCTAACGCTATAATAGCGTTATAAGTGTTCTTCTTATCTTTTTTCTTGATACCTTTAATTAAGGTTGTTTTGCCACTTAATAGGTCTGTAAAATTTTGTTTGGTGAGTTTCTTTCCTCGAAAATCTTTTGAAAGGGTGATTTTACAGTTTGGGTAGTTGCTACAACCATAAAATTTACCTTTATCTGTCAACTGCCCGTCGCATAAAGGACACTTGGCAAGGACTTTTGCTTCGTCTTGCTTGATTTGTTCCTGTTGTAATCCTTGTAAAAATCTGCCGACTTTTTCCATACCGAAACGTTTCTCTAATTGTTGTATGAGGTCAAGGATATAACGTTGGGTAGCTTGGATAAATTGTTCTTGTTTGGCGTTCCCTTGTCCGATTTGTTTTAAAACTTTCTCCCATTCAGCGGTAAAATCAGCACTGGCTATGGGTAAACCTGTCAATAATTGGCAAAGCGTTGTTCCTTTAGATGTACAATACAAAATATTTTTTTCAGAAACAATATATTTTTCTTTTTTCAAAGTTTCAATAATGTTTGCTCGTGTTGCTTCCGTTCCTATTCCTTGCGTTTCCTTCAAGATTTGTTTGTTTTCTTTATCCTCAATCGTCCGCCCTGCGTTCTCCATAGCTTCAATAATTGTACCCTCGGTATAACGGGGTAACGGTTTTGTTTGCTTGGTTTCCGTGAGTAATGTTGAGGCATACACGCTATTTTCTTTTAAGTCTGGTAAGGTATCTTCTTTTTTTGTGTCTGCTTTTGTGTCTTGTAGGATTCTTCTATAGCCTAGATTTTTAACTACCTTTCCTTTTGCTTTAAAGTCTACTTGTTGAATATCAAAGGTGAAAATGGTCTGTTCGTATTGATAGGGTTCTTCATACATAGCAACGGTACGTTTCAACACTTCTAAATAGATATGACGTTCTGCACTTGTTAGCTGTTGCAACGCTTCTTCACTAGGAATTTTATCTGTTGGCACAATCGCATAATGGGCTTGAACTTTTTTATTATCTACATAGCGCTTATTTGGCGTTTTAAGCGGGTTTTCAATCCGCTTGGATAGAATATTCAGATAGTCGTTTAAATGAGCTTTAAGGTACGTAAATTCGTTTTCAGTAACAAAATGACAATCTGACCTAGGGTAACTTAACAATTTATGCTTTTCATATAGACTTTGAACGGTAGTTAAAGTTTGTTGCGCAGTTAATTTAAACCGTTTATTGGCAAATTTTTGCAAGTCACTTAAATTGAATAGTTTAGGGCTATATTCTGATTTTAGCTCTTTGTCGATTGATTTCAGGGTGGCTTGATTTTCAGTTTGCAACTGGTGTTGCTGTAGAAAATCATCTAAGTTTTTTCTTTCGGTAAAGTTTTTCTCGTAAGTCGCTAAAACGTCCCCCTTATCGCTGTGAACATTACTTTTTAACTGGTAATAGTCCTGCGGTTTGAAATGTTCTATATCAAAATTACGTTTGAAAATCATATAAAGCGTGGGGGTCTGTACTCTTCCCATAGAAAAAGTTTCTTGAATATGGTGTTCCCCAAAAAGTAAGGTGGCTAATCGACTTAAATTCATACCTGTGAGCCAATCTGCTTTTTCTCGGGCTTGCGCTTCTAAATAAAAATTATAGGTTTCAGAAGCGGGGCGTAAATTCTTGAATGCTCGTGTTAATTCCTCTTTTGTTTGGCTATTAAACCATGCCCGTTTAATCGTCACTTTTGAAAAGTTCACGCCTGCTTGATTAAAGATAGAATAAGCGATATTTTCACCTTCACGGTCACTATCGGTAGCGATAATTAGCGTATCGGCTTGTTTTAGAAGCTTTTTAACGGTTTGGAATTGGTCTTTTGTACCTTTAGTGACTTCAAATTTAAAATTTTGAGGAAAGATAGGTAAATCTTGCTTGCGCCACTGCTTATATTTTTCATCATAAGCAGTTGGTAAGGCAAGCCCGACTAAATGACCGATACCATAGGTTAAAGTAACGCTTGCGTTTGGGAAAAAATCATTGTCTGTAATTTCATAATATCCATTATTTCGTTTCACATTCTTGAATATCTGTGAAATATCTTTGGCTTGATTGGGTTTTTCTGCTAAAATAACAATGTGCATACTTCGGTATGTCCTTTCTGTTGTCTTGCGTGTATCTGCCTTTTTACATGCAAGACTTTTTTATTTTTTAAACATTCGAGTAGCGTTGGAAACGGTAGAAGAGATACCTCTCATCAAACCGCCACTTGGTCGTCCACCAAAAATAACGTTGGCAATGCCTGCTCCTTTAATTTCGACAAAACCTAAACCAATTATCAACATCACATCACCTGCACCGATATTCTTTTTGGCTAGAAGTTCGATAATACCCGCCATAGCGGAAACAGCAATGATTAAATTTGTAAATTCATAACCGACACGTTTTAAATAGTCGTTAATCATGTTATTATCGACTGTTAAATATGAAATAGCTACCCACACACTAAATACTTGAATATAAACCCATTCAGCGTGAAAGACACAAAATCGATAAACAAAGGCAACAACAACGATTGTCATAAATAATAGCATGATAATCATCATTATTCCTCCTAGTACAGGTGCTCCAAAAGGTTTTAAACCAAATTTTGCAAAATTTATAAAGGTTTTAGCGCTTGAATTAGCAATATCATCAAAGAGATATTTACAAAACGGGTAAACAATTTTACTTAGGCAAAAAGATAGTAAGATAGGTAATAAATAAATCATCATACCTACTTTTACTCCGCCTATCGCTAACTCGCTAAACAGTTGGTCTTGTGTTTTACCTTCTCCTTCGGAAAACATACCGACAATAATTCGATACAAAATGATACAAATAATCACAGATGAGCCAATAGCAATAAAGATAGTATTCATTTGTTTGAAAATACCACTTAAATTTGTACCACTAAACAAACCGTCCGCAATAAACTTAAAAAATGATTCTAAAACATTGGTTATCCAGTTTGTGAACATCTTTTCAATGCTTCCTTGAAGGTCAAACGGATTGATGAATGCAAGGTTCATAATTTACTCCTTTCGGGTCAATGATACTGTTTCAGGAATAAAGGAACGACTATCTTTTTTATCCTGACCTTTTTGTTTTAGCTCTAAAATAACCTTGTCGTTATTTTTTATGTCTACATCATAAATTAATTTATCTTCTGATTTTATCACTAATTCTTTTTTATCAGAATTATAAGAGTAGTCGTAGTTATTCCAAGAAGGATAATATGATTTAACAATATTGTTTTTTTGGTCGAACTCCGTTTGATAATTTTTATTTTCATCAAGAGTGTATTTTCCTACATCTTTTAAATTCCACTCTCCATTGAAACTAAATTCTTTTTTACCGCAAGCACTCAATCCAAAACATACAAGGACAATTAGAAGCACTCCGCTTATTATTTTTTTCATTGTTTTCACTCCATTCTATTCATCTTCACTTTCAAAATTAATTGCAGTAGGGGAATCTTCGGTAGCGTAATAGTCAGAATATGAACGGTTTTCTGTTTCATTTTCAAACATTAAATCTGACTGTTCAGCTATTTCAGGTTCTTTTGTCGTGTCTTCTTCTGCCACTTCTAATGGACTTTCTTTAGGTAATTCAGGGGCTTGCTCTTGTTCTTGCTCCTGCATATCTGCAAGTAAAGCTTCGCGTTTTTTTAGATAAGCTTTTTGTTCATCAGTTATGGTTTCGTTGGCTTTAGAGGCTTCTTTTTTGTCTGCTTGTTCCTGTGCTTGAAAAGCTGTATCTTCCGCCTGCTTGGTTTCCTCTTGCTGTTTAAGACGATAAGTGTGATACTCTGTAATTCTTTCTTTATAGCGTTCTAACTGTTCCTCACTTGGAGTAGGGGAATAATTCGCTTGTGATTTTGGGTTAAGCTGGGTCGCCCCTTTGAATAGCTTAAATTGAAATGCCTTTTTCACTCGTAGAGGGTGCTTGTTTGAAAAAACAATGACACTTTCGTCTTCGGGTAGAGTCATGATTTCGTCCGCCGTCATTAATTGACGTTGGCTATATTGTTCCCCTTCACTAGTGCTTGTTCCCCCACTATCCTTGCTATTATGCTGTTTGCTTTTACTTTGAGTGTCAATCCGAACAGTCGTTTTACCAAGCATTTTTTCAAAGTATTCAGCAGTTGTCATATTGGCAGAGTTAAGACAAATTTTAACGCTACAGTTTCCTAGGATACTTTCGGCTTTTTCTCTTTTGTACTTATCATAAAGTTGAGTCAAGCTTTGCAAGATAATACCTACACCAATGCCATATCCCCGACATGTTGCCAAAAATTCTTCAAACGTAGGGAATTTTCCTAGATTGACAAATTCGTCTAGCCAAAAATCAACGTTGATAGGTAATTTTGCTCCGTGTTTTGCGCCTAATTTGTACAGTTCATTAAATAACTGACTAAAGAAAATATTAATTAAACTTTCCCATGAGTTATCCATGACGGGAATAATGACGTATAAAGCAATTTTTTTACGCCCAATATCTTGTAAGTGAAAATCACTAAAACTAGTAAATTGACTGACTTCTTCGTCCACAAAGTCTGAAATTGTGGTTAGTAAACTCATAATGATTGAGCCTTGCATTTCCCCTTGGGACTTTTTAAATCCAAGTTCATAGCTTCGTCTTGCGGGGTGTCGTCTGTCTAGTTGCATAAATTGCTTATCTAGTTCACTATCGCCCTTTTCATTGTTTGCGGGGTCAAATTCTTGTAAAAAGTCTAATATCCCTGTCATGGTACGGTCTTTTGGTTCAAACTCATAACGAGAATATAAAATTAAAGCTTTTAGTAAGGCTCGTTGGCTGTAGTACCATACGTCACGTTTTCCGTCTTTGTTGGCACTATCAACAATTTTGGTAGCGACTGTACTTGCTTCAATATCCTTGTTTACATAGTCAATTGGGTTGTGGCGGTCACTGTTTGTCATATCCATAAAATTTAATACATGGACTTCGTAGCCCTGCATTTCTTTTACTCCGCCTGTTAACTCGTAAACTTCCCCTTTAGGGTCAGTAATGACTTGACTATGTTCAGTTTCATTTAAAACGTTAGTAATAACGACACTTTGGGTTTTGTACGAGCCGGGACCACCAAAAACCATGATATTTCTATTTGGTTTACTTTCAGTTGGCTGTATTAACACTTTATTGGCTTCTTTTTCAATGCCTAGTATTGTTCCTGTCATAAAATATCAGCTCCTTGTTTTTGTTGTCCCTGCTTTGTTTAACTGGTCTACAGTATAAATTAACGATTGTTTAAATTCTTCTTGAACTGTTTTTTGTTTTTTTACAATAAAGTTGTTTCCTTTGATAACTTCTGCAATGGTTGAAAATCTTGCTGTACCATGGGCTTGACTATTTTTATCTTTTTTAGTCTTATTCCTATTCCCTGCCAGTAATACATAGAGTGGGTAGAAGAAAGAGAACGCAATCCCGACGTAGAAAGCAATATTTTTTGTTTTAATATAGCCTGTAACTGTAGTAATTGGGTGCAATAATCGTTCTTTTAGCGTTAGAAGAATAATGTCTAAAGTAAAATTCAGTTTATGAACTTTAAATCCTTCAAATAAAGCAAGTAAAACCAAGACTAAAATTAAGCAGACAATGACTGATATTGCATAGACAATAAGTGTTCGCTTTAACTTTTGCTTATCCATTTAATCACTTCCCTTCATAATTTTATTTAAATTTTTTTGCTATATTTTATGATTTTCTCTTTCATTAATAATTTCATATATAGCAGTTGTTCGTACTTTTTTAACTGCGCCAATATAACTTAATATAACAAGAGGGATTAAAAACATGTATATTGTTGATTTCACAGCAATTTCAGTTTCTTTTGATGTATTTTTAAAATTAGTAGTATCAAAATATTGATTAATAATAGTTTCTTTCCCCTTATCAGAAGCTTTCTGATATTCCTGTCAAGGGCCATCTAAAAATGTTGGTTTTGGGTCATTGAAAATGTAGGAAATGGGCCACCCAAATTGTTGGTTTTGGGCCCATCACTTTATTTACTTTTTGGGGTTTTGGTTTTCTTCTCACTATA
>Ga0208186_100071_pt1 | contig 15597 bp, 16 predicted proteins | sample Shrwel1BS1Day23_FD_187537 | JGI IMG/M metagenome (GOLD analysis project Ga0208186, IMG submission 187537) | Subsurface microbial communities from deep shales in Ohio, USA - Utica-3 well 1 S-1-Day23 (SPAdes) (version 2) ... | reverse complement strand
TGACTATTCCAGTCAACTTAGCTGGTCTTCCAGGAATTTCGATTCCTGCTGGTTTTGCCGATGGACTACCTGTGGGAATGCAATTGATTGGTAAACGTTACGATGAAGAAACGATTTATCAAGTAGCAGCTGCTTTTGAAGCAACGACTGATTTCCACAAAAAACAACCGATTATTTTTGGAAAATAAAAATGGAAAGTATCGGAGAAAATAATGAACTTTGAAACAGTAATTGGGCTTGAAGTCCACGTTGAGTTAAGTACAAACTCAAAAATTTTCAGTCCCGCCTCTACAAAATTTGGTGGCGACCCTAATAGCAATACAAATGTGATTGACTGGTCACTTCCTGGTGTTTTACCAGTCATGAATAAAGGGGTGATTGATAGCGGGATTAAAGCGGCTCTTGCTTTGAATATGGATATTCACAAATCAATGCACTTTGACCGCAAAAATTATTTCTATCCTGATAATCCCAAAGCTTACCAAATTTCACAATTTGATGAGCCAATTGGCTACAATGGTTCAATCGAGATTGAACTTGAAGATGGTCATAAAGCAACGATTCGTATTGAGCGTGCTCACTTGGAAGAAGATGCTGGGAAAAATACTCACGGAACAGATGGTTACTCTTATGTTGACTTGAATCGTCAAGGTGTGCCATTGATTGAGATTGTTTCAGAAGCTGATATGCGCACTCCAGAAGAAGCTTATGCCTATTTGACAGCGCTCAAAGAAGCTATTCTTTACACAGGAATTTCTGATGTGAAGATGGAAGAAGGTTCAATGCGTTGTGACGCCAATGTTTCGCTTCGTCCTTATGGGCAAGAAGCTTTCGGTGTGAAGACAGAAGTTAAAAATATGAACTCTTTTAGCAATGTCAAAAAAGCTTTGGACTTTGAAGTGGCACGTCAAGCTAAAATTTTGCGTGCGGGTGGCGAAATTCGTCAAGAAACACGTCGTTTTAATGACAAAACCGGTGAAACAATTTTGATGCGTGTCAAAGAAGGTGCGTCTGATTATCGTTACTTCCCAGAGCCAGATGTTCCTCGTTTTGAGATTTTTGACGAATGGATTGAACAAATGCGCGCGAGTCTTCCAATGACAGCAACTGCAAGACGTGCACATTATATTAATGATTTGGGCTTATCTGACTATGATGCGCGTCAATTGACAGCAACTAAAGAAGTTTCTGATTTCTTTGATCAAGCGATTAAATTTGATACTGACCCTAAATTGGTTTCAAACTGGTTGCAAGGCGAGGTCGCTCAATATTTGAATAGCGAGAAAAAAGAACTTCATGAGATTGGATTGACCCCAGAAAATCTGACAGAGATGATTCGTTTGATTTCAGATGGAACAATTTCTTCAAAAATTGCTAAAAAAGTCTTTATTGAATTAGCAAAAAATGGTGGATCTGCAGAAGAATTTGTCAAGAAGGCTGGTTTGGTCCAAATTTCTGATCCTGACCTTCTTTTGCCAATCATTCATGAGGTCTTTGCTAAGAATGAACAATCTGTGGCCGATTATCGCGGTGGGAAACAAAATGCAGCCAAAGCTTTGGTTGGTCAATTGATGAAAGCAACTAAAGGGCAAGCTAATCCAACAGTCGCTCAAAAACTTTTGTATCAAGAATTAGATAATTTTTAATAAATATAAATATCCGTCCTAATTTGGAACGGATATTTTTTATTATGCTTGATAAGTATGGTAAAATGTTGGCAGAATGAGTTTGTCAGCAAAGATATAAAACTCAGCTTTTAAAGGAGAATCATGCTTGAAATTAAAGATGCAACTTATTGGGCGGAGCAATTGAAATCAAGGAATCTTTCTGCCAAAGAATTATTAGAAATGACAAAGCAAAAAATTGATCAGCTCAATCCACTCTACAATGCGATTGTGGCAGAGGATTTAGCGGTCGCAAAAGAAGATTTAGCTTTGACAGGTCAAGGTTTTTTTGCAGGACTGCCATTTGCGTTGAAAATGTTGGGGCAAACGCATAAAGGATTGCCTGATACAGCTAGCTCTCAGCTCTTTTCAGAGAATGTGGCATCTGAGGATGATAATTATGTTAAAGCGCTGATAAGGGCAGGATTGACGCCTTATGGGCAGACGAATTCGCCAGAGTTTGGTTTTAAAAATATTTCGGATTCAAAACTCTACGGTGATACACGAAATGTTTGGAATTCTGATTATTATTCGGGTGGGTCATCTGGTGGTGCGGCTTCAGCCGTGGCTTCTGGGATGTTTACGATTGCTGGAGCTTCTGATGGCGGAGGGTCAATTCGGATTCCAGCCTCATTTTCAGGTTTGATTGGTCTAAAGATGACGCGTGGACGAATGCCACAAGGGCCGGGCTCTTATCGAGGGTGGCAAGGTGCATCTATTTCAGGGGCATTAACAGTATCGGTGCGAGATACGGCAAGATTTATTTTGGAAATGCAAACTTTGCAAGAGGCAGCGCCTTATCAGGCTCGCTTGTTAGATGAAAAAGAACTTTTAGAAGTCTGTGAATCTACTGACAGTTTTGTCAGTAAAAAATCGTCAGTAAAATTAAAAATTGCTTATTCTTTGCAAAGTCCGATTTCTGGAATTGAACTTTCTGATGATGCTCTAAAAGCGGTCAAAAAAGCTGTTGAATTCTTAAAAGGACAGGGACATGAACTTGTGGAAATTGATTTTCCATTGAATGCACGTCCTTTAATTCAATCTTATTATCAGATGAATGCAGCGGAAACGGTGGCTATGCTTGAACCTTGGGAAAAATCAGCGGGTCGCCAATTGACAAGTCAAGATGTTGAACTTTTGACTTATGCCCTTTTAGAAGCTGGACGAAAAGCGCCCGTCACCACTTATATTAATGCTTTGGCTCAATGGGATCAGGCAGCCGAAACCTTTGCTGACAAGATTTATGCTGACTATGATTTATTTTTGACCCCAACTACGGCAAAAACAGCGCCAAAAATTGGTGAAGAATTAATGACAGAGGAAATATTGACCAAAATGTCAGCAATCAGTCAATATGATTTTGAACAACAAATAGCAATTATTGAGGCGGCTTTTGAGCGTTCATTGGCCTTTACACCCTATAATTTCATCAGTAATTTGACGGGACAACCAGCTCTTTCACTACCGATTTATGTCAATAAAGAAACAAATCTTCCATTGGGGATTCAACTCTGGGGACCTAAAAATTCTGAAATTGAATTACTAAAAGTAGCTAAAGAATTTGAAAATGCTGATCAGTTTATTTTGCCAAAAGCTTATCAGTAAAAATTACTGATGGCTTATTTGCTAAAAAACTGTCAGTAAAATAAAAAAACCGTCTTAGAGACGGTTTTATGCTAAATCTTGGTTTTGTCTAAAACGTTTAATCATACGAATGGTGGTTGGAATTAAAATGGATGTCGAGCCAAGCCAAGCGGCAGGATTACTTGAAATGATTACCGTATAGTTCAGCAAAAGTACCCCGATAATTGCGACACCGGCCCGCATAAATAGCTCAGCAAAGCCACAGAGTGTTGGGATTTTCGCATTTCCAAGACCTTGAATGGTTGAGCGTGTGACAAATAAAATTGCTAAGAGCCAATAAAAACTACCATTGACCAGATAATAATGACTGGACATCTCGATAACAGCCGTTTGGCTACTTGAGATAAAGGCCGTTGTGAAATAGAAATGCGCCAGATTCAAGATAATTGCAAAGACAATGGACCAACCAACCGCAATGGCAAGGGCGCGCATCAAGCCCTGATTAATCCGTTTGTATTGTTTGGCTCCATAGTTTTGTGCGCCGAAAGTAGCCATGGCAAGCCCGATTGAAATCATCGGAAGCATAGCAAATTGGTCAATTTTTGAAACAATTGCCTGTGTAGCCACCGCATTGGTTCCCATTTTATTTAAGGCAACTTGCAGTGTGATAGAGCCAATTGCAATGATGCTTGATTGGAATCCCATTGGAATCCCGAGTCTAGCATGGTGAGCAATTTCTGCCCGGTCCAACTGCCATAAATTTTTACTGATTTGAAATTCAGGAACTTTTCTTCTAATGTGCCAAAAAAGGAATAAAACAGAAATCATTTGGGCCAAGATTGTCGCTCCACTTGCTCCTGCGATTCCTAATTTCAAAACTAATATCGCAAAATATTCAAAAGCAATATTTAAAATTGAGGCAGCAATTAAGGCATATAAAGGCGTTTTTGAATCGCCTAAAGCCCGAAGAGCATTAGAGAGGTAGGCATAGAGATTAGTGGCAATCATCCCACCCAACATGATGCTTAGGAAAGTTTTGGCACCCTCAAAAATTTGGCTTGGCGTTTGCATAGCTTGCAAAAGAGGTCCAACAAATATAAGTGATAAAATGCTAAGTATGATAGAAACGGCAACGGTAAAATAAAGACCGGTCACATATGATTTTTTGATGGCCAGTTTATCTTTCGCCCCAAAACGCTGAGCTGTTAAAATGGTTAGGCCCGCTGTCATTCCTTGAGCAAAACCGACAATTAAAAAGTTGATGGAGCCAGTCGCTCCAACAGAAGCTAGCGCATCTTTTCCTAATGTCTGTCCGACAATGAGTGTATCTGCCGTGTTATAGAGGACTTGAAAAAAGTTACCCATGAGTAAAGGTAAAGTGAACGCAATGAGTCCTGTTAAGATATTTCCTTTTGTTAGATCTTTCATTTTTTCCCTAAATAAACTAAATTGATTCCTTTATTTTAGCCCATTTTACTTGTTTTTACAAGGCTATTTCTTTAAAAAAAGCATTTTTTTGTTAAGGCTTTCATATAAAAAGTTTGTCAGTAAAAAAATGGCGCAAAAAAAGTCACTGACAATTTTGTCAGTGACCCTCAAAGCTTTAATTATTTTTGGATGTTAACAGCTTGAGGTCCACGAGGGCCTTCTTCAACGTCAAAAGTAACTTTTTGACCTTCGTCAAGTGTTTTGAATCCATCAGTTTGGATAGCTGAGAAGTGTGCGAAAACGTCGTTTCCTTCTTCAGTAGTGATAAAGCCGAAGCCTTTAGTTGCGTTAAACCATTTAACAGTTCCTTGTGCCATTTTTGGTACTTCCTTATTTTATAAATTTGTAAATCTAATTTCTTGAATAGGAATGAACCCAAAAGCACAGAACTAATCGTAAAACAAAAACTTACACTTTCATGTTATCATAGTTAATATGGAAAGTAAAGTAGAAAATCGCAAAAAAATATTACAAATGTTAAAAAAATTTTCAGACTACGAGAAAGGGTGTCAGAACAAGGAAGTTTTAGAGCAGTTAACCGCTTCCTCAGATTGGAAATCTGCAAAAAAAATAGCGCTTTATATGTCAATGCCAATTGAATTTAATTTGACAGAACTTTTTGACCAATCTGACGACAAAGAAATTTTGATTCCCAAATGTCTACCTCAGCGTCAAATGATCTTTGCTAAATATGACAAGGAAAATCTTGTTCGCTCAAAATTTGGCTTACTCGAGCCAAAATCAGATTTAGCAATTGAACCAGATTTTATCTTAGTTCCCGGTTTAATTTGGAATGATGAAGGTCATCGAATTGGATTTGGTGGCGGCTATTATGACCGTTATCTAGCTAATTTTGAAGGCATGACTGCTTCAGTTCTTTATGATTTTCAAAAAATGGATTTCGCTGCTGAAGCACATGATATTGCAGTAAAAAAACTTTTTATAGGGAGAAAAAATAATGAATTTTAATGAAATTAAACGAGATTTTACACGTTACAAAGCCACTTATGTTTTATCAATAATCACTCTTTTAGTATGGTTATGGCAATTTTTCACTTATGGAACCTCGGCGACCTCAGCATTTAATCTTTTTAAAAGCGGAGCCATACTCGGTCAAGTAATGGTCTTTGACCCAAGCCAAATGTGGCGTTTACTTACGGCGAACTTTATCCATATTGGTTGGGCGCATGTATTATTAAATGTGGCAACGCTCTTTTTCATTGGCCGACAAATTGAAAATGTTTTTGGTTGGCTACGTTTTACGCTGATTTACCTTTTGTCAGGTATTTTTGGAAATGCGATGGTCTTTCTATTGACGCCTCAAGTGGTTTCTGCAGGTGCTTCGACTTCTCTATTTGGACTGTTCGCGGCAGTTGTTGGATTAGCCTATTTTACAAAACATCCATTTTTACAACAAATCGGTAGAATGTTTACAGTATTAATTGTTGCCAACTTAGTGATGAACCTCTTTTCTTTAGGAAATGTAAGTATTTGGGCGCATATCGGGGGAGCAATTGGAGGACTTTTGTTGTCAGTTATTCTTCCTCCAAAGGCTTTTGTACCCTCCATTCCAAAACAATATCGAGTATTTGCAATTGGCGCCTTTATCATTTTGTTCTTTCTTTTTATTGGCTTACCATTTATTAAATAGAAATTTGTTTTGCTATTGAAAACATGAAAGTGCTTGCAAAGAATCTTTAATCTTGCTAGAATAAACTTAGTTAAAAAAACTTGATAAGGGAGAAAAAGATGAGAATTGATAAAATAGTTGATGCCCCAAGAGAATTTATCTTTGAAAAAATAGTTGATTCGTGTTTATTTGATATCGAAAAAAATACAGGAAAACGGCCTAAAGTCAGAAGTCTTAATGGCTATGAATATAATAAAAGCTTTGGTAAAAATCAAAGAGGAACCATTAAAATTACCGAGCTGAGAGAACCAAGTATTTATGCTTTCACGACTAAAACAAATCGTAATACCTTTAGCACACGTTGGGAATTGCATAAAATTGATGACCGCAGCACTCAGGTCATTATTGAAGAAAATCAAAGCTCAAATGGTCTTATCCAAATGGTCAATGACAAAGCCGTTGGTTTTTTCCTTGGTCGTTTCAAGAAACGTCAAATGGTTGCCATATTGGATAATGTTAATCGTGCCTACAACGGAGGTAGAGCGCACTAATCAAAGAAGAGAGAAATGTGATGAAAATTGAACATGTTGGCCTAATGGTTCAAGATTTGGAAGGAATGCGTCACTTTTATGAGCATTATTTTGAAGGACAGGCAGGTCAAAAATATCATAATCCTAAAACGACTTTTCAATCTTACTTTTTAACTTTTTCTGATGGAGCGCGACTTGAAATTGGGACTAAAGAGAACTTGAAAAGTGATGACAAATCTGTTTGGACAGGTTATGCTCATTTAGCTATTTCTGTTGGTTCCAAAGAAAAAGTGGATGAACTCTGTCAGCGATTTTTGGAAGATGGTTTTGAAGTCAAATCTGGGCCAAGAACGACTGGAGATGGATATTATGAAGCCGTAATCTTAGACCCTGAAGAAAATGAAATCGAAATTACTATTTGAAATAGCATCCTTTTGTAGGCTGTTATTTTTATTTTTCGAGAATAATTTTAGAAAGTAAACGCTAACAAAAATGTTTTCTTATTTCTACAGTTTTGTGTTAAAATGAATTTATGAATACGAATACAAAAGATAAAAAAGAATATTTAAATTTAGCAACATATGCCTTTCATAAGCCAAAAACATTAGAACGTGCAAGAGCTTTTGATAAACTTCTGGAATTTTCAAAAGCATATGGTCATTATGAAAATGAGAAATTAACTTCAATGCTGATTGATTCACATTTCAGGGGCTATTGGGGAGATAAAAATGTGAAAATTTCTGGTATTGGTTATGTTGCAAGCTATCCTGAGTATCGAGGAAATGGAGCCATTCGCCAGTTGATGACTGAGAGCCTGCGAGAAGATTATGAAGAGGGGACAATTTTTTCATATTTGGCACCATTTTCGTATGGCTTTTACGAAAAATTTGGTTACCACTATGCTTTCAATCAAAAGCATTATAAAATCCCTGCTCAGGATTTTCCAAAAGGTCAAAGAACAACGGGAGAAATTAGCCGTGAAAAGTTTGAATTTGAAGCTGAAATGTCAAACGGAAAAACTGTCAGTAAAAGTAGTGAGATTTTTAAAGTACTGACAGACATTCATCAGAAGGCTTACAACCAAGGCTCGCTTGTTCGTTCAGAGGAACTTTGGTCATATTTTTTCATCCATAAATCACAACCTCATGCAGCAATCTACCGTGAAAATGGCAAGGCTCTTGGATATTTACTCTATGAATTTTCAGAAATGACATTTGTGATTAGAGAGCTTATTACATTAACTGATGAGGCCAAACAAGCCCTTTATCGCTTCATTTCAAGTCATGCAGGTTCTTTTTCAGAAATCGCTTGGCAGGCTCCTGCGAATACACTACTAGAAGAAGAAATGATTGAACCTCAGCGAGCAGAAATTAAACTTGTGCCTTATATGCAAGCTCGCATCGTTAATCTAAAAGAATTTTTAAAAGTAAATGGTCAGCCGAATTTTTCAGTCCAAATTACTGATGATATTATTGCTGAAAATAATATGACAATTGGCGAAGGAAAAGCAGAAAAAATGACAATTGGTAAATTTACGGCTAAAATTTTAAAAGAAAATCAAGCCATACTTCGTGAATACTTTTAAAAAGTTACTGACAGCTTTGTCAGTAACTTTTTTTGTTCAAAAATAAAAAGGGCATAATGAACCGCGGTATAAAAATTAGAAGAGTGTGGAAGAGATAATATATTTATTACACTAATATTACTAAGAAAATTGGTATAGCTCACTTTTGCTTATTTTAAAGATTTAATTTAAAGAAAGCGCTAAACCTATCTAAAAATAAGAATTTGTCGTTATTGTTTCAATTTGAGAAACATGTTTTTTTTAGAGGGATAACGCTTGCAAAAATCTTTTGAAAGCCTTATCATAGAGTTAAGCTATATTTCAGAAATCAAAAATGAAGTATGAAAATTAGAAAAAGGAGAGAAATAAATGGGAAAATTAGGGGTATCTATCTATCCAGAACGTTCAAACTTTGAGGCGGATAAAACATATCTTGATTTGGCGCATCAATACGGATTAAAACGTGTGTTTACTTCCTTGCTTGAAATTGATGGGGATAAAGAAGGAGTACTTGCAGCTTTTAAAAAAGTTGTAAATTATGCCAATCAATTAGGAATGGAAGTGATGGTGGATATCAATCCAGGTCTCTTTACACAGCTTAATATCAGCTATGATGACCTGAGCTTTTTCCATGAAATGGGAGCAGACGGTGTTCGACTTGACATTGGCTTCACAGGAGCCAAAGAAGCCCGAATGACTCGCAATCCTTACGGAATTAAAATTGAAATCAACATGAGTCAAGGAACGACTTATGTTGATTCGATAATGGACTATTCTCCAGATACAGAAAAACTCTTAGGTAGTCATAACTTCTATCCTCATCGTTATACAGGATTGGAATTTAACCATTATCTTAAATGTACAGAAAAATTCAAAGGTTATAACTTAAACACCATGGCCTTTGTCAATTCACACGCTGCTACTTTTGGTCCTTGGCCAACTCAAGATGGCCTTTGTACTCTTGAAGACCACAGAGCACTTGAAATCGCAACTCAAGTGAAGCATTATAAGCTTCTTGGTGGAATTGATGATATTACCATTGCTAATGCTTATGCGAGCGAAGAAGAACTTAAAGCGATGAGTCAAGCATTTAATGCAAGCATGCCAGAAGTCAAAGTCGTTCCACGTGAAACAATTACTGAGAATGAACGAAAATGTCTTTTTGAAGCGACACATAGCTATCGTGGGGATAAATCAGCTTATATGCTCCGCTCAACAATGACAAGAATCACTTATAAAGACCTTGACTTCCCAGCTCATGATACTGATAAAATCCAACGTGGTGATGTCATTATCGACAACGAAGGCTATGGTCAATATAAAGGTGAAACTCAGATTGCTTTGCGTGAAATGGAAAATGATGGCCGGGTGAATGTGGTCGGGCGCATTGCTGATGATGAATTATTCCTGCTTGATTTCCTAAAACCATGGAGTTCATTTAAACTCATCGAAAGTAAATAAATGATGAGGTTTCAATTCTGTCAGTACTGACAGACCTTAATTATGTTCAAAAAGTTTTTTTGAAAGTTATTGATTATTATATTATAAAGGAGGAATTCCATGAACGGAATTACTGCGTGGATGGAGAAATATCTCGTCCCTGTTGCGGCAAAGATTGGGTCTCAAAAACACCTGGTTGCGCTGCGTGACTCATTTATCGGTATGTTGCCAGCAACACTTGCTGGTGCCTTGGCTGCAATGGTTTCGGCTATTGTAACAACATTCCCATCAGCTATCCAACAAATGATGTTGGGAGCAACAGCATTCTCAAAATTAGCACCAGAAAAAGTCTGGACGCTTGCTAATACACCAATTATTGGTGATTTGAACAATATTTCAGCCCTTGTTAACCAAGGAACACTGACAGTTATTGGTCTTATCTTTGCCTTTTCTTGGGGTTACAATTTGGCCCGTGCTTACGGAGTCAACGACCTCACTGGTGGTATCGTATCAGTTGCAACCCTATTTGCAGGTTTGCCAAACCAAATGGGTAAATTTACAGCAGCCCTTGGGACAGGTAAAGCTGGTGTAGCAGCAACTGACAAGATCAATGGCGTACTTGGAGATCAAGGACTTGCCGCTTGGAAACCACTCTTTGCCTCAGCTCACCTCGATGCTGGAGCTTACTTCACAGTTATTATTATGGGTGCCCTTGCAGTTATTATTTATGCAAAACTCATGCTTGCTGACATCACAATTAAGATGCCAGAATCAGTTCCACCTGCAGTAGCAAAAGCTTTCTTGGCTATCATTCCTACAATCGCAGCCCTTTATATCGTCGGCTTAATCTACTACATCATTGGTAAATTAACTAATGACTCTGTCATTAACCTTATCACTCACTACATCGCAGAACCGTTCCAAATTCTGTCACAAAATATCTTCTCAGTACTGATTGTTACACTCTTTGTTTCAGTATTCTGGTTCTTTGGACTTCACGGACCAAACGTTTTGGCACCAGTACTCGATGGTATCTGGGGACCTCTTGGACTTAATAACCAAGCCCTTTACTTCCAAGTACACTCACAAGGTATCCGTGACTTGATTGCTAAAGGTGCGGTTGATAAAGCTCATGCCATTAATGGTGACTATGTTAACCTTTGGGTACGTGGTTCATGGGATGCCTTTGCATGGTTTGGTGGATCAGGTGGTACAATTACACTTGTTATTGCAATCATCCTCTTCTCTAAACGTAAAGACTACAAGATTGTTGGACGTCTTGGACTTGCGCCAGGTATCTTCAATATCAACGAACCAGTCCTCTTTGGTCTACCAGTTGTCTTGAATGCGATCTTCTTTATCCCATTTGCAGTCGCTCCTTTGATTTCTGTAATCATTGCCTACACTGCAACAGCCCTTCACTTGGTTGACCCAGTCGTCAATGCCGTTCCTTGGGTAACACCACCAATTATGAATGCCTTCATGGCAACCGGCTTTGACTGGCGGGCAATTGTCCTTACAATCATCAACTTAATCATCACCTTCGTTATCTGGGTACCATTCGTTATCGCAGCTAACAAGTTGGAAGAAACAGAACTCGACTAAATTTGAAATTAATGGTAGAGCAAGCAAGAAAACTTGCTCTACACATTTTTTGTTAAATCTGGTAAGATTTATAAATATAAACCTTATCAGATGTGATAAAAAACATTCATAGAGGAGGAAATACTATGATACTCGTAAATTCTGCAATGATGCAAAAAGAAATTATTGAACTTTTAGAAGAAAATGGCTTTAAACATACCAAAAAACAAGGATTAAAACTTTTCTTTGAAACTCCAACGGACGATGCAACGACTGACGCAGCCATGGCTAAACAATTAATTAAAGGAAGCTCATTTGGAGCGGCTGTCTTCTTTAATGTGAGTGTTGTATGAGTACCTGGGGAATAGCTTTTATCAGTTTAGGCCTACTGCTTGTGGCTTATCATAACTGGCTTGGTCTAGCGATTGTATTAATTGGTTTCGTAATGATTTTTATTGCACGCAGTCAAAAAAAGAAGGCTACCAAAATAGAAGAAGAAAATAGACAAGCACACAAAGACATAAAGATAAAAACAAGAAAATAAAGTTGTCTTTTAAGGCAACTTTTTAAATTTTTTTGTCTAAAATTAAAAAACAAATTCCAAAATATAAAACAAAATAAAACGGTTACAAATGTTATAATAGTAGTATAAATAACCAGTGGGGGAATAATATGGAACACAAAAAATTGAGCTCATTTCCAAGTGATTTTCTTTGGGGTTCAGCTTCAGCAGCTTATCAAGTTGAAGGAGCACCTTTTGAAGATGGTAAAAAAGCGAGTGTCTGGGATAACTTTGTCCGCATTCCGGGTAAAACTTTTAAAGGGACAAACGGGGATGTTGCTGTTGATCATTACCATCGTTACAAAGAAGATGTCGCTTTGATGAAAGAATTAGGACTTAAATCCTACCGTTTTTCGATTGCTTGGACACGTATTTTACCTGACGGACGTGGCGAAGTCAATCAAGCGGGCTTGAAATTCTATGAAGACTTGATTGATGAGTTGATTGCTAATCATATTGAACCAATTGTCACGATTTATCATTGGGACTTGCCCCAAGCTTTAGAAGACCTGTATGGCGGCTGGGAATCACGAGAAATTATCTCAGATTTTGTTAACTATGCTGAAGTTTTGTTTAAAGCCTTTAAAGGTAAAGTAAAATATTGGGTATCGCTTAATGAACAAAATATCTTTACAAGTCAAGGTTGGTCACTCGCGACTCACCCACCAGGGAAAAGAGATATGAAGCTCTTTTATCAGGTCAATCATATCGCGAATTTGGCAAATGCTGCGGTAATTAATAAGTTTCATGAGCTTGAAATGGATGGACAAATTGGCCCTTCATTCGCCTATACACCGCAGTATGCTAAGGATTCTGACCCTTTAAATGTTTTGGCTGCTGAGAACGCTGAAGAACTTTATAGCCACTTTTGGATGGATGTTTACCTTTATGGTGAATACCCAATTGCGGCAATGGCTTATCTGCGGGAAAATGGTTTAGCACCTGAATTTGAAGCAGGAGATGCTGAACTCTTGAAGTCGGCCAAACCTGATTTTCTAGGCATTAATTACTACCAAACGGCGACTAACGCTTGGAATCCAATTGATGGTGGGGTTGGAGTTGGTTCATTTAATACAAGCGGTAAAAAAGGAACAACCAAAGAATCAGGAATTCCTGGGCTTCATAAAAAAATTCAAAATCCATTCATTGACCGCACAAATTGGGATTGGGAAATTGACCCAGAAGGTTTGCGAATTGCACTCCGTCGAATTACTTCACGCTATCGTATTCCGGTCATGATTACGGAAAATGGTTTGGGTGAATATGACAAAGTTGAAGAGGGCAAAATTCATGATGATTACCGAATTAAATACCTAGAAAGTCATGTTAAGGCAATCAAAGAAGCCATGACTGACGGTGCTACGGTCATTGGTTATCACACTTGGTCTTATACTGACTTACTTTCATGGTTGAACGGTTATCAAAAACGTTATGGTTTTGTTTATGTTGACCAAGACGAAACAATGGAAGGTTCCTTAAAACGAATTCCTAAGGATTCTTATTACTGGTATCAACATCTTATTGAAACAAATGGCGAAGAGCTCTAAACAAAGAGCACTCAAGTGAGTGCTCTTTTTATGTTATAATAATAAAAAAACAAAAGAGGTGAAGAATGAAAATTCGTGGATTTGAAGTAGTAGCTAAATATAAAAATGCTGGAATTAACTTACCAAAACGTTCAACTGAACATTCGGCAGGTTATGATATTGAAGCGGCAGAAACAGTTCGTTTTGCTCCAGGTGAAATTAAATTAATCCCAACAGGTTTAAAGGCTTATATGCAGACAGGCGAAGTTCTTTATATGTATGATCGCTCATCAAATCCTCGTAAAAAAGGCTTGGTTTTAATCAATTCGGTTGGTGTCATCGACAAGGATTATTATAATAATCCTGATAATGAAGGACACATGTTTATGCAAATGCGTAATTTCACTGATGAAGAGGTTTTAGTTGAAAAAGGAGAGCGCGTGGTTCAAGGAGTATTTATGCCTTTCTTAGTTGCTGATGGCGATGAAAATCAAGAAAAAGAAGAACGAACAGGAGGGTTCGGGTCAACGGGTGCTTAATTCAAATTAAAGTAATTTAAGAAGCGCAATCGCGCTTCTTATTTTTGTGAACGGAGGCTTTCAAAGCTTATTACTTATGATATAATAGTATTATGAATAAACTGCGTATCCTCCATTTGAATGATTTACACTCTCACTTGGAACGTTTCCCTGTGATTGAGCGTTTTTTTGCGGAAAAATCACAGGAAAAAGTTGAAAGTTTACGTTTTGACTTGGGTGATAATGTGGACCGTGTCCACCCTTTGACGGAGGCAACAGAGGGGCAAATTAATGTCGAATTGATGAATCGCTTAAATTTAACAGCGGCAACAATTGGCAACAATGAGGGTTTGGGATTGACGCATGAGATGCTTTCCCATCTTTATGATGAGGCTAATTTTCCAGTTCTCTTATCCAATTTGATAACTGATTTTGCTCAAACAGAGCCTTTGATAATGACCACTTCGTTTGGCTTACGTGTTGGTTTGATTGGCTTGACTGCTCCTTACTCTCGTGCTTATCCTCAAGCAGGTTGGGAGCTTTTAGACCCTTTTGTTGTATTAGATAAACTTTTACCCAAAATGGATTGTGATTTTACTATTTTGCTTTCTCATTTGGGTAAGAATGTCGATGAACAAATTGCAAAAGACTATGATATTGACTTGATTATCGGAGCTCATACGCATCATTTGTTTGAGCATGGCGCTCAAGTTAATCAAACTTTGCTTGCTGCTGCTGGTCGCTATGGTGAGTATGTGGGACAAATTGATTTGGCCTTTAATGAAAATAATCAATTAGTTGATGCGCAGATTGAAGCAATAGCAACCAACACACTTCCACAAAAAAGATCAGATATAGTCGAAACAAATGGTTGGGAACTAAGAGGACATAAACTTTTAGAAGGAACGGTAGTTACTAAGTTAGCTAAACCCTTGCCTAATCTATCTCCGGATTTTACAGCAAGTCATTATCTGGCAAAACTTTTTGCAGATTATGAAAAGACAGCACTCTGTCTGATAAATTCTGGTCTATTAGTGACGGATGAATTACCGCAAAGTTTGACTTTGGATGATTTACATGAATTTTTACCTCATTCAATCCGCTTGGTTCGCTTCACATTTACTGGTGAGGAACTTCGGCAAGTTTTACTTGAAATTATTGATGTTTCGGCTTTTTTAGCCACTCAAAAAATTCAAGGAATGGGTTTTCGTGGAAAAACTTTTGGTTCACTTATTTTTCAAGGAATTGAACCAATCAATGGGGACTTTTACCTGAAAAGTGCGAAGGATGATTCGCTCGAAAAAATTAATGATGAGCAAAAGTATCAAATCCTTTTACCTGACCAATATCTATTTGCTTGGTATTTCCCATTACTGAAAGAATTAGGTCAGTCGGAAATTTTATTTCCCTATTTTTTACGGGAAATTGTAGCAGAATATTTTAAAAATAAATAGAAATAGAAAAATTAATGGCTAAAGTAATAGATGAAACTAAATTAAATTATAAC
>Ga0208186_100068_pt1 | contig 16043 bp, 9 predicted proteins | sample Shrwel1BS1Day23_FD_187537 | JGI IMG/M metagenome (GOLD analysis project Ga0208186, IMG submission 187537) | Subsurface microbial communities from deep shales in Ohio, USA - Utica-3 well 1 S-1-Day23 (SPAdes) (version 2) ... | reverse complement strand
AGATTTTTGCTAGTCCTAGTTATCATGGCTATGATGTCACTAATTACGAAGAAATTAATCCCAAGTTTGGGACAATGGCTGATTTTGAAAATCTGATTGCTCAAGCTAAAAAACGAGGAATTGCTGTGATTTTGGATATGCCATTTAACCACACGGCGACTGATAATATCTGGTTTCAAAAAGCACTATCTGGCGACAAAAAATATGTGGATTATTATAATTGGTCAGATACAGCCGAAGAGGGTTATAGTTTAGCCAGCAACGGCAAATACTATGAGTCAGAGTTTGATAAATCGATGCCAGACCTCAATCTTGCTAATCCTGAGGTCAAAAAAGAAATTGCAAAAATTACGAAACTTTGGTTGGACAAAGGTGTTTCTGGTTTCCGTTTGGATGCTGTCGGTTTTTATTTCTCAAATGATGATAAAAAAACGACAGCTTTCACAAAATGGCTGACAGACACGGTCAAAAAGCAAAATCCAAAAGCTTATTTAGTGGGTGAAGTTTTTTCAACGGCTTCGGCAATTGATGATATTTATCAGTCAGGTATTGATTCATTATTTGACTTTCCGAATGCTTTGCAATCGAGTTCAAGTCCAATTAATTCAGCTTTAGTCTTAGGTGAAGGCTCTTTATTTGGTCAACAAATTGAAGCATGGGACCAAGAAATTCATGCGGATAACCCGAAAGCCATTGACGCTCCTTTCTTGAGTAATCATGACACAGACCGATCTGCAACACTTTTAAGTTCTTTATCCATGCAGAAAATGGCTGCTCAAACTTATCTTTTGATGCCGGGAAATCCATTTATTTACTACGGTGAGGAATTGGGGCTGACAGGTTCTGGCATTGACCAAAATAAACGTTTGCCAATGCCTTGGAATGCTGCTGGGACAGATTCTCCCAAAGCAGACATTTCTGTGCCAGGTGCGACAGAAATTGCCACAACTGACGGAGGCTCAGTAGCTCAACAAGAAGCCAATCCGAACTCACTGCTCAATTGGTACAAAAAAATTTTACGGGTCAAAGCAAAATATCCTGAAATTGCGACTGACAGATTGAAAAATATTTCTGTCAGTGAAGAGAGCTTGTCTGTCATTAATTATGGAAAGGATTTGACTATTATCAATAATTTTTCCGATACAGAAAATGTGACAATGAAACTCCCAAAAAGCATTGTTGGGACAAAAATCACTGACCAACTTTCTGTCAGTAGTTCTCAAGCAAAATTAACTGATGGAAAATTGACAATTCCAGCTTACAGCACCGTTATTTTAAAAAAATAAATAAGTTCAGTTTAGGGACTTTAAAAATGAAAATGTAAAACTATGAAAAAAATAAAAACAAATGATTTTCACAAGATGGTAGGTTATCAGATTTATCCAAAATCATTCAAAGATACCAATGGAGATGGCATTGGCGACATCAATGGCATCATTGAAAAAATTCCTTATCTACGTGAATTGGGGATTGATTTTATCTGGATAAATCCAATTTACAAGAGTCCACAAGTTGACGGGGGCTATGATATTTCTGATTATCAAGTCATTGATGAAATGTTTGGCTCACTTGAAGATTTTAAAAAATTACTAGATAAAGCGCATGAAAATGGCTTGAAAGTCATCATGGATTTGGTAGTCAATCATACATCAGACCAACACCCTTGGTTTTTAGAAAGTCAAAAATCAAAAGATAATCCTTACCGTGATTATTATTTGTGGGAAGACGCTAGCCCTAACCAAATGCCAAATGATTGGATTTCCTTTTTTGGTGATTCAACTTGGGCTTATGATGAAAAAACAAAACAAGCTTATTTTCACGTTTTTGCCAAAGAGCAGCCTGATTTAAATTGGAAAAATCCCAAAGTCCGGCAAGAAATTTATGACATGATTCGCTGGTGGTTAGATTTGGGAATAGATGGCTTCAGATTAGATGCGATTTCACACATTCAAAAAATGCCATGGAACTATAAAATTAAATCTTGGAAAGGCGACGGCCCGTGGGTGCCTTTCATGAATGTTGCTGGGATTGAAACATATATGTCAGATTTGAAAGCTATTTTTGATGAATATGGTGCTTTGACTGTTGGGGAAGCTTCAGGGGTTCGCTCCAAGCAAGCGCCCGATTGGACCGATGAAGCTGGCTATATCAATATGATTTTTGAATTAGAACATAATGTCAGAAAATCAAATGGCAATGGTCAGGGCAGTATTTATGGCTACAAAAAAGTCATTATGCGTTGGCAAGAAGATTTGCTTGAACGGGGTTGGAATGCTTTGTATATTGAAAATCATGACCAACCAAGAAGTATTGATACTTTTGGCGATGGTTCAATAGAATCAGCAAAAGCGTTGGCTGTCAGTTATATGCTCTTAAGAGGAACGCCTTTCATATATCAAGGGCAGGAATTTGGGATGACTAATTTTCCATTTACTGACGCAAAGCAATTGCGAGCTGACGAGATTAAAAAGAAATATGAAATGTTAATGACAGAACTGTCAGCAAATCAAGCACTAGCAGAAGTCACCCAAAATAGTCGTGAACACTCAAGAACACCAATGCAGTGGGACAATTCTAAAAATGCAGGATTTACAAGTGGACAAGCTTGGATGGAAATTAATCCAAATTTTTCTGTTATTAGTAGTCGAACTAATCAAGAACTCATTGAACTTTATAAAAAATTGATTGAATTACGGCATCAAGAACCAGCGATTTCAGAGGGTTCAATTAAATTTCATTTTAAAAGACATCCTCAAGTTTTAGTTTATGAACGAGCTGAATTTTTAATTATTGTCAATTTGGCTGACAAAAAAGCTCATTTAGATTTTACAAAAATTGACAGTTTTACTGACAGCTCTGCTGAAAGTTCTGTCATTAATTATCAACAAGTCTTGGGCAGTTCAAATCAAAAATTTCAAGAAAAAATGGTTCTGTCAGCCTGGGAATATCGGGTTTATAAAAAATAGAAGGTGAGAACAAGATAACACTATGAAACAAATCAAAAGAATTATGGGCATTGACCCTTGGAAAATTACATCAAATCAGATTGAAAAAGAAGACCGTCGTTTGCAAGAATCACTTACTTCCATTGGCAATGGCTACATGGGAATGCGCGGAAATTTTAGTGAAACTTATAGTGGCGACAGTCACCAAGGGACTTACATTGCAGGGGTTTGGTTTCCAGATAAAACACGTGTAGGTTGGTGGAAAAATGGTTATCCTGAATATTTTGGTAAAGCAATCAATGCCCTCAATTTTGCTTCGGTCAGAGTTTTTATTGATGACAAAGAGGTTGATTTAGCCGCAAGTCATGTGACTGATTTTAATCTGTCGCTTGATATGGAAAAAGGGGTACTCACCTATACTTATGTAGCTTATGGAGTACGTGTGACTGCCGAAAGATTTTTCTCAATTGCTCAACAAGAACTTGCGGTTTTTGCTTTCATGTTTGAAAGCTTAGATGGTGAAATTCATCAAATCCGTACAGCCTCAATCATTGATGCAAATGTTCGTAATGAAGATTCCAACTACGATGAAAAATTTTGGACAGTAAAAAACCTTGATAATACAGCTACAGGTTCATTTATTGTCACTGAAACAATTCCTAATCCATTTGGAGTTGAACAATTTACGGTAGCAGCTAAACAAAGCTTTGCAGGCGATTTTACTCGAGTTAAGCAAGAAACAAGAGAAAGTTCTGTTTTAGATGTTTACGAAGCAAAATTAATAGAAAATGCACCACTCACCTTTATCAAAAATGTTTTAGTTGTCACAAGTCGTGATATTGAACCCTCGAATTTAACAAAGGTGCTATCAAATTTGACCCTTGAAATTTCTAAGAAAACATATCATGAATTTTATAAAGAACAAGAAATCGCTTGGAAAAAACGTTGGGAAATTGCTGATGTACAAATTGACGGTTCAGCAGAAGCTCAACAAGGGATTCGCTTTAATCTTTTCCAACTTTTCTCTACCTATTACGGCGAAGATGAACGTTTAAATATTGGCCCTAAAGGATTTACTGGAGAAAAATATGGCGGAGCAACTTATTGGGATACAGAAGCCTATGCCGTTCCATTATACTTGGCACTTTCTGATGAAAAAGTTGCTAAAAATCTTTTAAAATATCGTCATAATCAATTGCCACAAGCACAACATAATGCCCGTCAACAAGGACTTAAAGGTGCTTTGTATCCAATGGTTACTTTTACAGGTGTTGAATGTCATAATGAGTGGGAAATTACATTTGAAGAAATTCACCGTAATGGAGCAATGGCTTATGCGATTTATAACTACAGCAACTACACGGGAGATGAAACTTATCTTGCTCATGAAGGCTTAGAAGTTTTGATTGAAATTGCTCGTTTTTGGGCAGACCGTGTGCATTATAGTAAACGAAATGATAAATACATGATTCATGGAGTCACAGGCCCAAATGAGTATGAAAATAATATCAATAACAACTGGTACACTAATAAATTGGCAGCTTGGGTTTTGACTTATACTGCTGAAAGTTTAGCGAAATATCCACGCCCAGATTTAATTGAAGGAGCTGAAATTGCTCACTGGGCAGAAATTGTGGATAAAATGTATTATCCAGAAGATGAAGAATTGGGTATCTTTGTTCAACATGATGGCTATTTAGATAAAGATTTGACTCCAGTGGCTCAACTTGACCCTAAAAATCTTCCATTGAACCAAAATTGGTCTTGGGATCGAGTGTTACGTAGTCCATATATTAAGCAAGCAGATGTGCTTCAAGGAATTTATTTCTTCGGCAATCAATTTTCATTAGCCGCAAAACAACGAAATTTTGATTTTTATGAACCATTAACTGTTCATGAAAGCTCACTTTCTCCATCCATTCATGCGATTTTAGCAGCAGAGCTTGGCATGGAAGACAAGGCTGTTGAAATGTATGAAAGAACAGCTCGTCTTGACTTAGATAATTATAATAACGACACAGAAGATGGACTTCACATCACATCAATGACTGGCTCATGGTTGGCGATTGTTCATGGTTTTGCCCAAATGAAAACCTGGGATGGTCAATTGAGTTTTGCCCCATTTTTACCACAAGCATGGACGGGTTATGCCTTTCACATTAACTATCGCGGACGTTTATTAAAAATTTCTGTTGGTCAAGAAGTGAAACTTGAATTATTACGTGGCCAAGCCTTAAATCTTGAAATCTATGGTGAAAAAATTGAGTTAAAAGATTTTTATGTTACGAAAACAAAGTAATTTGATGTCTTTAAATGACTTTTTTATCAAAAATCTAAAAAATAGTTGAAAATTAATCGAAAATTTGGCAAAATAAAATTTCAGAGTGTCAAATAAAAGAAAGAGAAAGGAGCGGTGAGTTGAGCTGGGTTTAGCTAGTCTCAAGTGAAAATATGGCAGTTACAATTAAAGATGTTGCAAAAAAAGCTGGTGTTAATGCCTCAACGGTCAGTCGGGTCATTAAAGATAGTTCAGAGATTTCAGATAAAACAAAAGTAAAAGTTCGCAAAGCCATGCATGAATTAGGTTATCGAAGGAATGCAGCGGCTCAGATTCTAGCTTCGGGAAAAACAAATACAATTGGTGTTGTTTTCCCGCCAGTGGCTGACAAAGCGAGCCAACCTTTCTTTATGAAAATATTGACCTCAATCAATGAAACAGCTCGTGATTACGATGTTTCAATCGCTATTGCGACGGGGCATTCAGCCAAAGAGTTGAAAAAACAGATTGAACTTCAATATTCAGAAAAGCGAGTTGACGGATTTATCGTGCTTTACGCTGGAAAAAATGATGAAGTTCGCGATTATTTATTAGAAAATAAGGTTCCTTTTGTTTTAGTTGGAACTCCGGCTGAAGGAAAAAATGAAATTACCCATGTGGATAATGATAATATGCTGCTTGGACGCGAGGCTGTTCGTCATTTAGCACAATTAAAACATCAAAATATTTCATTTGTGACCGATACGAAAGAAACAGAAGTTTTTGAAGAACGTTATCAAGGTTTTAAAGATGAATCCGAGAAACTTGGGCTCAATCATGACCTCTTGTTTATGGATGCTAATTTTTCCTTGCGAAATGAAACAGCTCTTGTAGTTATGGATGATGTCTTGTCTTTAAAAGTTGTGGAACGTCTAAGAAGTCAAGGTCTAAATGTTCCAGAAGATGTGAGTTTAATTACTTACAACAACTCTATCTTTGGAGCAATGATTCATCCTTATTTAACAACTTTTGACATTCATATTGAGCAATTAGGGGCAAGTGCAATTAAGAAAATCTTGGACTTACGAGATAAGAAAGAAAATTTGCCAGAAAAATCAATTATCCCTTTTGAATTAATTATTAGAGAATCAACAAAAGCTAGAATTTAAGTTCTAGCTTTTTTAGTTTTGTTTAAGATAAGGTTAAGCCTAGTACAAGACAAAAATATGATAATAGTGTAAAATAATAGAAAGGGTTGGGCGCAGTTTTATTGACTTTCCAAGCAATTTAACTAAAAATAATTTATAAATTATGAGCCCTAAAAAATGTGAAAAGGGATGGATTCAATGATTAAAATTTTATTAGTGGAGGATGATTTATCACTCTCAAAATCTGTTTACGATTTCTTAAAATCATTTGCGCAAGTCAAACAGGTTTATGATGGAGTTGAAGGACTCTATGAGGCAGAATTGGGAATTTATGATTTAATTTTGCTTGATTTAATGCTTCCAGAAAAGAATGGTTTTGAAGTCTTAAAGGAATTACGTGAGCAAAATGTAGATACGCCAGTCTTAATCATGACTGCTAAGGAATCTTTGGATGATAAAATGCACGGATTCGACATTGGAGCAGATGATTATTTAACAAAACCTTTCTATTTAGATGAACTAAAAGCACGTATTCAAGCACTTTTGAAACGGACAGGTAAATTAGAAGATTCAAACGGTTTAACTTATGGAAATATTCGTTTGAATTTATCAAATAAATCAACTTTAGTTGATGATCAACCTGTTGATTTAATCGGAAAAGAATTTGATTTAGTCGTTTATTTAATGCAAAATCAAAACGTTATTTTGCCAAAAGAGCAAATTTTTGACCGGATTTGGGGTTATGACAGTGATACAACAGTAACTGTTGTTGAAGTTTATATGAGTAAAATTCGGAAAAAATTGAAAGATACAGAATTTGTCAATAATCTTTCAACCTTGCGAAATGTTGGCTATATCTTGAGATAAAATTTTACTGACAGCTTGTTGTATAGAGATGAAAGTCATCTATAAATTAACAAAAAGTTCTGTCAGTAAATCTATCTAGAAATGAGACCTCTTTGAAGAAAATAATTAAAAAAGTTAAATCTTCAGCTATTGTAAAAAATGATGGGAAAAATTTCCTTCATTTTTTTCTAGCTTTTACAGTCATTTTTGTTGCTTTAGCCGTGATTATTATTCAAGTCATGCAATTAGGAATGTATCGAGCGACTGACCAAAATTTACACAATTTGGCTCAAAACCGAGTCTTTTTGATAGAAGCAGCGAATAATCAATTAGGAATGAATAATTCGCAAGATAGTGGCTATTACGGTCCCAATAATAGTGTAATTTTTTATGATTCAGAGGGTAAAAGTTTCATACCTTCAGCGGGTTCAAATGCAAATATAAGTACAAATTTTGGCATGAGCCTTCTGCAAAAAACAATGAAATTTAACGAAAATCAAATTAACACTATTCAAACTGTTTCTGTAAAAAATCCTTATGGAGATAATTGGCACTATCGTTATCTGACAACATCACAATTTATTATTACAAATACTGATGGAACAGTAACTCCGGTTTATGCACAAATTTTTTCAAATGTTGACCAAATTCAAGATGCCATGAGCCGAGCCATGTGGGTCATTGTGACAACAATGATTACTTTCTGGCTTCTGTCAGTAATTATTAGTCTATATCTTGCAAACTGGACATTAAAACCAATTTTGGCCGCTTATGAAAAACAAAAAGAATTTGTTGAAAATGCTTCACATGAATTGAGAACACCTCTGGCAATCTTGCAAAATCGTCTAGAATTACTTTTCCAAAAGCCAACAGCAACAATTATTGATGAATCAGAAAATATTTCTGAAAGTTTATCAGAAGTTCGTAATATGCGTTTATTAACAAGTAACTTACTGAACTTAGCTCGTCGAGATTCTGGAATCAGAATTGAGCCAGAGGCGACTACGGCAACTTATTTTGAGAATATTTTTAATAGCTATGAAATGCTTGCTGAAAACGCAGGTAAAAAGTTTTCAGGCCATTTGAAATTAGATGGAACGATTAATTTGGACCAAGCCCTGATTAAACAATTGCTAACCATCTTATTTGATAATGCTCTTAAATACACGGGTGATGAGGGTGAAATCTCTGTAGATGTTCAAAAAAATGGGGGATTCTTAGTTTTTGCTGTCGCCGATAATGGTGAAGGAATTTCTGATGAAGATAAGAAAAAAATCTTTGACCGCTTTTTCCGAGTAGATAAAGCAAGAACGCGTCAAAAAGGTGGCTTAGGTTTGGGTCTTTCTCTGGCCAAACAAATTGTTGAAGCTTACAATGGGAAGATTACAGTTGAAGATAATAAACCTAAAGGTACAAAATTCATTGTTAGAATTCGTGTGGATAGCACAATTTCAAATCCTGCAAAAATTTTCCAAAAGTTGTAAAATATGATAGGAAAAAATTACTGACAAATTATGATAAGATAATAGTAACATTCAAATTATGACAATTTTGTCAGTCGATTTACTAGTTTTTAAAGACAATTTCTGTTAGTAAATAACTAAGTAAATCTAAAAAGGAGAAAATCAGAGATGTCAGTGTTAGAAAAAATAGACAGCCCAGCGGATTTAAAAAAAGTATCAAATCAAGAACTAGAAGAATTAGCTTCAGAAATTAGAACAGCAGTTCTTCATAAAGTATCAAACATCGGTGGACACGTTGGCCCAAACTTGGGTGTGACTGAATTAACAATTGCCCTTCATAAAGTTTTCAATTCACCAATTGATAAGTTTATTTGGGATGTTTCTCACCAAACTTATCCACATAAAATTTTAACTGGACGTAAAAATGGATTTACTGATGGACATTTCCATGACATCACACCTTACACCAGTCAAAGAGAATCAGAACACGACTTTTTCACAGTTGGCCATACCTCGACTTCAATTGCTAATGCCTTAGGTTATGCCAAAGCGCGTGATTTGACAAATGACAAAGGCAACATTGTTGCGGTCATTGGTGACGGTTCACTTTCTGGGGGACTTGCTATGGAAGCCCTCAATAATGCCGGAGATTTCAAAGGAAACCTCATTATTTTAGTTAATGATAATCAAATGTCAATTGCTGAAAATCATGGAGGACTTTACCGTAACCTTGCCGAACTTCGGGCGACAAATGGTCAAGCCGAAAATAACTTCTTTAAAACTTTTGGTTTAGATTATAAATATCTTGAAAATGGAAATGATATTGAATCTTTAATTCACCTATTTGAAGAAGTAAAAGATATCGACCATCCAATTGTCCTTCATATTCATACTGAAAAAGGACGTGGTTATCAACCAGCTCTTGAAAATAAAGAAGCTTTTCACTGGCACATGCCTTTCGATTTAGAAACTGGTCAATCAAAAGTGATTGATTCTGGTAAATCTTATAGTTCAGTTATGTTGGATTACATGGATAAAAAGGTTTCAGAAGGCCTTCCTCTTGTTGCCATCAATGCAGCAATTCCAGGAATCTTTGGACTGAAACAATTTGCAGCTAAATATCCTGACCGTTATATTGATGCAGGAATTGCTGAGCAATTTACCATTACTTTTGGTGGTGCAATGGCTGCGGCTGGTGCTCGTCCAATTATTTTCCACAATTCTACTTTTGTTCAACGTGCTTATGATCAATTTTGGCATGACTTAGCAATTAATGAAGAACCAGCAATTGTTATTGTTAAAGGTGGAGTTATTTCAGGTTCAGATGAAACACACCAAGGCTCATCAGCCATGACTTGGATTTCAAACATTCCAAATATCAAATATCTTGCTCCAACTTCTGAAGAAGAATTTATTTCAATTCTTGATTGGGCACTTGAGCAACATGAAGAACCAGTTGTTATTCAAATGCCAGAACACGGCTTAGAATCACGTCCGACAGTTCTCACAGATTATTCAACCCCTTCATATCAAATGACAAAATCAGGCGAAAAAGTTGCCCTATTGGCACTTGGCGGTCTTTATTCACATGGTGAAAAAGTAGCTAAAGTTTTGGCTGAAAATGGAATTAATGCAACCCTAATAAATCCACTTTTCATCAACGATTTGGACCAAGCTTTCCTTGAAAACCTAGTTGAAAATCATCAAGTTATTGCAACGATCGAAGATGGAATTCTTGACGGAGGATTTGGTCAAAAAGTTGCTTCCTTCCTTGGTAAGTATGATGTTAAAGTTTTGAACTTTGGTGCGAAACGTGAATTTAATGATTCTGTTCCAGTGACAGAACTTTATAATCGTTATCATTTGACACCAGAACTTATGGTTGCTGATATTCTTAGTCTTTTGAAATAAAAATTTACTGACAGATGTTCCAAAATATTTCTGTCAGTAAAAATAAAGAACTGGTAATGTCTGTCAGTAAAACTAGCAAGAATGATGATAAGTTCTTACTTAATAAAGTGAAATAGATGAAAAAAGTATTAGTAAAAGCAGTACATGGCTACCAACGCTGGATTTCTCCAGCCTTGCCACCAACCTGTCGCTATTATCCTACCTGCTCCAATTACATGGTTCAGGCCATTGAAAAACATGGACCAGCCAAAGGTTTGGCAATGGGAACAGCACGTATTTTACGTTGTCACCCATTTTGCCAGCCAGGATATGATTTAGTTCCAGACCATTTTAGTTTGCGAAGAAATTGGGCAGAACCAGAAAAAGAAGAAGACTCAAATTAATTTGAGTCTTTTCTATTTATAAAATTATAGAAAACGCTTCAAAAAATAGATGAGATCGCTATCAAATGTCATAAAAAAATGTTAAAATGAAAAAAAGAATAAAAAAAGGAGTGTCATCTATTATGCCATTTAGTAAAGATTTTCTCTGGGGCGGAGCAACTGCAGCTAATCAATGTGAAGGCGGCTATAATCAGGGAGGACGGGGGCTTGCCAATGTCGACCTTGTTCCACACGGAAAAGACCGTTTTCCAATTATTACAGGGGAAATGAAGCACCTTGAATTCGATGAAGAGCATTTTTATCCAGCAAAAGAAGCGATTGATATGTATCATCATTGGAAAGAAGACCTCGCACTTTTTGCTGAAATGGGATTTAAAACCTATCGAATGTCTATTGCTTGGACAAGAATTTTTCCAAAAGGCGACGAACAAGAGCCAAATGAAGAAGGCTTGCAATTTTATGAAGATATTTTTAGAGAATGCCAACGTTTAGGAATTGAACCCTTAGTAACCATCACTCACTTTGATTGTCCTGTCCACCTAATTAAAGAATACGGTGGCTGGCGTAATCGAAAAATGGTTGGTTTCTATGAAAATTTAGCCAGAGCAATTTTTACTCGTTATAAAGGATTAGTTCGCTATTGGTTGACATTTAATGAAATTAATATGCTCCTCCATGCTCCATTTATGGGAGCAGGACTTGTTTTTGAAGAAGGAGAAAATAAAGAACAAGCCAAATACTTAGCCGCTCATCATGAACTATTAGCATCGGCTTTAGCAACAAAAATTGGACATGAAGTTGACCCAGAAAATAAGATAGGCTGCATGTTAGCTGCTGGAGATTACTATCCATTTGATTGTAATCCAGAAAATGTTTTTGAAGCTCAAAAACAAAATCATGATAATCTCTTTTTCATTGATGTTCAATCTCGTGGAAAATATCCAAACTACCTTTTAAAGAGATTAGAGCGTGAAGAAATTACACTTCCGATTGAAAAAGGCGACTTAGAAATCCTTTCTGAAAACACAGTTGACTTTATTTCATTTAGTTACTATGCAAGTCGAGTCGCTAAAGTCAAGGATGAGGATGCAGATAAATCAGCTGGAAATATCTTTGAATCTGTAAAAAATCCTTATTTAGAGGCCAGTGAATGGGGTTGGCAAATTGACCCACTTGGTTTAAGAATCACAATGAATTCTATTTATGACCGCTATCAAAAACCATTATTTATTGTAGAAAATGGTTTAGGAGCAGTAGATAAACCTGATGAAAATGGATTTGTAGCTGATGATTATCGAATTGATTACATGGCTGCACACATCAAAGAAATGAAGAAAGCAGTTGAACTTGATGGCGTTGAACTATTAGGTTATACTTCTTGGGGATGTATTGACTTAGTATCAGCAGGAACGGGTGAGATGAGCAAACGTTATGGATTCATCTATGTCGACCGAGACGATTATGGTAAAGGAAGTTTGAAACGGACGCCTAAGAAATCATTTAACTGGTACAAGAAAGTTATTGCAAGCAACGGTGAAGATTTAACAAATGAATAATTAAAAAGGGGGGCTTTCCTCCTTTTTTTATCAAACAAAACATTTCTTTGATTTAAGATTTTTATCTAGCAAGAAAAATTTACAATAGTTAAGCAAGTGTCCATTAAAAGGAAGCAGTGCTAGAACTTTTTTATGAAATATGATAAAATCGTGTATTGCGTAATTTTTAAATCCGCAGTCATGAAGTATGAAAAAGCCTCGATGATATTTAAGAAATTTAAAAAGTTACAAGTGAGATAAGAATGATGAGGATAAGAAGTGAAAAGTATTAAAAATACATGGAAGTTGTTTGCCCTAGACTGGAAGCGAATATTTAAAAATCCCGTGGCGACTTTTTTAATTGTCGCCCTAATGATAATTCCCTCTTTATATGCTTGGTTTAATATTAAAGCCCTGTGGGACCCCTATGCCAATACTTCGCAACTGCCAATTGCGGTCTATAGTGCAGATAAATCTGCAAGTTTTCAAGATAAAACCATCAATATTGGTGATGAAGTACTGAAAAATTTAAAGAAAAATCACCAATTAGGCTGGAAATTTGTTGATTCCAAAGCAGATTTAGATAAAGGTGTGAAATCTGGAAAATACTATGCTGGAATCTATTTACCAAAGGATTTTTCAAAAGACCTCTTAAGTTTCACCACGGGAGATATTAAAAAACCACAAATTGTTTATTCAATTAACGAAAAAATCAATGCCATCGCTCCCAAAATAACATCAAAAGGAGCCTCTTCTCTACAATCGCAAATTTCTGAAGAGTTTATCAAAACGGCAAGTAGTACCCTTTTAAAAACCTTCAATACAATTGGTTACGATATTGATAAAAACATGGTAAGTATTCAGAAGGTTAAATCAGCGATTTTATCAACTAATGATAATTTAGGAACCATTGATAAATACACTCAACAAGTTGTTGATCTTCATGGAAAAATGCCAGAAATTAAAGAAAAACTGGCAAAAGCTAATGAATTTATCACTTATTTACCAGAAGTAGATGCTTTAGGTCAAAAGGTCATTAAATTAAATGATAAAATGCCAGAAATTGATAAAAGTTTTTCACTCGTTTTGACCCTTCAAGAGAAAATACCTGAGATTCAAAATGCTGGAAAACAAATCTCGATGATTGATGATGACTTTGCGTCAGTAGAAAGTACCATGACTCAAGGCATTCAAGAAGCCAAACAAGGTTTACAAATTATAAATCAAGTCCAAAAATCAATGCCAGACATTAAAAAATTGGGACAAGATGCTGATAGTTTGGGGACTATAACCTTGGATGCGGCGAAAAAAATGCAGAGTGCGTTGCCTAGCATTACAAATAGCGTTCAAATAACACTTCAATCAATTCAAGAGTTCTCAAAAAATACTTCATCCGTTATTTCTGTTATTGACCAAGCGATTGCCGATAATCAATTAACTGATGATGAAAAGGAACAAATAAATAGCTTAATTACCAATTTTACTAATAACATTGCTAAACAAAGAGAAGCCATTCAAAATATTGTTGAATATATGAAGCAGGTGCAAGAAAGCAATGGAAATCACGATTTAGATTCTACTATTGAGCAATTAACTAATCTAGATTCGCTCTTGTCAGAACTTAGTACCAGAATGAGTCACCTAAATGACTTAGTGCAAGAGGGTGATGTAACTAAGATTCGAGCTTATCTATCACAAATCAATGATGTAGTAAATAATATTTCTGATTTAATTAATAAAATTGATGTCAGTGAGATTAGTAGTACAATTAATAAAGCTCTAACAACATTAATTAATACCATAACAGACGCTAAAGGTTTATTAAATCAAGCTCAACAAATCGACTTTGATGCCTTACTAAATTCAACAAGCCAAACAGTTTCTAATGCTATTACCATTTTAGAAAAATATCAAGGCGAAATGCCAGCCATTAAACAAGAAATTCATGATGCGAATGTGATGTTAAATGGCAATATGACAACTATTGTTAATGCAATCAATGAGGGAGCTAATCTCTATAAAAATGAGTTTCCTACTCTTAAAAGTAAGTTAGGGACAGCTTCTGATTTCTTTAAAAATGATTATGCTGGTGTTCGTAAAGATTTGACAGATACCTTAACAATGGCAAATGATAAAATGCCTGATGTTGAGTCTGCTTTGAATCAAGCCAATGATTTAATCCAAAATGATTGGCCTGAAATCAAATCAGGAATTCAAAAAGCAGCCGCAGCTATTCAAAAAGGTGAAAAAGAAGTTGACTTAGGTGAAATCGTCAAACTCCTAAAATTAGATGCGACCAAAGAAAGCGACTTCCTGACACAACCAGTTGAAGTCCAAGAAAATCAAATCTACCCGATTGCCAACAATGGTTCAGCAAGTACACCTTTCTATACTGCGCTTTGTCTGTGGGTCGGTGCAGTCTTACTTTCAAGTTTGGCAACAACGGAGGTTCACTTATCAGATAAAGATAAAAAACGTTATTCTAAACGTGAACAATTCTTTGCTCGAATGGGAAGTTTCGTAGCCATTGGACTTGCTCAAGCCTTGATTGTAACGCTTGGAAATTATTTTGGTTTAGGAGTAGATGTAAGAGATCCATTCTACAGTGTTCTCTTTGCCTTACTAATATCCATAGCCTTTATGATAATGGTTTATGTTCTGGTCGCACTGTTTGGCAATGTAGGTAAAGGAATAGCGATTATCATCCTGGTTCTTTCCATTTCTGGTGGTGGTGGGAACTATCCAATCCAAGTTTCTGGAAAATTCTTCCAAGCCATTAATCCTTATTTACCATTTACTCATGCTGTCAACCTTTTACGAGAATCAGCGGGAGGAATTTACTGGCCAAATGCTTGGTTTGCGATAATCATTCTTGTAGCAGTGTCAATTGTGTTTGTTGCAATAGGTGCCTTCCTCTTCCCACACTTTGAAGATAAAACGAAGAAAATTTCCGAGATCGGAAGCAAGAGTCATTTCTTCCATTAATGTTAAGAAAACTACTGACAGACTGGTCAGTAGTTTTTCTATCATTTATAATCATAATGAGCAAATAGTAAGGGAGAACTTGTGCTATAATATGTCTATGACAAAAGTAAACGAAGAACGTGTACAAGAAATTTTTAATAGTATTTCATCAGATTATGATAAAATGAACGCCATTATCAGTTTTAAACAACATGATTTATGGCGTGCTAAAACAATGAAAAGAATGGGAGATTTAACTGGTCTATCTATTCTTGATTTGTGTTGTGGGACTGGAGACTGGACTTTTGATTTATCTGAAAGTGTCGGTCCTTCTGGTAAAGTAATTGGTCTTGATTTTTCAGAAAATATGCTCGAAATTGCTAAGGCTAAACTTAAAGAAGAAGCGAAGAAAAACATTGAATTTCTCCAAGGAAATGCAATGGCATTACCTTTTGAAAATGAAAATTTTGATGTAGTTACGATTGGTTATGGTTTAAGAAACACACCTGACTATCTTACTGTATTAAAAGAAATTTTTCGTGTATTAAAACCAGGGGGCAGAGTAGTTTGTATCGAAACTTCACATCCCAC
>Ga0208186_100065_pt1 | contig 16676 bp, 14 predicted proteins | sample Shrwel1BS1Day23_FD_187537 | JGI IMG/M metagenome (GOLD analysis project Ga0208186, IMG submission 187537) | Subsurface microbial communities from deep shales in Ohio, USA - Utica-3 well 1 S-1-Day23 (SPAdes) (version 2) ... | reverse complement strand
TTTCTGTTTTGTTTAAGTTTTGCATAGATTATATTATAAAGTTTTCTATACAACTTGTCAAGTTGTCAAACAATTTTGCCTATACAGATTCTTTGAAAAACGCGGGAAAAAGAGGGACAATAACAAACTTTTCAAGGTATTTCTTTTAAAAACATTTCTAAGATAAGTCTTTAATTTTCTCATAAATAATAAATTCCCGTGAGAAACTGTAGAAATGAAAACATAATTGGTAAAAATGTATTGAACAAGACGTGAAGCAAAATACTTTCAGAAAGCACTTTTCGTCTATGATAAATCGTAGTTAGTATAACGGACATGGGGAGATACACTAACAAAACTGGACTAAATCCCGTATGTATCCAAGCAAAAGTAATACTTGCTAGGATAAATGCTAACTTATCATTCTTGAAAAAACGGTAAATTGTTCCCCGAAAGGCCATTTCTTCAAATAGGGGAGAACTTATACCAAAACTTATTGCATTAATCCAAGGAAATACAATTTGATTACTATACTCCATCTGTGTTTGGGCAATTCCGGCCAGAGGAAAATGGGAAGAATATTAAGTCAATGTAACAAAATATAGGATGCTAGCAAAGAAAAAAGTCATCAAAATAATCAATAAGTTTTTGATTTTAAACATGGATAAAGTATTTTTGAAATAGCCAAATTTAACGCCAAGAAAAATGCCTAGTCCAATACTTATTAATAGATTAGCAAAAAGTAACCAAGTTGAAGCTAATTGCCGTTCATATCCTATCAGTGATTTGAAGAAGATTTCAGGATAAGCGAAAATCACATCTGGAAACCAATAAATTGTCCAAATTAAAATGAATAAACCAAAATATTTTAGTTTATTCATCCAGTATTTTTTTTATCAAATTTGACTCCTGACTTTATTTAAGCGACGCGAGCGTACGGTTGTCCAAACATGTAAATCCATTCGAATCGACCATCTGTCATGGACATATTTTGACCACCATGGATATTTTCAAGTTCTTCATCAGTCAATTCTGTGAAGAGTTCTAAAGAGTTTTTAACATTTTCCATCTGAATCTCCATTCTTTAAAAGATAATATTTTGGTTTGTTATAATCGATTACTAATATAGTTTACAATTATCTGATTTTTCTGTCAATAACTTTTTTGTTTACCTGATAAGTTTATCCACTGAGATATTGAAAAGTGTTGCTAAAGCTTTTAAGGTTTCAATGTTTGGTTCACATTTTCCTTTTTCCCAATTGTAAACGGCTTGTTTTGAAAATTGAAGTTGCTCAGCTAATTGATTTTGAGTTAAGCCAATCGCTAAACGCTCATTTCTAATATTGGTAGAAAGGTCTCCTCCTTTAATTTCCATCAGTTCATTATCACCTAAAATTTGAAAATCCTTAAGACTATCTTCAGCCATTCATTTGTATTCCTTTTTAAATTATTTTTCACTGACAGACTTTTCAGTAAATCAAAAATCTGCTAAAGCAGATTTTTATCTTTCTATTTTCAAATCTATGTTTGATTTTCCACTAATCACTTGCTCTGTCAGTAAATCTTTTAGTTTTGGCATAAAATCAAACTTCTGTAAAAAAGTAATTTCTGAATAATCTATCTTGATTTCATCTTCACTGGGATTAATCACCTCGACAAAAACTTCTGAATCTGTATAGCGCAAAATTCCTAGTAGTCTGTCACTATAAAAGCTAGAAAATTCTCCTTCTTTCAAACTATTTTCTAACAGACGCTTTTTCGTCCAACTCTTATAATAATCATATATTTCTGGTGAAATATCATCCCAAGGAAAATATTTACGATTTTCTGGATCCTTTCCTCCAGAAAGTCCCGCTTCGTCACCGTAATAAATACAAGGGATTCCTGGTAAAACAAATAAGAGTGAAACAGCTATTGGCAGATTTTCTTTTCCGACCATTGTTAAAATACGTTCCGTATCATGGGTCCCCAAATTATTTAAGTTGTTATAAAAAATATCTTTGGGATAGTTTTCCTGCAAAGTCATCAATTGATGAGCTACATCCTGACATGAGCGATTTCCGTTTAATAAATTGATGATTAAATCACGAAACGGATAGTTCATACAAGCCTGTAAGCTCCCGCCAAGAATATACTTGCGTCTTGTTCCATAAGAAATCTTATTAGAAGCATCCTCCCAAATTTCTCCTATTAGAATTTTTTCTGAATAACGGTCAAGATTCTCACGAATCCCTTTAATAAATGAATCAGGCAATTCATCAGCAACATCTAATCGCCAACCATCTATTCCCAAGTCATTCCACTTTGATAAAACAGAGTTTTTCCTACCATAAATAAAATCACGAAAGGACTCATTATCTTTATCAATTTCAGGTAAATCTTTAATTCCCCACCAAGATTTATAATCAAAAGGATAATTTTCAAACTTGAACCAGTCAAAATAAGGGGAGTCAGGATTTTTCGCCGCTCCTTCATCATCTCCATAATCTCCACTGATATTGAAGTAAAGTGAATTTTTACCTACATGTGAAAAGACACCGTCCAAAACTAAATGCATTTGTTCTTGATGAAGTAAATTGATTAATTCTTGAAAATCTTCTTGAGTTCCTAACATGGAATCTATTTTTAGATAATCGTTGGTGTCATAACGATGGTTACTTGTCCCAGAAAAAATTGGATTAAGATAAATGGCATTGATTCCAAGTTCTTTTAAATATGGAATTTTGTTAATGATTCCTCTTAGATTTCCACCAAAGAAATCCCAACGTGCAATATCACCATTTTCCTCTTTCACATAAAAAGGCGTATCAGATTTAGTTCCATAAATAAAAGAATTCGGTTTTGGATGGCTGACTTGTCCATTCTCATTTCCATTATGGAAACGATCAGGAAAAATCTGGTAAAAAACAGCATCACGATACCAAGCTGGTGCCTTGTCCTCTTTTTCAAAAACTGTCAGCTGATAGGGTTTAATATCATTTTCGTTAGTATAAAGCAGCCCTTCCCCACCTATTCCAGAACTCCCATAAAAACGCTTGTTTTGTTCCCAATCTGAGCCCTCCAAAATTTCAAAATAGTAAAAATAAAGACCAGCATTTTCATCAAATGGGATAGTGACTGTAAAAAAACCTGACTCATCTCTGCTCATAAGGAATTCATATCTTTTTCCAAAATCACGTCGAATAATGCACTTCACTTCTACTTGAGTTTGATTTGCGTCAAATTTCAATAAAATGGCTTGCCCTACTTTTACCGCACCAAAAGGTTGCTTATAATCTAAATTCCATGGATTATAGTAATACATCTGATTCTCATTTCATTTTTTAGTAGTTTAAGATAGAAAATTAGAGAGTTCTTTCTATTAAAACAAGAACTCCTGTCACAAACGGTCAGGAGTTTTTTGACCAACGACAAGTTTGTCAGTAAATCATTAAAACTACTCTATCTAAAAAGGATTACTCAATCCTATAAAGCGAACTTTTTATTCACTATAAGATTTCTTAATTTACTGACAGCTCTGTCAGCAAATCTGATCATTCTTTTTTAGCTTTAATATACCAAATATCGTCGGCGTATTCTTTTACCGTCCGGTCAGAACTAAAACGCCCCACATTTGCAATGTTCATCAAACTTGCTTGAGCCCATGCTTTAGGATCTCGATAAAGTTTTTCAAGATCAGCTTGCGCTCGAACATAATCATTAAAATCACGTAGTACAAAATATTCGTCATTATAAACGGTCAGTGAATCAAAGATTTCGCGTCCTTCACTTTTTATATTGGGAATCGTCCCATCAATTAGAGCATTCAAAATACGATTAACTACTGGATTTTGCTCAAAAATATCACGCGCATTATAATTACCATTGCGATAGTATTCATAGACTTCATCTTTAGTTAGACCAAAAACAAAGTTATTCCCATCTCCGGCAGCTTCAAAAATTTCAATATTAGCCCCATCTAGTGTTCCAATTGTTAGAGTACCATTTAGCATAAATTTCATATTTGAAGTCCCCGAGGCTTCCTTAGAAGCCAATGAAATTTGTTCCCCTACATTGGCTGCTGGTATAATCATTTCTGCTAGACTTACATTATAGTTTTCCATAAAGACAACTTTGAGTTTATCTTTAACCGTTTGATCATTATTAATCATATTCGCGATTTCATTAATACATTTGATAATAGACTTCGCGTAATGATAAGAAGGTGCCGCTTTTGCTCCAAAAATAAATACTCTTGGAACCCTATCTAACTCTGGATTCTCTTTTAAATCAAAATATAATTTAAGAATATGTAGAGCATTTAGCAACTGACGCTTATAGGCATGCAATCTTTTTACCTGAACATCAAAAATAGCATCAGGATTAACAATAATCCCATTTTTTTCTTTGATTAAGGCTGCTAATCTAAGCTTATCATCATATTTAGCTTTTTGCAGTTTTTCAAGCGTTTTTTCATCATCCTTGAAATTTTTTAACAATTTTAATTCATCCAAATCATGACGCCATGATTTACCAATTGTTTCGTCAATAATACCTGATAAGCGTTCATTTGCAATCTGAATCCAACGACGGTCAGCAATTCCATTCGTTTTGTTATTAAAACGTTCAGGGTAAATTTCATAAAAATCATGAAGTTCAACATCTTTTAACAAATCAGAATGTAACTTGGCTACACCATTTGTTGAGTGTGAACCGATGATTGATAAATTTGCCATATGAATTTGCCCATCTTTAATAATTCTCGTGTTATGAACAAGGCTTGCTCCGATTTTAGGGAGTAACTCTGCCGTACGCCTACGGTCAATCTCGACAATAATTTGATAAATACGAGGCAATAATTGTTTCACCATTTCCTCAGGCCATTTTTCTAAAGCTTCAGATAAAATCGTATGATTGGTATATGACATTACCTTAACCGTTGTATCCCAAGCACGATTCCAGCCTACCCCATAATCATCAACCAAAAGCCGCATGAACTCTGGCACACAAAGAGCAGGGTGAGTATCATTTATATGGACTGCAATATAATCACTAATTCTTCGAATATCTTTTTTTTGTGTTCCTTTGTAATGGTGTAAAATCCTTTGTAGACCAGCGGAAACAAAGAAATATTCCTGCTTCAAACGTAAGAGACGTCCATCATAATTTGAATCATCTGGATAAAGTTCAGCTGATAACATTGAGGTTTGCCGCATATATTCTAAGTTTTGAAATTTGGGATCTAACTCTTCTGGAACTTCTGAGCGCCACAGACACATATTGTTGACTGTAGTATTTTCATAACCTATCATTGGTGTGTCATAAGGTACGGCTAAAACACGTTCCTGATCTTTATAATGAGGAATGAGATTTCCCTTGCCATCATCTTCTAACCAAACTTCACCACCAAAAGTTACCTCAACTGCTTTGTCAGCTCTGCGAACTTCCCAAGGATTTCCATTATTCAGCCAAGAATCAGGTAATTCTACTTGATAGCCATCAATAATTTTTTGTTTGAATAGTCCATAGCGATAACGAATTCCATTTCCATTACCTGGTAGGCCCGTAGACGCTAAGGAATCCATAAAACAACTTGCCAAGCGCCCTAAACCACCATTACCAATCGCCATGTCTGGTTCAACTTTAGCTACTTCATCAAGTTCAATGCCAAAATCTTCCAGACCTTCGCGAACGGTTTTTAAAATACCTAAATTAAGTAAATTGGATTTAAGCATTTTCCCCGGTAAAAACTCAATTGAAAAATAATAAGCTTGTTTTTTCCCAGTTTCATCCTTATATTGATTATCAGAAACCCAGATATTAGCATAGTAGTGTTTCACAACAGATGCTAATGCATCATAAATTTCCTGATAACCTGCTTTAGTCAGGTCAGTCGCAAATTTTGAAGTTAGACGCTCTTCGAAATCTTGCTTAAATTGTTTTTTAGAAAGTTTCACTCGTCGCTCCTTTTTTAAAATCAAACATCATTTATTTTAAAAAGAATTTTATCACACTTTAGTACTCAACGCAAACGCTTGCGTTACTTTAATATTGTTTGATAAAGTTCAATGTATTGCTGTGCTTTCGTTTCCCACGAAAAATCTTGTTCCATTGCGGATACAATTATCCGGTTTAAAGTCTTTGGCTCCTTTTTATAAACTTCTAGTGCACGTTTAATTGTTTCTAATAAAATATCTCTGTCAAAATCTATAAAACCGAAACCAGTCCCCTCTTTCGTAACAGGATTGAATGGAATTACGGTATCTCTTAGTCCGCCTATCTCGTGGACAATCGGTAAAGTTCCATATCTCATAGCAATCATTTGAGATAACCCACAGGGTTCAAAAGCCGATGGCATCAAAAATAGATCTGAACCAGCATATATTTCTTGAGCAAATTGCAAATCAAAAGCAATATTCGCCGACAGTTTATCAGGATACTTTTGTGCGAAATATTTAAATCCTTCTTCTAGTTCTGGAAAACCTGTTCCTAGTAAGACAATTTGAACCTCTTCTTTCAAAAGCTCTTCCAATTGGCTTAACACTAAATCAAATCCTTTTTGATTGGTTAATCGTGAAACCATACCAATTACTGGAATATCAGGATTTATCGGTAAAAATACTCTTTTTTGTAATTCTGCCTTCATCTTTGCTTTGCCTGTAAGGTCCAGTGAATTGAAATGATATGAGATTTGTTTATCTTTTTCTGGGTCATAAATCTCATAATCAATCCCATTTAAAATCCCAGAAATCTTTCCTTTCACATACTGCAAAACGCCTTCCAATCCACCACCAAATTCTGATGTTTGAATTTCCTTTGCATACGTAGGCGAGACAGTGTTAACCCGGTCTGCATACAAAATACCTGTTTTCAACATATTTAGAATTCCATTATGGCGAACAACCCCTTCAAAATACCGTTCCATTCCCATTCCGAATAGTTCAGTCAGGGCATCTCCTTGCATCACACCTTGAAATTCTATATTATGAATAGTCAAAACTGACTGTATATCGGAATAAGCGTTAATCCACTTATATTTTTCTTTAAGTAAAAATGGAATCATGGCTGTTTGCCAGTCATTTACATGCAAAATGTCAGGAATAAAATCTAATTTTTCTAAGAGCTGACAAACGGCTAAATCGAAAAAGGCAAAACGTTCTCCATCATCACCATAACCGTAAATCTGCCCTCGACCAAAATAATGCTCATTATCTAAAAAATAATATTTAACATTATCTTTTACTAAGGTTTTAACTCCAACATATTCATGCCGCCAACCTACATCAACAAAATCATAAAATTCATCGACGAGTAGTGAACGATATTCTTCTTTCATTTCATTTTTGAAATAAGGTAAAATCACACCAACAGAAGAAATCTCACTTTTCTTAGCCAACTCTTTTGGAAGTGCTCCCGCTACATCACCAAGTCCTCCCGTTTTGAAAAAGGGAGCACACTCACTTGACGCAAATAAAACTTTCATTTTTTCTCTTTTCATTTCTCTAATTGCCATTTTTTACGTTTACTCAAGAGCGCCGATAAAGAATATCAGCGCTATTTTTATATTTATAAAATATCTGCAGTCACAACGGTGCCTTTTGGAATAACTATTGGTTTTTCTGAGCTACCAATAATTTTAACATTGTTTTCTACAACTACCCCTTTATCGATGATAGCAAACTTTACTTGAGCTCCACTTTTTATCTCAGAATTTGTAAAAATTAATGATTCTTCAATTAATGCATCATCTTGAATCTTGACTCCCCGAGAAATAAGAGAATTTTTTACTCGTCCATTAATGATACAACCAGAACCTAATTGACAGTTTTCGACCTTACTATTTTCCGAAAAATAAGTTGGAACTTCATTTTTTATCTTTGTATAGACTGGCTGACTACTGTATAAAAGAGAAGTGAAATTTTGGGGGTCAAGCATAACCATATTAGCATCATAAAAAGATTTAATATTTGTGATATTGCTCATATACCAGTATATTCATAAGTGTTCACATCATAATTTTTCATATAAACTCGAATCAAACGAGCGATTGATGCCAACTCCCTAAATCTTGCATTTCTTTTATAAAATTAATCAACCAATCAGTATTAACAATAAATAAATTTAAACAAAGTGCTTCTCTTTCTTGGGGGTCCTCTAATTGATTAACATAGCAATTACTCATTTTACCTGTTTCATCAAAACGAAGAATTGTATCATATTCACTTGCTAAATCTGGAGAAACCTTTTTATAAACTGTGGTGATCTCTTTGCCGGCCAATTTGTGAATTTTGAGTACAGCGGTCAAATCTACATTGCAAATAAATTTACTTCCCAACAGAACTGTATAAGGAGCTTTTGATTTTCGCAAAAAATTTAGTTGTTGAGCAAAATAATCTTTTCCTAGCTCCTTTAAACGATCAAAATCCTGTTGGATATAAACAAAATAACGACTATTAAATCCATCTAAGCCCCATTCTCCTCCTGAACCCAGATGATCAAAAACGGACTGTGTTTCTCCTTCATTAAAAGTCATAAAAATATTATCCACATGAGCATTCGAGAGCGAAGAAAGTGGAAAATCAATCAAACGATATTTACAATCAAAAGGAAGAGTAGCGATTGGGCGGACATCTGTTAAAGGTTTTAAATTTTTACTAGAAGAAACATTAGAAAGGATGGCTGCCATTTTATTACTATTGTTCATTTTTATTTTCTCCTTTTATTTCTCCGTGACCAATCACTGCGACTTCATCTTCACCGATAATTTCAACATTATCACCAATCTTCGCATTCTCACCAATGATTGCATTTTTTATCGTGACATTTTCACCGATAAAAGTTCCCGACATGATAAAACTGTCTTCGATAGTTGTTCCTTCCTGAACATGAACATTTTGTGACAAAATAGAGTGAATGACTGTTCCATCAACATAACAACCATCACCAACAAGAGCATTTTTCACCTTTGATTTTTCGGTAATAAATTGAGGAGCTGAAATATCATTATGTGAATAAATTCGCCATGACTTATCAGTAATATTTAATTCATTATTTAAGTCAAGAAATTCCATACTAGATTGATGGAGGGAATCAATGGTTCCAACATCTTTCCAATAACCTTTGAAACGATAAGCAAAAACATTTTCACCAGCTTCAATATAAGCTGGAATAACATCACCGCCAAAATCTTCCATTGGATTTCCTTTAGAATAACCATTCACAAGAACTTCACGAAGTCTCTTCCAATTGAAAATATAGATTCCCATTGAGGCGAGATTTGATTTTGGTTCTTTAGGTTTTTCTTCAAATTCAATGATTCGGTCATTGTCATCAGTATTCATGATTCCGAAACGACTTGCTTCTTCAAGCGGAACTTCCATTACAGAAACAGTTAAACTGGCTTCACGTTCCTTATGGCTTTCTAACATTGCCTCATAATCCATTTTATAAATGTGATCTCCTGAAAGAATTAAAACATACTCTGGATTTTGCTGATCAATGTATGAAATGTTTTGATAAACAGCATGAGAAGTCCCTTCAAACCACTTTGAACCTTCTTGCGAAAAATAAGGTTGAAGAATCGTCACGCCCCTATTTATCCCATTTAATCCCCACGGCGCTCCGTTTCCAATATGGGCATTAAGCGTCAAGGGTTGATATTGTGTAATGACCCCAACATTTTTTACATTTGAATTTGCACAGTTAGAGAGTGCAAAATCAATGATGCGATAGCGACCGCCAAAAGGAACAGCAGGTTTAGCGACATCTTTTGTCAGTTTTCCTAAACGTGTACCTTGACCACCAGCAAGGATAAGACCAAGCATTTCAATTGCCATAATGGAACCTCCATTTTTTCACAAAATTTTTGTTTTTTTATTTATTTATTATTATTTTATAATTTATGCTTTCTAATTCAAAATGATTTACTTTGAAACTTAATAAGCTCGCTTGCTTTCTTTAATAAAGCTCTTTAGAAAATCGGTCCATTCTTGATTTTCAATCAATGCTTCAAGATTACAATGGAGTCGATAATTCCAGTAATGATACGAATCTGCAGGAATATTAATTTGTTCAGATTTTGCATTTTCTTTTCTAAAATGCTCACTCATTGCTAACCAATCTTGGATAGGTAAGATAACCATCATGGCATTAGAATTTAAATTTGTCTTAATTATTTCTTGGATAATTTCCACACTCGCATAGTTTGGCGCTTCTCCATACCAACCCATGACTTCGTTGTAATAACGTTGAGTTAAATCATGGTTTTCTTCCCACCAAGCTCTTAAAGGGCTGGTATCATGGCTAGATGTGGTTACTACTGATAAATATGGAACTTCACTTAATGAGCTGACAAACCGTTCATCAGCAGGCATTCGTTCAATAATCAGTCGTAAGATATCAAGATGATACATCACATCTGGCACATTATCTGGCACCATCCCTAAGTCCTCACCACATGCCAACATCTTGGTCGCATTTTTTAAGGCTGGCAATTTTTCATAGGCTTTTTCTTTCCAAAAATCATAATTTCGACCATAAAAATAGTCATTGTAAAGTCGCTCTAATCGTCCTTTGTAGTCATCACCAAATTCTCGAAAACTTATTGTGGATAACAGACCAATTCGTGGATGATACTTTTCACTATTTTCATCATCCTTTAAAAAAATCACGTTTTCTTGTAATTTATAAAGTCCTTCGCGAACCCAGTTCTCCATTTGAGTATTCTCTATCGCTTTTTGGTTGTTGAATTCTGCTTTAAAACGATAGTTACCAGTACCAATATAGTCTAAAAATGTTTGAATAATCCAATCACGATTATCTCGACCAAAAACTTCGTCTATCACCCAATCTTTGATGAAAGGTATGATGAAGCGCTCAATCCCCCATTGTCGGAATGGAATTCCATAATTATTTTCAATTTCTTCTGCTGACAAAGCCAGTGCGGGTGAAAATTGACCTAGCAATCCTCTTACCGAATTTTCTGGCATTTGCCATATTCTAAAGAATCCAAGAATATGGTCGAGGCGATAAGCATCAAAGTAATTTGACATGGCGGTTAGACGTTTTTTCCACCAATCATAGCCATCTTCAGCCATCTTTTCCCAATTATAAGTTGGGAATCCCCAGTTTTGTCCATTTACGGCAAAAACATCAGGAGGCGCACCAGCTTGTTTATCAAGATGAAAAAGTTCGGGATGGGTCCATGCATCTACAGAATCGTGAGCAATTCCAATCGCTATGTCTCCTTTTAAAGCAATTCCTAATTTATGACAATAATCTACTGCTTCAGTAAGTTGAGAATGGAGAAGATATTGCACAAAAATATATAAATCTAACTGGCTAGTCTCTTTTTTTAATTTATCAAATAAATTTTTATCATAATTCACATTTTTTCCCCAAGCTAAAAAATTAGCACTCTTATTAATGTCTCTCAAATAGGAAAAACAGGCATAGGCCTTCAACCATTCTTCATTTTGTTTATAAAATTGTTGATAAGCCTTGGTTTTTTGATATTTTACGACTGAATTTTGATAAATAATTTGCGCATATTCCCACTTTAGTGCCAGACATCTTTCATAATCTATCTTTTCTAAAGAATTTAGTTCTGATTCTAAAATCAAAAGTTTTGCTTGTTGCTCTTTTGTGTAAGATTTCCAAAATTCATGAATATCTAAATAGAGTGGATGCAAAGCAAAAACGGAAATTGCCCGATAAGGATAGGAATCTCGCCAATCCATAAAAGTCGTCGTATCATTAATTGGTAGTAACTGGATGACATCCATGCCAGAGCGATAGGTAAAATCAGCCAATTTCTTAAGGTCTGAGAACTGACCTACTCCGCTAGAGTTTTCCGTTCTAAGAGAAAAAACTGGGACTGCTATTCCGGTATGGTAAGCTTTTTCTCCATAGGGTTCAATTGAAAATGTGTTAGTTACCATCTTTTCTTACTCCTTAAAATTTTTGAAATTGATTTAGAATAATTAAAGAAAACGTTTTCTTTTATTATATATCTTTTAAAATAAATATACCAATATTTAGTGTGATTTTTCAGAAAATTAATAATAAAAAACAAACTTGATAACTTTTGTTTCTATTAAACTACATTTAAGAGTAAAACGTAATAAAAAAAGTTACTGGTAGACTTTACCAATAACTTTTTTTATTAATCTTCTTTCAAGAAGTTGGTCAAAACACCATTAATAAATCGACTAGATTTTTCATCGCTAAAGTCTTTTGAAAGCTCAATAGCTTCATTGACTGCCACGACATTTGGTGTATCTGTAAATAATATTTCATATGTAGAAACTTGAAGAATGGCTTGTTCAACAAGTGTTAACCGTGAAAACGACCAATTTTTTGCTAGATATTTAGAAATATTGATTTCTAAATCTTCTTTTTTCTCTAAGACTCCATCAACAAGTTGAGTAAAATATTCTGGAGCTTCCAGATCTTCTGCTCTATCATTGTCGTAGTTAAGTACGAAATGTTTTGTTTCTTTTAAAAGGTCTGACAAGTGAGATTCGGCAGTCGTTTCAGCCTGCTGTAACTGCTCATCAAGCTCTTCTTTTAAGGTATTTAGAACAAATAAATCGCTTGTGTACTTTTCAAGAATATTTTCATGAAGGAAAGAGAAGGTTTTTTGGAAAGTTTCAAAAGTCTGCTCGGTTGTTGCATTTTCTGGCAGATTTTTGAAAAATTCTAATACTTTTGGTGCAACTGGCTCTTCATCAAGCTCAATTTGGAACAAACGAATAAGTTTGAGGTTAGCCATAATTCCTGAAAATAAATTTGTTGCTTCGTATTCATTCATTTTCTTAGCGTAGCCACCGAAATCACGCATGAAAGCAAGTGCTTTAGCGACATTCGTTTTTTCGATATCTTTAACACCGAGAATCTCGTAAATTTCGTAGATTGCCTCTAAAGGTTGAGATAGTCCCTTAGGAAACTTACGAACAGTAATTCGTTCATCACGAAAATCAACGTCAAAACGAATCGTTTGAGAAAGTTCTGTTTCTATCTTCTCAATATTTTCACGAAAAGAACTTACGACACTGGTTGCCATTTCCTTTTGTACAGCGTAAGAAAACAATACTTGGACCGATCGTTGACGAATTTGGTGTTGCGTGAGCGTTTTAGGCATCAAAAAATCCCTCATCAAACAAGTCTTCAAGCGCTGGTTTTGGTTGTTTTTCAGTCATAATTCCTACAACATGGATATTGACTTCATCAACAACAATTTCAGTAGCTTGAGCAACTGCTTCTTTCACTTCTTTTTGGATTTTTGTAGCAACCGCTGGTAGGCTCACACCATAAGTGAGATAAACGTAGATATCAACTGCTACTTTATCATCTTTTGAGTCAATATAAACGCCACGTCCTTCATTTTTCTTCCCTAAACGGTCTGAAAAACGTTTATTACGAAGAGCATGTACGCCTTCAATTTTGGATGTTGTGATACCGATAATCACTTCAAGAACTTCAGGGGCAATGACAATATCCCCAAGTTCTTCAGAATGTACAGTTTTTTCTGCCATTTTGCTTTCTCCTTTTGTCTTTGCAAATTTTTCTAATTAGAAAAATTTCACTTACAAAATGAATTTTCTTTACTGACGAAGTCTTAAAACTTCATAAAGTTACTGACAAAACTCTGTCAGTAACTTTTTTCAGTAATCGTGCTGACTTAAGCACGTTTTAAGTATTCACCTGTTTGTGTGTTGATTTCAAGTTTTGTTCCAACTTCAACGAAGTCAGGAACGTTAACAACAAGACCTGTTTCCATAGTAGCTGGTTTACCTGAACCTGTTACTGTTGCACCTTTAATTGATGGTTGTGTTTCAGTAACTTCAAGAACAACTGTTGTTGGAAGTTGAATACCAATTACTTCTGTACCGTAAAATTGGATTTTAACATCTGTATTTTCAAGAACGTAAAGAAGTTCATCTTTAACTTGTTCTACTGGAATTTCATATTGTTCGTAAGTTTCATTGTTCATGAAGTTAGCAATATCATCCATTGAATAAAGGTATTGAGCTGTCACTGTTTCAATCACAGCTTGTTCAAACTTATCTTCAGGACGGTAAGTGTCATCAAATGTTGAACCTGAGCGTACGTCTTTAAGCTTCATACGCATGATTGTATTTCCTTTACCTGGTTTGTGATGACTTGCTTCCATAACGCGGAGAAGTTTTTCCCCATTCAAAAATGTCATGCCTGATTTAAGGTCTTTTGCTAAAACCATGTTTATGTTTCTCCTAGTATTTATAAATTTAGATATTCTGCCTTTTTTCTTTTTGTCAGTAATTTTCTGCACACAAAAGAAGTGAAATGACAGGATTTAACATCTTATTTTATCACAAGTTATTGCTTTTTTCAAATAACGATAAGCTCTTTTGGCGCTTTTGTCAGGACTTCACAGCCATTTTCTGTCACTAATAAGTCATCTTCAATTCTAACTCCCCCAAATTCAGGAAGATAAATTCCCGGCTCATCAGTAATTACCATTCCGGATCTTAGTTGGTTTTCGGTCATCGACTGATTAAAATAAGGAATTTCATGAACATCTAAACCAAGACCATGACCAATTCCATGCGTAAAATATTGCCCAAAATCAGCTTTTTCAATAACTTCTCGTGGGATATTATCGTATTGTGCATAAGTCATCCCTGCTTTAACTTGTTTGATGAGTGCCTCATTAGCTTTACGAACGGTCTCATAGATTGTTCGCATTTTGTCATCGACAGAGCCAACAAAGATTGTTCTGGTCATATCGCTAGCATAATGCTCATAATAACAACCAAAATCAATGGTTACTGGATCGCCAAATTGAATCATTTTACTCGTCGCAACGCCATGCGGTAAACTGCTTCGTTTTCCAGAGGCAACAATCGTTTCAAAAGAAATTCCGCTCGCCTCTAAATCACGCATTTTAAAATCAAGAAAATTAGCAACTTCGATTTCAGTTCGGCCTGGTTCAATAAATCTTAGAGCTGACATAAAGGCTTCGTCAGCAATTTCACAGGCTTTTTTTATCAAACTTATTTCTGATTCGTCTTTGATTTGGCGAAGTTCCAAAACAAAATTGCTGGTAGAAAAAAGGTCTAATTTTGTGGCCGCCTTGGATAACCTTTTAAAGAAAGCATAATCGACTGTTTCCTCAAAAGCCATATTTTTAACTGATTCACTTGCTGATAATTCTGTCAGTAAACTGATAGGGTCTCTCGTCTCAATAATTTCAAAATTTTTGATTAAGCCACGCGCCATCTCACTGTAACGACTGTCTGTCATAAAAATATTGCGCTTTTGGGTCAAAAAAACTGTACCCGCGGTTCCAGAAAATCCTGTCAAATAAAAAATATTTTTCATATCAGTAATCAATAAACTATCAATATTTTCTGTCAGCATTTTTACTTTTAATTTTTCAATTCTCATTTTGCTCTCCTTTAAATATAAAATTAAATGATCGAATGACCTCATCATTTTCTTCCATGATAACACAAAAACGCTAACATGAGTTAACGTTTTCTTTTAATTTTTATTTACTTTTTAAGAGGTAAAAGCGCATCAGCCAATTTAGCGAATTCCTCAATGGACAAAGCTTCTCCACGTATTGTTGGCGAGATTTCTGCTTGTGCCAATAATTTTTCTATTTCTGGTTTACTTTCTTTTCCAAATGCTGCTTGCATGTTATTCATCAAGGTTTTACGACGGTGAACAAAGCTGCTGTGCATCGTTTTAAAGAACCATTCTTCATCTTCTACTTCAACTAAAGGTTCTTCACGTCGAACCATTTTCAAAATAGCCGAATCGACATTTGGGGCAGGAATAAAGACTGTTCGTGGGACGATAAAGGCGACACTTGCTTCCATATAATATTGAACGGCAATTGATAATGAGCCGTAAGCCTTGGTTTTAGGGCTTGCAGCAATTCGGTCTGCCACTTCTTTTTGCATCATCACAACGAATTCAGAAAAAGGAATTTTGCTTTCAATCAAATGCATCAAAATCGGAGTAGTGATGTAGTAGGGCAAATTCGCAACCACTTTAATTGGTAAATTTGGATTTTTAAATTTTTGAATTTCAGAAAGCAAATCAACTTTCAAAATATCTGCCGATACCAAAGTAAAATTATCGTAAGGCGCCATCGTTTCTTCTAAAATTGGAATCAAAGATTTGTCAATTTCAAAAGCCATAACCTCAGCGGCTTCTTCTAAAAGATACTGTGATAATGAACCAATTCCGGGTCCAATTTCGATGACATTCACTTCTTTGGACAAGTCAGCCGTCTCCGTAATTTTGGTCAAAATATTATGGTCGGTCAGGAAATTTTGACCAAATTTTTTCTTAAAATTAAAATCATGGCGACGTAGAATGTCTTGAGTACGAATGATATTTGAGATGCGGTCTATATTATTTTCTGTCATTTTTTCTTTCTTTTATTTATATCTAATTTTTTACTGACAAATCTGTCTTGAAATGAAAGTAATCTATAATTGACTAATTTAAGGTTCAGCCTTAATAATCATATTTTGTTTCTTTAAATAGTTATTTCATCAGTAATTTTTCATTACTTTTTCAATCTGTTCTATTGTAATTTTAAACATATTAAGTCGTTTCTTAATTTGTTTGCCATTAGCATAGCCAATCCTTAATTCTTCACATAGAAATTCTCGACGCTTTCTACTGTCAGCAGCCATAATTAAACCAAAGCTCATTAAATC
>Ga0208186_100064_pt1 | contig 16740 bp, 15 predicted proteins | sample Shrwel1BS1Day23_FD_187537 | JGI IMG/M metagenome (GOLD analysis project Ga0208186, IMG submission 187537) | Subsurface microbial communities from deep shales in Ohio, USA - Utica-3 well 1 S-1-Day23 (SPAdes) (version 2) ... | reverse complement strand
GTAGCTCCATCCACACAGATCTTATATAATAACGAAGATATGTGCTGCAGATTGTCATATTTTGGTTCTTTAGCTCAGTTGGTAGCTAACCGTTCGGTCGCTGGTTCGAGTCCAGCAAGAACCATAATGCCCCTTTTAATCCCCTTTTGTTAAAATGGCTTGTTGAAATGCTGGTTTTAAAGTGATTTTCTCTGTCGCTAGGATAGAGTTTTTTATATTAAAAAAGTACAAGCTGATACAGGTAGTACGGCATAAAATATTCACAATAAATTAAATATTTAGGAGCAGAATCAATAGAGGCTATGGGTATAAAAAATTACATCAATTTATAATGTTGTTTTTTAATAACAAAGTAATTTAAAATTTGTTTTGTTGTAATTTAGTAACCAAAGAGTTATAATGTAATTGTCGATTCTATCTCATTTATAAGAGGTGATTATATATGTCAGAAAGCAAAATCAAAGAGGAAAAAGTACTCGCGCTTAAAGCCATAGAAAAACAGACGGAAGCTTACAAAAATTTAGCTGAAATCATCAATAAGGAATTAGAAAGTGAGGGAGAATTATCTGATAAATCTTCAAAGCGTTTGAAAGATTATATAGAAAAGAATATTGAATCATTAACAATGTTTGAACCAGAACTTACCTCTTCTGAGATTTTTAATCGTGTGATAAAAGAGTCTCAATTTACAAAAATAATAAATGGTGCAAATGGATATCTTGCCTATGACAATTGGAATAAGAAATACGTGTATCATGTCACTAAGGATCCAGTAAGTGCGGTTGCTGGAGTACTTGCTAATGGATGGGGCTCGGCAGGAGCTGGTTTTGGTCCTCAAACAGGGGGACCTTCAGGAAAGTTGTGACTCTATGGAAAAATTTGCTATATCTAATGATCAAGAGTTTTTAGAAATCCTTTATAATTATGCTTTAAATCCTAATATTAAAGATAGGGAAAGAAAAATTGTTCAATTGGGACGTAAGGAATTAGAAAATAAAGTCTACTCTCTTTCAGTCGCAAATAGAATGGTCGCCTCTTTTCAAAGAGAGGCTATAAGTTCCAGACTATCAAAAGACACTTCGGTTTTATATAATAGTCTAAAGGATTATATTAGTAAAAACATTCCCCTTGGTACTCCAAGAGTGGCTGGGATAAATGCAGGATATGACCTCTAGAAGGTTCCAGATTCAAGATAAGAAAAGTATTTGTAAGATGAGATGAATTGATGAAAACCAGCTTTATATTGGCTGTTTTTTCTATAAAAACTTGAGATTTAAATAAAAGATTTTATAAAAAATCTATATAATAATTTATCCGATAAGAATAGTGACACTGTTTACCGTAAAATAGATGTCTGGCACAAATAAAAGTTATCCAAAATAATGGAGAGTTAACATGACTTAAAGTAAGAAATTTGTCCAAGTCGCCTTTTCAAACTTCGCAAAAAGTAAAATTTATAATATAATAGATAGCTGGGGCTCTTTTAAGGTTGCGAAACATAAAGAGAGTTTATCCTCTAAAAAAAGGAGAAAAAATGGGAGAAAATACTGTTCCTCAAAAATCTAGTGATAATGTGGGCTCAATAGTGGCTTTAATGGTCGCCCTATTGGTAGCAATCTTTGCTTTTCAGCTTAATGCTTCAATGCTCTCGCCTGCTTTGGTTACCATGCAGGCTCAATTACATACGACAGCTTCGTCTATAGCACTGACACAAACCATCTTTTTTACAGCTGCGGCCTTATTTGCTTTGTTTTTGCCTCGTTTGGCAGATTTAATTGGACGAAAAAAAGTTCTGATTGGGATGCTTACCTTAACAATGATTGGTTGTCTTATTTCTGGATTTGCGACTAATGTAGGAATTTTGATGATTGGTCGTATCTTACAAGGTGCTGCTGGACCTGTAGTTCCACTTTGTTTAATCATCTTGCACGTGAAAGTGCGTGATGAGAAGAGATATGCAAAATTAATGGCCATACTTACTTCAATTAATGGTGGAATTGCTGGAGTTGATGCCTTAGCAGGTGGCTGGTTAGTGAGCCATGGTGGTTTCCGTTCAGTATTTTTTGTTATGGGAATTACGGCAGCACTTGCTATTCTTTTAGTAAGTTTTGGAACGCAAGAGTCAACTGCAAAAGATACACCAAAAATGGATTGGACTGGAGTCATTCTTTTAGTAGTAGCAATGGGTGCGCTCTTGAGTGCGGTTAATGCTTTGCAAGGAAGCTTTGGAAATCTTGGACTTCCTAATTGGCTTTTAGCTTCAATCTTGGCTCTTTTGGGTCTGATCTGTTTCGTTGGATTTTGGCAAGTGGAAAAACGAGTGAACCATCCGATGGTTCCTATTCATTATTTGAAGCAAAGAAGAACATGGGGATTATTAATTACAACTCTATTAACAATGACTGGTGTTTTTGCAATTATGAATGGAATTATTCCTGCTTTAGGTCAAGATGGTAAGTTTGGTTTGGGACTTGGGGCAGATATGGTTTCTCTTGTTACCCTTACTCCTTATGCGCTTGCTGGCTTATTCTTTGGACCTGTTTCAGGCTTCTTGGCTGCTCGCTTTGGTTTTGCGAAGGTCCTTCGAGTGGGGCTTTTAACGACGATTATCGGAATAGTTTTGGCTGTTGCTGGCGTGCTACAACCTTCAATCTGGCTTTTATTGTTGGTATCTACCTTCATTGGGATTACCTATGCTGGGATAACGAATATTATGTTAAATGGTCTCGGAATTGTGCTTTCACCAGAGGATAATCCAGGCTATCTTCCAGGATTAAATGCTGGAATGTTTAATCTGGGAGCTGGTCTCAGCTTCATTATTTTATATGCTGTACCAACAGTTTTACATACGAGTGTTGGTGGAAGCAGTTCTGGTTATATTTCTGGGATTGTTACAGGATTGATTCTTGTTATTATTGCTTTCTTTACTTCGTTTTTGATTCCAGATTCTAAAGACTGTAAAATAAACCTTGAATAAATATTAATTTATTACTCATCAAAAAACTCTCACGGAATTCCGGCAGAGTTTTTTTATTCTGGTAAATTATCAAAGTATTCTGGGAAAGCTTTTAAAACTGCCATTTCTTCATCAAACATTAAGTGTAAGTGCTTGGCAGCAGCAGCAACGGCTTTTTCTCCATCGTGATTTTCGACGGCCTTTAGAATTTCCTTGTGTTGTTCAATCAAGGTATTCCATGGTAAATCAGAAATCGCAAGACGCAGCCAACGGAATCGGTTGAATTGAATATTAATGGTTTGAAGCCAGTCCCAAACCTGAGCGTGATTGGTCATCAAATAAAAGGTTTTATGAAATTCCTCATCAGCATTAAAAAAATTGTGATATTCAGCATTGGCAGCATATTTTTCTTGAAGTTCAATGGCATCGCGTGCTTGATTTAGCAAAAGACTATTATTTAAAGAAGCTGCCTCAGCAACTATTTTAGCTTCAAGGTTTTCTCGAATGAATCGAGCATTAATTGCTGCATCTAAATCAATTTTTGTGACGTAAGTTCCTGATTGAGGAATGCTATAAATGAGTCCATCACGGCGTAAACGAAGAAGTGCTTCTCTGACAGGCGTTCGACCGAGTTGTAAATCAATTTCGATATTTTTTTGTGAAATCTTTTGTCCAGGACGATATTCATTCCGGAGAATTTTACCTGTAATTTGCTTATAGGCTTGATTCTGTAGATTAAAATTCAATTCATTCATTCTGTAATTATAGCACAGCCAGTAGGTCGAAACAAGGTTTCAAGCTGTGAGCCTTTTTTTAATTCTGACCGAGTGAAACAAGGTCAATAAATTTCCTTTTTTTATTAGCTTTTACTTAAGGTATTCTTCCGTTATGTCAGAGTTGAAAATGACTAAAAGGGACGTTTTTGTTAAAGAGATACACCTTCTATTCCTTTTTTTATTTTGTCTTTCACGATACTGGGGTGAAGGGGGCTAATGATAAAGTAGGGCAAGTCTAAAATCAAATCATCAAGACAATGCTTTAAAACATTGTCTTTTTTTAAATATATCCTTGACAACGGTTTCTTAAAAGTGATATACTAGTTTTTGTAAATAAGAAACTGATATATCACTTTTGAATTAAAGGAGAAATAATGGTGAAATTGCTTGATAATTACTTGGAAAAAAGCGAGAGATTTGCGGAGTCAAAGATTAATATTCCAAAGTTTGACCAAGGAAAAGTCGCAGAATCAACAACAGATAATCCGGTCTGGGTTCATTTTGGTGGAGGAAATCTTTTTAGATGTTTTCATGCGGTTGTCGCGCAAGACTTGTTAAATCAAGGAGAACTGAACTCTGGGATTATTGTTGCTGAAACTTATGATGATGAGGTCATTGAGAAAATCTATCATGCTTATGATAATCGTTTTCTATCAGTAACAATGAAATCGGATGGAACTTTTGATAAAGAATTAATTGCTTCTGTTTCCGAAAGTTTTTATTTTAATTCTGAAAATACCGAAGGTTGGGCCCATTTAACAAAAGTATTTGAAAATCCATCTTTGCAATTCACAACTTTTTCAATTACAGAAAAAGGTTATTCACTTCGTGATTCCAAAGATCAATTGACGCCTTTGGCACTTGAAGATATGCAAGGAAGAAGTAAGCCCAAAACCAATATGGGCGCAATTACTTATCTCCTTTATGCAAGATTTAAAGCTGGTAAATTTCCAATTGCCATGGTCAGTACAGATAATTTTTCAGAAAATGGTTTGAAATTGCAGGAAGCGATTTTGACCATTGCTAAGGCTTGGGTTGAAAATGAAATCGTAGAACAAGATTTCTATGATTACCTCATCAATCCTAAGAGAGTAAGTTTTCCTTGGTCAATGATTGACCGAATCACTCCCAATCCGTCTGAAAAAGTAGCAGAATTACTGACAGCTGACGGTTTTGAGGATACAGAAATTTTACATAGTCAAAAACATACAAATATCGCTCCTTTTGGCAATACGGAAGAAGTTCATTATTTGGTGATTGAAGATGCCTTTCCAAACGGGAGACCTGCCTTAGAAAAAGCAGGAGATATTTTGACTGACCGTGAAACGGTAAATGATGCTGACCAGATGAAAGTTACAGCTTGTTTGAATCCTCTTCATACTGCTTTAGCTATTTTTGGAAGTTTATTAGATTATCATTCAATTTGGGAAGAAGTTGCCAACCCAGATTTGTTAGCACTTATTAAGAATTTGGGCTATGGCGAGGCTTTGCCTGTGGTTAAGAATCCGAAAATTATCAATCCGACAGAGTTTATTGACCAGTTACTGACTAAACGTTTACCAAATAAAAATATTCCAGATACGCCACAAAGAATTGCAGCAGATAGCTCACAAAAAATTCCTGTTCGCTATGGGGTAACGATTGGCCACTATATTGCCAACCCAAGATTTTCTGTCAAAGAATTGGAATTTATTCCATTAGTCATTGCAGCTTGGTGTCGTTATTTAATCGGAATTAATGATGAGTTAGAAAGTTTTTCTCCAAGTCCTGACCCTCTTCTTGAAGAGTTACAAAGTTATCTTACCAAAGTAAAATTAGATGGTAGTCAAAAAGAAATTCATGAAATTTTGAAACCCATCTTATCTAATCATCAAATTTTCCCACATGAGATGTATCAAACGGGCTTAGCAGAAAAAATTGAGACTTACTTTGAAGAGATGATTCAAGGCAAAGGGGCTGTACTTGCGACGCTACAAATTGCTCTAAAAAAACATGGAAAAAATTACTGACAGAAAGTTTATGTAGGACCTGTCAGCAAAAAATACTGACAATATGAGTCAATTAAAAGAAAGGAAAGTAAATTCTGACACTGACAGAATTTGCAATGTATAAAAATGGAAATGACAATGCGTTGGTTTGGTTCAAATGCAGATAAGGTAGAACTTTCTGAAATTGCCCAAGTTCCAGGTGTTAAAGGAGTTGTTGGAATGATTATGGATATTCCAGCAGGAGAAGTTTGGCCCAAAGAGAGAATTAAGGCCCTTAAAGAGGAAATTGAAGCCGCAGGTTTAAGTTTAAAAGTAATTGAATCTGTCAATATTCATGATGATATCAAGATTGGTCTACCGACTCGTGATAAATATATTGAGAACTATAAAGAAACGATTCGTAATCTTGCTGAATTTGGAATTGAGGTCATTTGTTATAACTTCATGCCTGTATTTGACTGGCTGAAATCAGATTTGGATTATCGTTTAGCTGATAATTCGCAAACGATGGCTTTTGTTGCTGAGGACATTCCAGAAAATCCTCAAGAAATTATTGACCGTGTTCAAGCAGCCGATGGTGGCTTTTCACTCCCAGGTTGGGAACCAGAAAGATTGTCAGAAGTGAAAGACCTCTTTGAAGCCTACAAAAATGTCGATGAGCATAAATTGCGCGAAAACTTTGCCTACTTTCTAAAAGCAATCATTCCCACTTGTGAAGAAGTTGGAATTAAAATGGCGGTTCACCCAGATGACCCACCATATCCTATGTTTGGTCTCCCTCGTGTTGTGAAAAATCGTGAGGATTTAGATTGGATATGTAATGTCGTAGATAGTCCGTCAAACGCGATTACGCTTTGTACGGGGTCAATTGCCGAAGATCCAGCCAATAATGTCTATGAAATTATGGCCGAATTTGTCAAAAGAGACCGAATTCCTTTTGCACATGTGCGAAATATCAAATTTTTGCCAAGTGGTGAAAAAGATTTTTACGAAGCTCCTCATATGTCGGAGTATGGTTCCCTTGATATGTATAAAATACTGAAAGCCATGTATGATAATGGTTTTGATGGATATATTCGTCCAGACCATGGTCGAATGATTTGGGGAGAAACAGGACGTCCAGGCTATGGCTTATATGACCGTGCACTTGGGGCAAGTTATCTTAATGGGCTTTGGGAGGCTCTTGAAAAAAATAATCAGTAAATAAAAATTTTATGAAGGAATCTATTTTAAAGAACTTTTTGTGAAAAAAATGTGCGGAGACTTTTCTCCGCTAAATTTAGAACGACGGAGTAAGCGTTTCACAAAGTTCACAATTTAACAAAGTTTATGGAAAAATTTGTCAATTTTCACTGACAAAAATATAAAAATAGGAGAATCTGTTTAAAATGGCAGAAAAACAAAAAACTTCGTGGGTTTACACACCAAAAGAAATTAATACAAGGCGTGGTCTTCTTTACGGCTTAACCGATTTAATGGGCGGAGGCTGGAACAATATTGTTTCTGGCGTCATCTTTGTCTTTGTTCTTTCACAGGGAATTAGTCCTCTTTTTACAGGAGCAGTTTTGGGGATTGGTCGGATTATTGATGCCATCTGGTCCCTCTTTTTTGGGGCAATTACTGACCGGTTCTATCGGACAAAATTAGGACGAAAATATGGACGACGTCATTTCTTTATTGCACTTGGCGGAATATTATTTGCGATTTTATTTCCAATGTTTTGGATTTCAACTAGTAGTTGGCAATATTATCTTTGGGTTTATGTTGCTATTGAAGTGGCGATTTCGATGATATTAATTCCTTGGGAAACTTTGCCTACGGAAATGACGCCTGATTATAAAAAAAGAACGACTCTCTCAGGAAGCCGAATGTTCATTTCGGCAACTGGGACGGCTATTGTTTTCTTTACCTTGGCTGTACTTAAATCATTTAACAATCCTAATGCCTATCTTTATACGGGAATTACTTGGACAGTTATTTTTGTCATTGCCATCTTCACTTCTTGGCGTGCAAGTTGGGAACGCCCCCTAACTCCAGAATTTCTAGCAGAGCTAGATGCTCAACCACGGCTTGGTTTTGGAGGATTTATGAAAAAAACAGTGACAGATTACTTTGGGACTTTCAAAAACAAATCATTCAGGAAACATTTATTAGTTTATTTACTATCATTTACAGGAAAGGATTTCTATTCTACTTTGCTTCCAACTTTTATCGTGATTGGATTGTCTGGAACATCTGCTAATGCTCCTTGGGTCCTGCAAGCCCTCTCGGCATTTGGGATTCTATCAACCATTGCGGCAGTTAAATTGATGGTCACTCGCGGTCCAAAATATTTATTCACTTTGAGTTATTTGTCAATTATTGTCGCCATGCTTGGTTATTTAGTCATTTATCTGACAGGAATTAATAATCCAATGTGGATGCTTGTGATTGTTTCTATCATTTATCAACTTGGGCGAGGAATTTTAGAATTTACCCCTTGGAATGTTTTTCCTTTCATTCCAGATGTTGATCGAATTTTTACACATGGAGATAAGGCTGGCGTTTATGCTTCTGTCATGACTTTCTTTCGTAAATCAACAGGGGCACTTGCAACATATATTGCTGGTTGGGCTCTTGAAGAAATTGGCTTTAATTCAACTACAATGACCACTCATACCAATACACCATTAGGTATTCAACACGGAATTATGTTGATTTTCATCTTTGTTCCAATTGGCTTGTTAGTGGCCGCCTTGAATGCCGCTCGTACTTTCAAACTTAATCGTGCCAATCATGATATTTTGAAAGCTGAACTACAACGCCTTGAAGAGGGTGGCTCAAAAGCTGATGTCACACTAGAAGCACGTCAAGTCGTTGAATTACTGACAGGTCATCCCTATGAAAAATGTTGGCCAGACCAAGCAGATATTTAGTGACAAAAGCTTAAAAGTTTACTGACAGCTTCTGTCAGTAAATTTATCGGAGAAAAAAGATGGAAAACCAATTATTAACACTGAAAAATAATGAACTTACTGTCCAAATTAATCCCAAAGGTGCCGAATTAACACATGTGATTGATGCTGAAAATAAATTTGATTTTATTTGGAATGGTTCTGAATGGCCCAAACATGCCCCAATTTTATTTCCAGCCATTGGACGTTCAACTGATGATGAATATTTGCTAGATCAGAAAAGTTACCCGATGCAGCAACATGGATTTGCGTCAGATTATTCCTTTGAAATTATTGAGCAAAAAGATGATCAGCTAAGTTTGTTATTTAAAGATAACGAAGAAACATATCAATCCTATCCTTTTCATTTTGAATTTAAAGTTACTTACCAATTGGTCAGTAAAAAATTAAAGATTCAATTTGACATCAAAAACCTGTCAGTAAAATCCTTGACTTTTGCTTTGGGATTTCACCCGGCTTTTAACTTATCAGGAACTTTTGAAGATTATCAACTTGCTTTTGAGACTCAGGACACGAGCTTAAAACAATTTGAAATTGTCAAAAATCCCTTTCCTTATCGCTCAGGAAAAGTCAAAGAACTTACAAAGTCTGTCAGTAATTTTCAACTTGAAAGAAAATTATTTGAAAAAGGCTTAGTCATTTTTGACAATAAAATTGAGCAAGTGAAACTTTTTTCACAAAGTTCTGACTATCAAATGACCATGAAAATGACGGATTTTCCTTATCTTTGCTTGTGGACAAAAGAAGACGAAAATCTTTCTTACCTCTGTATTGAACCCTTCCAAGGACTGCCTGATATTCTCAATCAAAAACAAGAACTCTTGCAAAAAGAAGGAAATATCAGCTTAAAAGCAAATGAGTCTAAAACTTACGAAGTTGAATTAAATTTTAATAGAAAATAATAAAGGAGAATCATGAAATTTTTATCAGAAGATTTTTTACTAAATAATGAAAGTGCTAAGTTACTCTTTCATGAACATGCGGAAAAAATGCCAATTATTGATTATCATTGCCATCTTGAACCAGCAGAAATTTATGAAAACAAAAAATATGAAAATTTAACTCAAATCTGGCTAGGTGGAGACCATTATAAATGGCGGTTACTTCGCGCGAATGGCATTCCTGAAAAATTGATTACTGGCGATGGTGATGACTACGAAAAGTTTTTAGCCTTTGCTAAAACACTTGAAAAATCATTAGGAAATCCAATTTATGAATGGACACATCTGGAGTTAAAACGATTTTTCCATATTGATAAGTTGATTTCAAGCGAAACAGAAAAAGAAATTTGGGACGAAGCCAACCAAATGCTCGCAACAGATGATTTCAGACCACGCGCATTGATTAAAAATTCAAATGTCAAAGTCGTCTGTACAACAGATGACCCTGTTTCAAAGCTTTCTTATCATAAATCATTAGCCAAAGAAGAAAAAGATTTTAAGGTTTTGCCAGCATTAAGGCCTGACCATTTAATTTCCATTACTGACGGACATTTTGCAGAATATCTGATGGAACTGTCAGCAGTTTCTGGAATAAAAATCAAGGACTTTAAGACAATGATTAAGGCACTTGAACAAAGATTTGAATTTTTCACAAGCCTCGGTGGACGTTTGTCTGACCACTCTCTTTCCACTTATACTTTTGCGGAAACGGATGATGTAGATTTAGATTCAATCATTCAGAGAGCTAAAGAAAAACAAACTTTAACAGACCTAGAATACAATCAATACATTACAGCATTAATTCTTGAAATTATGAAATTAAATAAAAAATTTGACTGGACAATGCAACTTCATGTCAATGTTAACCGCTCAATCAATGGTCCTGCTCTTCGGAAAATTGGCGAAAATACTGGATTTGATAGTATGGGGACCCAAGCTAACATTTCAGAAGAACTAACCAAACTATTTAGCAAAGCAGCAGAACTTGAAATTATACCAAAAACGATACTCTATTCACTTAATCAAAATGATTGGCTTGAATTAGCGACACTGATTGGCTGTTTCCAAGGTGAAGGCGTTCAACAATTGCAACTGGGAGCTGGTTGGTGGTTCAATGATACAGCCAAAGGAATGGAAAAACAACTCGAAATTTTTGCTTCACAAAGCTTACTGCCCAATTTTGTCGGAATGTTGACAGATTCACGGAGCTTTTTAAGTTATCCACGTCATGAATACTTCCGTCGTGTCCTTTGTAATTTTGTTGGACAATTGATTGAAAGTGGCAGAATTCCCGATGATGAAGCACTTGTCGGAAAAATGATTGAAGATATAAGTTATAACAATGTTCATGACTACTTTGGCTTCTTTAAAAATGAGGATTCTAAGCAATGAGCGAATTTATAACCATTGGTGAACCCTTAGTCGTTCTCGCCTCAGAAAATCAAGATATAAGCTTAGAAGCAGCGGAGCGTTTTAGCAAATATTTAGCAGGGGCTGAGTTAAATGTTGCGATTGGAATGAGTCGTTTAGGACATGAAGCAACTTATATTTCTAAAGTTGGTGATGATTCATTTGGGAATTTTATTATTGAGTCAGTCAAAAAAGCGGAGATTGAAACGACCTATCTCACCAAAGATAAAAACTACTCAACAGGTTTTTATTTGAAACAAAAAGTGAGTGATGGCGACCCGACTGTCGATTATTATCGCAAAAACTCTGCCGCCGCTAATTTATCTAGTTCTGAACTAGAAACGATAGATTTATCAGAGATAAAAATTGCCCATCTTTCAGGAATTTTTCCTGCCCTTTCTAAGACCAGTTTAAAAACTTTTCAAACATTCAATCAAAAGTTAAATGAAGCAAATATTTTAACCATTTTTGACCCTAATTTACGACCTGTACTTTGGGATAATCAAGAAAAAATGATAAGAACAATCAATGATTTAGCAAAGCGAAGTCAAATCATTCTGCCAGGAATAAATGAAGGCGAAATCTTGACCGGTTCATCTGAACCAGAAAAAATTGCAGATTTCTATCTCAAGCAGAGTCCTCTAACAAAAATTGTTGTTGTCAAATTGGGGGCTGAAGGTGCCTTCGCAAAATTGAAAAGTGGAGAATCATTTACCCTCTCAGGATTCAAAGTGACAAAGGTTATTGATACTGTTGGAGCCGGAGATGGTTTCGCTGTTGGTCTGGAGTCTGCTTTACTTGAAGGGAAAACACTAAAAGAAGCCGTCAAACGCGCCTGTGCGGTTGGGGCCTTAGCGGTTCAAAGTTCAGGAGATAGTGAAGGTTATCCCGCAAAAGAAGAATTAGAAGCATTTTATAAGGAGAAGTAATCATGCAAAGAGCAGAATTATTAAATAAAGTGATTGAATCAGGAGTCGTCTCGGTTGTCCGAGCTGAAAGTGGTGAAAAGGCACTAAAAATCGTAGAAGCCGTTGTCTCTGGAGGAATCACATCAATTGAGTTGACTTACTCGGTTCCTCGAGCCAACGAGGTTATTTCTGATTTGGTAGCTAAATATATTGGAACAGAAGTAGTGATTGGCGCTGGAACAGTATTAGATCCAACCTCTGCCCGTTTGGCTATCGTTGCTGGGGCCCAATTCATTGTCAGTCCAAGTTTTAATAAAGAAGTCGCAAAAATTTGCAACCTCTATCAAATTCCTTATGTTCCGGGTGTTTTAACCCCACTTGAAGCGCAAAATGCTTTAGAATACGGTTCAGAGTTAATCAAGCTCTTCCCAGGAGATATTACGGGTCCTAAAATGATTAAAGATTTAAAAGGACCATTTCCTTATATTAATATCCTTCCGTCAGGAGGGGTAAATGTCGATAATGTTGCTGATTGGTTCGCAGCAGGAGCAGTAGCTGTTAGCGCAGGAGGTGGGGTCACGGCTCCCGCAGCCACCAACGATTATGGGATGGTCACTGAAAATGCTAAGAAATTTATGGCAGCTTTTAAGGCAGCTAAGAAATAAGGTTTAGCTATTGATTTTTCCCTCTAAATAATAAAAAAACTTCAAATTTTGGAGTTTTTTTATTTTCTGCAGTTCAGTCCAATTATTTTTATTTAACAAAAGTAATTTGGACTGTAAGCGCTATATTTTGATAAAATAATTGAGTTATAATAAAAAATACAAGGGAGCGTTTCTATGATTAATTATGATTTAGACATTCTCTTTTTTTCAAATCATAAATTATGGAAATTAGAGCGGATACTGGAGGTCACTAATCTTGACAAAGAAAAATTTTATCGAATGCTGGAGGAATTTAATCAAAAATTAGAAAAACAAAGTTTAAAAAAATTGGAATATAAAAATGGATTCTTAGCAATTCCTGATAAAGTAGAAAATTTTGAAGAAACTCGATATTCTATTAATCAAAAGACATTTATTTTAACAGAAGTTGAAAGGCGGTCATTAATTTATTTACTCATTTTTATTAATAAAACGCCACTTTCAATAGCTCTCTTTCAAACCTATCTTCAAGTAAGTAAAAATACGATTTTAAGTGATTTAAAAAAACTTAGAGAGGAGCTAATGAGCGAAAATATTCAGGTTGAATATTCAAGAAAAAAGGATTTTACCTTAATTTTGAGGAGAAAATGTTGCAGGAGAAGGCTTGGTACTTTTTACAAAATTTATCTGAGGACTCAGGATTTTATATCTTATCAAAAGTTTTAAATGATAAAAAACCATTAACTATTTTTAAGAATAATCAGCTATTGAAAAAGATGATGCAAGAGCTACAGATTGAGATTGTTTATAGTCGCTATCTTTCGACATTACTGTTTGCATGTCTCTTAAGGCATAGAACTTTCGAAAAGAATAGTGAAAACATTAATGACTTACTCAAATCATTAATTATTGGGATGTCAGACGGTAAAAGTGCACTTGGGCAAGATAATGGTTTATACCGAATGGCTTTTAACATCATGGAAAATGTTATGAAACTATCTGCAATTGAATTTGATGATTTCACAAAGACCTTTATGGCACTATTAGCTCATCTAACTCCTGCATATTATCGAATAAGAAATCATTTTGAATTGAAAAATGTCTTGCTTGAACGAATAAAAAATGAATATCACTCCTTGTTTTTATTGATGGATAACGCCCTTCGTCCATTAAAAGATGAGGTTGGTGAAATTTCAGAATCTGAGAAAGCTTATTTTGTCATTTTATTTGGTGGAGAGATTTATAAAAATAAGTACTCAGGTAAATCATTAAAAGCAATCGTACTCTGTGTGAATGGGATTAGTTCAAGCTTAATTATGCAAAAAAGATTAGAGAGTTTATTTCCAACAATGGAATTTATTCTAAGTGCTCGGGTCTCTCATTTTGAAAAATTACCTATAAATTCATACGATATTATTTTTTCGACAGTTCCTCTAAAATCAGACAAAAAAGTTTATCTTATGTCCATCTTCCCAGACCAACGTGAAGAAAATAAACTCTATAATCAAGTTTTGCAAGATTTTCAGCTCCCAGGCTTTGCAAAACCATCTGCTCAAACTATTTTAGATTCAATAGAACCTTATATTATTATAAAAGACCCAGTAAATAGACAAGATTTAATAAAGATTATTGAAAAAAAGTTAAATCGTACAAGAAAAGAAGGGAAACTATCAGGAGTTATGCTAACAGACTTACTTACAAAAGAAAAAATAAGATTTACTAATAAAGAATTAAGCTGGCAAGAAGCAATTGAACTAGCCGCGCAACCCCTTCTTGATAAACATGAAATTGAAGAGCGTTATATCAAAGCTATTATTGATAAAGTAGAGGCTTTCGGTCCTTATATTGACTTAGGATTAGGAATCGCTCTTCCTCATGCTCGTCCAGAGGAAGGAGTCAAAAAATTAGGAATGTCATTTCTAAGATGTGAACATCCCGTAAAACTGATGGATGATGTAAAGCATGAAATTAAACTTTTTATTGTTTTAGCAGCCATTGACAATGAGACCCATCTTAGAGCTTTATCAACACTTACTAAGATATTATCAAATAAAGAACGCTTGAGTCAGTTACTTACAGCAACAAATGCAGCAGAAGTTGAACAAATACTTTTAGAAGAAGAAGGAGAAAAATAATATGAAATTTGCATGTGTATGTCAATCAGGATTAGGAACGAGTTTTATGGTTCAAATGAACATTCAGTCATTATTAGAAGAATCGGGAGTAAATATTGATAATTTTGAACTGGAACATATGGATGTTGGTTCAGCGACACCAGATAGTGCAGATTATTTTTTTGTTGAGGCAACCTTAGTTTCTGCCCTACCCAATATTCCTGATGGGAAAATTATTCCACTCAGTTCAATTATTGATAAAGAAGTCGCGCGTGAAGGACTTTATAAAGTTCTTGATGAAAATAATATTTCTCATCAATAAGAGATAATAAATCAGGTCTAATTAGGATATAAACAGACTAGAGGAGAAAAAAATGAACGGGATTTTAAACTTTATTGTATCAGTGGCAACGACTCCAGCACTTTTAGTTGGATTAATTGCCATGTTGGGTTTGATTTTGCAAAAAAAAGCTGCCACTGCAGTTATCCAAGGCTCAATCAAAACATTTGCCGGATTTTTAGTGTTGACGGGTGGAGCCGGAATTTTAGTTACCTCGCTAAATCCCTTTGCAACGATGTTTCAACATGTATTTAATGCTAAAGGAGTTGTACCATCAAATGAAGCGGTAGTTGCTTTAGCCTTAGTAAAATATGGCACTCCAGCTGCCTTAATTATGATTGTAGGTTTTATTGTGAATGTGATACTTGCACGTTTTACAAGATTCAAATATATTTTCTTGACAGGTCAAGCCATGCTTTATGTTTCAACAATGTCTGCTGTTATCCTTATTTCAGCTGGACTAGGTAATGGTTGGTTAACAATCTTGTTAGGTGGAATATTTGAAGGAACTTTACTGACAATTACACCCGCACTAACTCAACGCTACATGCGTAAGATTACAGGGAACGACGGGGTTGCAATGGGCCATACTGGAAATATGGGTTACGCACTTTCTGGCTATTTGGGAGAAAAATTAGGGAATAAAGACCCAGAAAAATCAACTGAAAAATTGAATATTCCTAAAAACCTTGGATTTTTGAGAGATTCTACTGTTTCTATTTCGCTAGTAATGATGGTTGTCTATGTATGTTTAGCTCTAATTGCTGGTCCACGTTTTGTCGAAAGTTCCTCATTGTCAGCCGGAACTAATTATATTGTATATGCGATTACTCAAGCAGGAACTTTCGCTGCAGGTTTTGTGGTGGTGCTCCAAGGAGTTCGGATGATTTTGTCAGAAATTATTCCGGCCTTCCAAGGGATTGCTAAAAAACTTGTCCCAAATTCTAAACCAGCGCTTGATGTTCCGATAGTATTTCCTTATGCACCAAATGCGGTTTTAATAGGATTTTTTGTCTCCTTTATTGTTGGAGTTATTTCTATGCTAATAATGCTTGGCTTAGGAACAACGGTAATTATTCCTGGGGTTGTTGGTATTTTCTTTTGTGGAGGAGCAGCTGGTGTTTATGGCAATGCTTTTGGTGGTCTACGTGGGGCGATTATCGGCTCACTTGCAAATGGATTACTATTAGCTTGGGGTCCACTATTAATTCTGCCTGCTTTAGGTTCATTTGGGGCAGACGCGTCTTCGACCTTTGCTGACTCTGATTATATTGTATCAGGAGGCTTACTAGGAGTAATGGGAAAAGCTGGTTCAGGGCTATTGATTGTCTTTATTTTAGCTTTCTTGGCAATTGTCCTAATAACTAGCTTAATTTTGAACAGGAGAGATAGACTTCATTCTAAAAAATTAAATAAATCGAATAAATTATCGTAAAGAATTTATATTCTCATAAACCAAGCAATAACAAGCCTTTTCACCGAAATTAAAAAGATTTTCATATAAAAACTAAAAAAAAGAAAAAGATTTTAATTTCGGAGAATGAAAACCGTTTCTAACTTGTGTTATAATGTGAGTATAAATAAAAAATATGGAGAAATCTTATGTTTGATACTACTGATCAATTGGCTGTAAATACGATTCGTACTCTATCATTAGATGCGATTCAAAAAGCAAATTCAGGACATCCTGGACTTCCAATGGGCTCTGC
>Ga0208186_100063_pt1 | contig 16948 bp, 19 predicted proteins | sample Shrwel1BS1Day23_FD_187537 | JGI IMG/M metagenome (GOLD analysis project Ga0208186, IMG submission 187537) | Subsurface microbial communities from deep shales in Ohio, USA - Utica-3 well 1 S-1-Day23 (SPAdes) (version 2) ... | reverse complement strand
GTCAGTAAATTAATTAAAGTAAAAAACAAAAAAACTAGACCCCTCGGAGTCAATCTCAGCAAGAAGTCTAGTTGGGGGACTAATTTGCTTTAATCATAACAGGAAAGATTGAAACAAATTAATATAATTGATATCATACCACTTCTTTTTGCATTTGTAAAGGAAAAACTTAAATTTTTTTATAAAAAACAAAATAATTGATTAAAAGGTGTACGGAGAACTGAACTTGTCAAAGCGAAAATAGCAAAATTTTGCTATAATAGAAAAAGTAAAAATCAATGAGAGGGGTTGCTATGATAATTGGAATATGGGCAGAAGATGAGCAAGGACTTATCGGAGAAGCTGACAAAATGCCTTGGTCTTTACCTGCTGAACAAAAACATTTTAAAGAAACAACCATGAATCAAGTGATTTTGATGGGACGAAAAACCTTTGAAGGAATGAACAAACGTGTTTTGCCGGGGAGAATAAGTATTATTTTAACTCGTGACGAAACTTATCAATCTGAAAATGAAAAAGTTCTCATCATGCACAGCCCTAAGGAAGTTCTGGATTGGTATTATAAGCAGGATAAAGACTTGTTTATCACGGGAGGCGCTGAAATATTAGCCCTTTTTGAATCAGAACTTGAATTGCTTTATCGAACAGTTGTTCATGAAAAATTTCAAGGAGATACCTATTTCCCAACTCATTTTGACTTTGGGAAATTCAAAGTGGTTTCGGAAATTTTTCACGATAAAGATGAGCGAAATGCTTATACTTTTACGATTAAAAAATATGAAAAAGTGAAACAACTATGACAAAATCAATTTTTGGGCTTTTCACAGCTCTCCTTTGTTGGATTAGCATTGTCATTGCGATTCAATGCTTTAGAAAAAAACGTTGGGGCTTAGGAGTATTATTTTTACTTAATGCTTTTACTAATCTCGTAAATACTATTCATGCTTTTTCTGGAACTTTGTTTTAAAAGTATTTAGAAAAAGTATGTTATATAAGTAAGCTAACGACTATCAGTTTTATAGGTTAGCACAATCAGGAAAAAATAACTATGTCAAATACACAAAATCCAAATATTCATTGCTCTTTCTGCGGAAAGAGTCAAGATGATGTAAAAAAGATGATTGCCGGTTCAGATGTTTATATCTGTAACGAATGTATCGAACTTTCAACTCGTATCTTGGAAGAAGAATTAAAAGAAGAACAAGATTCAGAGATGCTTGAAGTTAAGACGCCAAAAGAAATGTTTGACCATTTGAATGAATACGTTATTGGTCAAGAAAAGGCCAAACGTGCGCTTGCAGTTGCGGTTTATAATCATTATAAAAGAATTAATTTTACAGCAAGTAAAATTGCTGAAGATATTGAGCTTCAAAAATCAAATATCTTACTCATTGGCCCAACAGGTTCAGGAAAGACTTTCCTTGCACAGACTTTAGCAAAATCACTCAATGTTCCTTTTGCCATTGCTGATGCGACAAGTTTGACTGAAGCAGGTTATGTGGGAGAAGATGTTGAAAATATTCTCTTAAAACTTTTGCAAGCCAGTGACTTTAATATCGAACGTGCCGAACGTGGAATTATTTACATTGATGAAATCGATAAGATTGCTAAAAAATCTGAAAATGTTTCAATCACTCGTGATGTTTCGGGTGAAGGAGTTCAACAAGCCCTTCTAAAAATTATTGAAGGAACAGTTGCCAGTGTTCCACCACAAGGTGGACGTAAACACCCTAATCAAGAAATGATTCAAATAGACACCAAAAATATTTTGTTTATTGTTGGTGGAGCTTTTGATGGAATTGAAGAAATTGTCAAACAACGTTTGGGTGAAAAAATCATTGGTTTTGGTGCCAATAATAAAAAATTGAGCGATGAAGATTCTTATATGCAAGAAATTATCGCTGAGGATATTCAAAAGTTTGGGTTGATTCCTGAATTTATTGGACGTCTTCCGATTGTAGCTGCCTTAGAACGCTTAACTGAAGAAGACTTAATTCAAATTTTGACAGAGCCTAAAAATGCTTTGATTAAACAATATAAACAACTTTTGTTATTTGATAATGTTGAACTTGAATTTAAAGATGGAGCTCTTATGGCAATTGCGAAAAAAGCAATTGAGCGTAAAACAGGTGCGCGTGGGCTTCGTTCAATTATTGAAGAAGTGATGATGGATATTATGTTTGAAGTTCCAAGTCATGAAGAAATTACAAAAGTTATCATTACTGAAGCAGTTGTTGACGGAAAAGCTGAGCCAGAAATGATTCGAGAGGCCGATAAAAAATGACCATTAATACAAATAATCTGACAATAACAATTTCAGCAGCATCAAAAAAACAATATCCTGAAAACGATTGGCCAGAAATTGCCTTAGCAGGTCGTTCAAATGTTGGTAAATCAAGTTTTATTAATACTTTATTGAATCGCAAGAACTTTGCAAGAACTTCTGGTCAGCCAGGGAAGACACAGTTGCTCAATTTTTATAATATTGATGATCAACTTCATTTCGTTGACGTACCTGGTTATGGTTATGCCCGTGTGTCAAAAAAAGAACGTGAAAAATGGGGCAAGATGATTGAAGAGTATTTGACAACACGTGAAAATTTAAAAGCGGTTGTCAGTCTAGTTGATATTCGTCATGAACCTTCAGAAGATGATTTGATGATGTATGAGTTTTTAAAATACTATCATATTCCAGTGATTTTAGTTGCAACCAAAGCGGATAAAGTTCCACGCGGTAAGTGGAATAAACATGAATCAATTATCAAAAAAGCAATGAAATTTGATAGTACAGATGATTTTATTATCTTTTCTTCAACCGATAAGACAGGAATTGAAGAAGCTTGGACAGCAATTTTGAAATATCTCTGAAAATAGTGCTATGAAGAGATTCATAGCCTTTTCTACACTTAAAAAGAGGAATTATGTACAAAATAAAACTTAATAATATGAAATTTAGAGCGCATATTGGTGTGCTTTCTGAAGAAAAAATTTTGGGTCAGAATCTTGAAATTGATGTAATCGTGGAAACGAATTTTGATTTCTCAGGGAAAGATGAATTAGATGAAACTTTGTCTTATGTAGATTTTTACGAAGCAACCAAAGCAGTTGTAGAGGCTTCGAAAGCCGATTTGATTGAACATGTTGCCTTTGAAATTATTCAGGCTGTAAAAGCAAGTTCAGAAGGGATTTCAGCAGTTGAGGTCCATCTTAGAAAATTAGCTGTTCCGATTGAAGGTATCTTTGATTCTGCTGAAATCGAGATGAGAGGGTAGATTTATCTGCTAAGATAAACATTTTACAGACAAAGTAGGAGAACATAATCATAAAAGATTGTGTCTAAATGGAGGACTTATGCAAACAACTTATTTAAGCATGGGAAGTAATATTGGGGACCGTCAGTATTATTTACATGAAGCCATTCGTTTATTGGGAAAACACCCGAAAATTATGATTGAAAAAGTATCAAATTTTTATGAAAGTTCTCCAGTTGGTGGCGTCAAACAAGATGATTTTACAAATTTAGCTTTAAAGGTGGCCACACTACTTGAACCCTTAGAATTATTAGATTTTATTCATGAAGTTGAACTTTCTTTAAATCGTGAGCGAAAAATTCACTGGGGACCAAGAACAATTGATATTGATATTATTTTCTATGGAAATTCAGAAATTCAAGAAGAAAATTTGATTGTTCCACATAAAGAAGCTTTTAATCGTTTATTTGTTTTAAAGCCTATATTTGAGCTTTTAAGCAATGATTTTAAGTATTATGAGCCAATTCGCGAGGCGATTGCTAAACTTTCAGAAAGTGAGCAAGAACTGCATGTGATTGAAGAAGAAAAGTCTCCAAAAAATCGTATTGAAGAGGCGGTCAAAGAAATTCTTTTTGCAGTGGGTGAGAATCCAAATCGAGAGGGATTGCTTGAAACTCCTGCCAGAGTGGCTAAAATGTATGAAGAAATTCTTTCATCACAACGTTTGACAAACTTTAATGAATACAAACTTTTTGAAATTGATTCTTCTAAGAATGATTCAATTGTGCTGATTAAAGATATTCCATTTTATTCAATGTGTGAGCATCACATGCTACCATTCTTTGGAAAGGCTCATGTTGCTTATATTCCTGATGGTGGACGCATCATTGGATTATCGAAAATTCCCCGTCTAGTTAATTATGTTTCTCGTAAACTTTCGGTGCAAGAAAATATTACTCATGATATTGCCGATATTTTGACGGATATTTTAAAACCCAAAGGAGTGGCTGTTCTTGTTGAGGGACGTCACATGTGCGTGGAAATGCGCGGTGTGAAAAAAGTAAATTCGTTGACCAAAACTTCTTATTTCTTAGGTGAATTTAAAGAAAACGGCGAAAAAAGAATGGAATTTTTAGAAAGTCTTTTATGAAAATCTTAGAACTTAATCAAGAATCTTTTTCTTTAAAAAATATTGTGATAAAATTTGAAGAATTAAGTAATGATGAATTGACAGGCTTACAAAAAAAGCTTTATAGGATTGGAAGTCTTGCAAAACTGAGCGAAAATAGTCTTCTAGCTGTTTTAACTATTGATGAGTTGGCAAAACTACTTAATCATTTGGAAAATATTGAAGTAAAAAATGAGCTTGAACTGATTTATAAACGGCATCAAATTATTTGGTCAGGAAAAAATTTCAATTTTGATTTGACTAGAAAATCAATCGTTTACTCAATTGTTAATGTTACTCCCGATTCCTTTTATGATGGCAATCCAGATAATTTAAACATTTCTCATATTCTTAAAAGAGTAGAGTCCGATTTAGAAAATGGAGCATCTGTACTTGAGTTAGGTGGAAAATCATCTCGTCCTGGTTATGCGGACATTAGTCCAGAGGAAGAATGGAGCAGATTAAAAGAACCCATTGCTCAAATTAGAAAGTATTTTCCAAAAGCTGTCTTAGCCGTGGATACGGATGAAGCTTATGTTATGGGAAGGGTGTTAGAGGCTGGTGTCGATATTATTAATGATATTGATGGTTTTGACACAGCGGATAAGCTAAAAGTGATTGAAAAGTACCAGCCAGCAGTGGTTGCCATGAATAATGGTCGGGCAGGTTTTAAGTATGCTGACAATGTTTATGAAGAACTTCCTTTATTTTTTAAAGATAAAAAAATCGAACTGACTCAGCTTGGAATGAATCCTGAAAAAATTTCTATTGACCCCGGAGTTGGTTTTTTCAATGGAGATTCAGGCTCTGATAGTCTTCAACGTGTTAAAACAACGGAACTTTTGAGCAGACTTGGTCTGCCGGTTATGATTGCGATTTCTCGCAAGTCATTTATGGGAAGACTCTTCAATGCTCAAGGAGAAGAGCGACTTTTTTCAAGTTTGATGTTAGAGGGACAAATGGTTGCTGATGGTGGACGTATCCTTAGAGTTCATGATGTGAAAGAAACGAAACGTTTGCTTGACGCAATTGAAATTTATAAGGAATTTTAATCATGAATGAGGATTTGATTTCTCAAATAAAAGAAGTGGTAACTGCTGAAAATCAGGAAAAATTGATAAAAATTATTCAATTACTGGAAAGTTCAAATTATGAGTTACGTGGTAAAATTAACCCAGATTTGCAACTTTCAGCCAGTGCCCTAGTTTTCAAAGAAGATAAATTGTTTTTTATTGAGCATCCTTATCAGAAGGAGCTCTTACTTCCTGCTGGGCATGTTGAATTGAAAGAAAGCCCGTTGGACACTGCGATTCGCGAGTTTCATGAAGAGACAGGTTTTTTTGCAAAAAAAATGGGTAAGCTAGTAGATGTTAATTTGATTGATATTCCATTTAATGAAACAAAAAATGAAAAAAAACATCAGCACATTGATTTTCGCTATCTCTTGGAGTTGGAAGAACAAGAAGCTGAGCTTGCTGAGCTACCTTTTTTTCTCCTTGAACTAGAAGAAGCACCAGAAGAGTTTAAAAAGTATTATCGTTATAAGAACATATAATAGAAAAGGTCAAAAATGTCTATTGAACAAGCATTAGAATGGATACATTCACGATTAAAATTTAATATTCGCCCAGGGCTAAATCGAGTTTCAGCACTTTTAGAATTATTAGGCAATCCAGAGGAATCTTTATCAATGATTCACATTGCTGGAACAAATGGGAAAGGATCAACTGTTGCCTTTACGCGCTCTATTTTTATGCAAGCTGGCTTAAAAGTTGCTTCTTTTACGAGTCCTTTTATTACGACTTTTGGTGAACGAATGTCTATAAATGCTCAACCAATTCCTGATGAAAAGTTAATTTATTATGTAAAGATGATTCAACCTTTAGTTGAGCAGCTTGATAATGATGCTGAGTTGACTGGAATTACTGAATTTGAAATTATTACCGCGATGGCTTTTAAATATTTTGCTGATGAAAAGGTTGATTTGGCGGTAATCGAGGTTGGCTTGGGTGGACTGCTTGATTCGACAAATGTCATTAGACCCGTTGTTTCTGGAATCACAACAATCGGGCTAGACCATATTGATATCTTGGGTTCAACGATTGAAGAAATCGCAGCTCAAAAAGCAGGTATTATTAAAGCTGGAATACCTGTTGTGGTTGGAAACATTGAATTAAAAGCTTTGCGAGTTATTTGGGAAGTTGCCAGAAAAAATACTGCGCGTATTTATCAGTATCCTTATGATTACCGCACCGAGTTAAAAGAGCATGAACATTTTGATTTCTTTGCAGGTCAAGAGGCAATTCTGGATTTGGAAAAATCTTTGATTGGCTTGCATCAAGTAGAAAATGCTGGAATGGCCATTGAATTGGCGCTCGTCTATGCGAATAAAGTTGGAATTAACTTGAATGAAGAGATTATTCGTGCGGGAATTCGTGAAGCTTTTTGGCCTGCTCGAATGGAAAAATTAGGCGAAAATCCTTTAATTTTACTTGATGGGGCTCATAATGTTCATGCTATGAATCGTTTGCTTGAGAACTTGGGGAAAGAATTCCCTGATAAAAAAATTACAATTATTTTTTCAGCTATTACCACAAAAGATATTAGGCAGATGATAAAAATGCTTCAAACGGTAAAAAATTCTCGCTTAATTTTGACAACTTTTGATTATCCTAAAGCTTTAGACTTGAAAGATTTTCGGTATTTAGAGGATGAAGGGGTTGAATTAGCACCAAGTTGGGAATTAGCGATTGTTCGTGCACAAAAAGCTTTAGATGAAGATGAGCTCCTATTAATCACTGGTTCGCTCTATTTTTCATCACAAGTTCGTGAATTTTTGAAAAAAGAAAAGTAGTAAATAGAAGTAGTTTTCGTTTCTAAAATTCATTAAATAGTTGTAAATCTTAAAAATTTGGCTATAATAAAATAGATTTAATAAATTCATTCTTTATTTGGGAGAATGACGAGGAGGAAAAGACAATTTTGATCGTATTAGCAGGTACTATTGGTGCAGGGAAATCAAGCCTAGCAAAGGCTTTAGGGGAACATTTGAAGACAGATGTTTTTTATGAAGCGGTGGATAATAATCCTGTCCTTGATCTTTATTATCAAGATCCTCAAAAATATGCTTTTTTATTGCAAATCTATTTTTTGAATAAACGTTTTGAATCAATTAAGATGGCTTATCGTCAGGATAACAATGTACTCGACCGTTCAATTTTTGAAGATGAACTTTTCTTAACTTTGAATTATAAAAATGGGAATGTGACGAAAACTGAATTGGAAATTTATCAAGATTTGTTAGCAAACATGCTCGAGGAACTTGATGGAATGCCAAAAAAACGTCCAGATTTATTGGTTTATATTGATGTTTCTTTTGAAACAATGCTTTCAAGAATTGCTCAACGGGGACGTTCGTTTGAACAAATTGAGAATCAAGAAGGTTTAAAAGACTACTATGCCCAAGTTCATAATGAATATCCTGATTGGTATAAAAATTATGATATTTCACCAAAATTGAGAATTGATGGAGATTCTATTGATTTTGTCAATAATCCCGAACATTTAGATGAAGTTTTGGGACAAATTGATGATGAATTAAAGAAACTTGATTTACTTTAAGCATAAATTTCTATTTTGTAATTTACTGATTAATCTGTCAGTAAAATAGAAGCATTTAGATTTACTGACCATTCTGTCAGTAAATTTTTTTCTATAAAAATGGTATAATATTAAGAAATTATTCAAAAGTTATTTTTTGAATTATCTTAACATTTTATTTTAGATTTTAAAGGAGAACTGATGGCAGTAAATATAGCAATTTTGGGGTTTGGGACAGTTGGCACAGGGCTTCCAACTTTACTTTCAGAGAATAAAGAGAAATTAGCAAAAATATTGGATGAAGAAATCGTCATTTCAAAAGTTTTGATGAGAGATAATAAGGCAATTGAAAAGGCCAGAAGTCAAGGTTTTAATTATGATTTTGTCTTAAATTTGGACGATATTTTAGCTGATTCAGAAATTTCAATTGTCGTTGAGCTGATGGGACGAATTGAACCTGCTAAGACCTACATTACTCAAGCGATAGAAGCAGGTAAAAACGTCGTCACGGCTAACAAAGACTTGCTGGCTGTTCATGGGGTGGAACTTCGGAGTTTAGCTCAAAAACATCATGTAGCCCTTTATTATGAAGCGGCAGTCGCTGGGGGAATTCCTATTTTAAGAACTTTGGCTAATTCATTTTCATCTGATAAAATTACACATCTGTTGGGAATTCTTAATGGAACAAGTAATTTTATGATGACGAAAATGAGTGAAGAAGGCTGGACTTATGATGAATCCTTGGCTAAAGCTCAAGAACTTGGTTATGCTGAATCCGACCCAACAAATGATGTAGACGGAATTGATGCCAGTTATAAATTAGCTATTTTAAGTGAATTTGCATTTGGAATGACGCTTGCGCCGGATGAAATTGCTAAATCTGGTTTGAGAAGTATTCAAAAAACTGATGTCGAGATTGCACAACAATTTGGTTATGTTTTAAAGTTGACTGGTGAAATTAACGAAGTTGATTCAGGAATTTTTGCTGAAGTTAGTCCAACTTTTCTGCCTAAATCACATCCACTTGCCAGTGTAAATGGGGTCATGAATGCTGTATTCATTGAATCAGAGGGCATTGGAGATTCGATGTTTTATGGTGCAGGAGCGGGTCAAAAACCCACAGCTACGAGTGTTTTAGCAGATATTGTCCGAATTGTTAAACGTGTCAAAGATGGGACAATTGGAAAATCATTTAATGAATATGCACGTTCTACAAGTCTAGCTAATCCCCATGATATTGAAAATAAATATTATTTTTCAGTTGAGACACCTGATTCAACAGGACAGCTTTTGCTCTTGGTTGAGCTATTTACAAGTGAAAATGTTTCTTTTGAACAAGTTTTGCAACAAAAAGGAAATGGCAAGCGGGCAGTTGTTGTGATTATTAGTCATAAAATTAATCGTGTTCAACTTTCGGCCATTCAAGATAAATTGAATCAAGAAAAAGATTTTAAATTACTTAATCGTTTCAAAGTATTGGGGGACTAATCAAATGAAAATTATTGTGCCAGCAACATCAGCAAATTTAGGTGCCGGTTTTGATTCAATTGGTATCGCCGTCAATTTATATTTGACAGTTGAAGTACTTGGGGAAAGTAGGGATTGGAAGATTGACCATGATTTAGGTGAAAATATTCCAACTGACGAAAGAAATTTATTACTGACCACACTGTCAGCAGTTTTGGAAGACAAGAATGTCGCTCTGTCAGCAAAATTTCATCTAAAAATGACTTCAGAAGTCCCTTTGGCAAGAGGACTCGGCTCATCAAGTTCAGTCATTATTGCTGGAATTGAGTTGGCCAATCAGTTGGCAAAACTTAATTTGACTTCTGATGAAAAACTTAAGTTGGCTTGTGAAATTGAAGGACATCCGGATAATGTCGCTCCAGCTCTTTTAGGAAATCTGGTTATTGCAAGCACTGTGGCTGGTAAAACAAGTCATATTGTCGCTGATTTTCCTTCATGCGCACTTTTGGCTTTTGTTCCAGATTATGAATTAAAAACGGTCGAAAGTCGTAAGGTCTTACCCAATGAGTTGACTTATAAAGAAGCAGTTGCTGCCAGTTCCATTGCGAATGTACTGACAGCCAGTCTTTTGACAAATAATTTAGAAGTAGCAGGGCAAATGATGGAAGCTGACCGTTTCCATGAAAGCTATCGTGCTTCCTTGATTCCAGAGCTTCAGTTATTGCGAGAAATCGGTCATGAGTTTGGGGCTTACGGAACTTATCTGAGTGGTGCAGGTCCAACAGTGATGCTGCTTGTACCCGATGATAAGTTAACTTTACTGACAGAAAAAATTATGGAAAAAAACCTCACTGGTCACCTTTATCCATTGAAAATTGATAACAAAGGATTACAAGTAGAAGAATCTGTATTTTAATACAGGTTCTTTTTGTTGATTATTTTATAGATAAAATGATATAATCATTAAAGCAAAAAAGAATGTAAAGTAGTTCACTAACTTTCGTTTTATTTGTCAGAATAAGGTTTTTGATTTATCATTTTTTTAAAGTTAAAAGTAATGAATTATTAAATTTCTTCTAATGACAAAAAATGTGATTTAAATGAGAAACCACGATTGCCCTACTGTCCGCTTTTTTAAAGCAAGAGTTTATAAAGAAAAGGAAACTCAAATGACTCAAACAAAAAAGGCAAAAGTCAGAAATCTGATTATTGCTGCGATGCTTACTGCACTTGGAATTTTAATTCCAATGATGATGCCGGTTAAACTCATTATTGGCCCAGCCTCATTCACGCTTGCTGCACATGTTCCGGTAATGGCTGCCATGTTTTTCAGTCCACTTATGACTGCTTTTGTTGCTCTGGGAACAACTCTCGGATTCATGATTAGTATTCCGGTGCCAACAATTTGGTTGCGCGCGCTGATGCACCTTCCTGTAATGACTGTTGGTGCCTATGTCTTGAAAAAATATCCAGAATTTGTTCATCAAAAAGTTAAAATCCAAATCTTTAATTTTATTCTCGGTATTTTTCATGCTGGTTTGGAAACTTTAGTTGTTTATGCTTTTTATTCTCTAGGATTTGCGAATATTGAGCAAGGTGCTTTATTGAACTTCCTCTTATTGATTGCTCTTGGAGGACTTGTCCATAGCATGATTGACTTCAACTTAGCGCTTGGTTTGGGTAATGTTTTGAGTAAAGCCTTTCCTATTGACATCTTTGATAAAGCTAAAAATCTTGTGAATAAAAAGAAAGTTAAAGCCGAAATTTAAGACAAAATTGTCATCTTTAATAGAAAATGATAAAATAAGGTTATGATAAAAGAAACTGATCTTGAAAATATCCCAGATTTACTGATTAAATTTAATGAACCCCTATCAAATTATACTTACACAAAAGTAGGAGGACCAGCTGATATTCTGGCTTTTCCGGCTACAATAGAAGCATTGACAGAACTGTCAGCAAAAGCGAAAGCAACTGATACACCGGTTACAGTTCTTGGAAATGCCTCAAATTTGATTGTTCGTGATGGTGGAATTCGTGGACTCGTTATTTTACTTGAAAAACTTGATTCAGTAAAAGTGGCTGGTTATACCATTGAAGCGCAAGCAGGAGCGAAATTAAAAGAAGTCACTCAAGTGGCCCAAGCCAATTCACTGACAGGTTTTGAATTTGCTTGTGGGATTCCTGGCTCAATTGGTGGAGCGGTATTCATGAATGCTGGAGCTTATGGTGGTGAAATTTCCCAAGTTTTGGTAAGCTGTAAAGTGATGGATGCTGAGGGTAATGTTTCGGTTTTAAGTGCAAGTGAAATGCAATTTGGTTATCGTCATTCCGTGATTCGTGATAAAAACTTAATTGTTCTGTCAGCAAAATTTGAACTCCAAGCAGGAGATCCAACACAAATTCAAAATGAAATGGATCGTCTTAATTTCTTACGTGAAAGTAAGCAACCTTTAGAATATCCAAGCTGTGGCTCAGTTTTTAAACGTCCAGTTGGTCACTTTGCAGGACAATTAATTCAAGAAGCTAAACTTCAAGGTCAGCGTATTGGCGGTGTCGAAGTCAGTAAAAAACATGCCGGTTTTATGGTTAATGTTGCTGATGGAAATGCGACGGATTATGAAAAACTGATTGCTCTGGTCATTGAAAAAGTTAAAGAAAATTCAGGTGTGACATTAGAGCCTGAGGTCAGAATTATTGGTGAAAAATAAGACAGAATTTCCTGTCTTTTTCAAATTTCAACTTGATAAATCATCGAATTTAAGCTATAATTAATGATGTTCTGTGCATATACAGAAGATTTGACCGCTCAAGATTACGGATACTTTGTCAGTAATCAATTTATGTTTTAATAAATAATTTGAGCTAAGGCCAGACGGACAGCCGGGTCAAAAGCCGAAATTGGCGACTTTCGTTGCCTTATTGATTAACTCGTTCATGAGTTATGGGGAGATATAAAAAGCCCCACCCAAGAAAAACACGCTTTGGCGCATCAATAAGAGTATTAAAAGTTCTTCTGCTGTATAGACTCTGCACAAGATTTTTCTGTTTGTCCTTTTGGAATCAGAAGACTTAAATTGATGATGAAACCAAGCGTTGGCTTGGTTTTTTATATTATTTTCAAGTAATTTTATGGCTTAACACATCTTTATATTCAAAGGAATTATTAAAATGTCAAAAACAATTATCGAATTTAAAAATGTCAGTAAAACCTATGCGGATACTGATACAACTGTCCTTAAAGATATTTCATTTGAACTTGAAGAAGGAAAATTCTACACGCTTTTAGGCGCCTCAGGTTCGGGAAAATCAACAATTTTAAATATTATTGCCGGACTTCTTGACGCAACTGATGGTGATGTTATTCTTGATGATAAAAGAATTAACGACCTACCAGCTAATAAGCGCAATGTACACACTATCTTTCAATCATATGCCCTTTTTCCAAATATGAACGTTTTTGATAACGTCGCTTTTGCTCTTAAAATCAAAGGAGTAGATAAAAAGGAAATTGCTAAGCGTGTCTCAGAAAGTCTAAAACTTGTCCGCTTAGATGGCTTTGAAAAGCGTTCAATTACGAAATTATCAGGCGGTCAAAAACAAAGGGTTGCTATTGCACGCGCCATTATCGACCGTCCAAAAGTTCTCTTACTTGATGAATCTCTATCAGCCCTTGATATGAAACTTAGAAAGGACATGCAATATGAATTAAGAGAACTTCAACAAAGTCTTGGAATTACATTTATCTTTGTTACCCATGACCAAGAAGAAGCGCTGGCCATGTCTGATTGGGTTTTCATCATGAATGAAGGTGAAATCGTTCAATCAGGGACGCCAACAGATATATATGATGAACCAATCAATCATTTTGTCGCTGATTTCATTGGCGAATCAAACATTCTGAACGGGAAAATGATTGAAGATTACCTTGTAGAATTCAATGGTCAAAAATTTGAAGCCGTCGATGGTGGGATGCGTAAAAATGAACCGATTGAGGTGGTCATTCGTCCAGAAGATATCTGGTTTACTCTTCCTAACGAGGGAAAATTCAATGTCAAAGTGGACACTCAGCTCTTTCGTGGTGTTCACTACGAAATTGTAGCTTATGATGAATTTAACAATGAATGGCTGATCCATTCGACCCACAAAGCTATCGTTGGTGAAACGGTTGGACTTGATTTTGACCCAGAAGCTATTCATATCATGCGTCTCAATGAAAGTGAAGAAGAATTTGATGCTCGGATTGAAGAATATGTTGAAGAAGAAGAAACCGTCGGTTTAGCTAAAGCTGTTGAAGAAGAAAATGCTGAAGAGGAAGCGGCCATTCAAGAAGCAGTCAAAGAAGCCCTCGAAAATACAATGGAGCTGACAGAACTTGCTGAAACTGTTAATGAAATTTTGCAAAAGCAAGAAAATGAAACAGAAAATAGTGAAAGTGGGGATCATAAGTGACCAAAAGAATTTATTCCGTTCCCTATTTTCTCTGGATTGTCTTCTTTGTTATCGTTCCTTTGGCCATGCTTTTGTGGCAATCATTTTTTGATTTAAACGGTCATTTTACCCTTAACAATTACATCCTCTATTTCTCTAGTGGAACTTATCTATTGATGACGTGGAATTCTATTCTCTACGCATTGATTATTACTGTGGCAACCCTTGTCATTTCCTACCCTGTGGCCTATGTTTTGACCAAACTAAAAATGAAACAATTTTGGCTCATGCTTATTATTTTACCGACCTGGGTCAACCTTTTGCTCAAAGCTTATGCTTTTATCGGAATTTTTGGTAAATATGGTTCGGTCAATAACTTCTTACAGTTTTTGGGGATTGGACGGACACAGATTTTATTTACTGACCTAAGCTTTATTTTGGTCGCATCATATATCTCAATCCCCTTTATGGTTTTACCAATTTTTAATGCTTTAAATGATTTAGATGATAATTTGGTCAATGCAAGTAGAGATTTAGGTGCTTCAGCTTTCCAAACTTTTACCCAAGTCATCTGGCCTCTTTCACTAAACGGTGTCAGAGCAGGAGTGCAAGCTGTTTTTATCCCAAGCTTGTCACTCTTTATGTTGACCCGTTTAATCGGTGGAAATAAAGTCATCACGCTTGGTACGGCTGTTGAAGAACATTTCTTAACTACCCAAAACTGGGGAATGGGTTCAACTATTGCCGTTGTATTGGTTGTAGCCATGTTGATTGTCATGAGAATGACCAAAGAAAGGAGAGATTAAATTGCAAAAAAAAAATTCACTTGGTAAAGTTTACCTCACCTTTGTCCTCATTCTTTTATATGCTCCTATTTTTTACCTTATCTTTTACTCATTTAATGCTGGAAGTGACATGAGTAAATTCACAGGTTTTACATTAGATAATTTCAAAACATTATTTGCTGACAGCCGTTTAATTTTGATTGTTGTTCAGACCTTCTTTCTAGCTTTTTTAAGTTCACTCATTGCTACAGTCATCGGGACGATTGGGGCCATTAATCTTGTTAAATTAAAAAGAAGACGACGTGAAACTTTACTGGGTTTAAATAATGTCTTGATGGTTTCTCCTGATGTAGTCATTGGTGCTTCCTTCTTGATTTTGTTTACAATTGTTGGAATGAAACTTGGCTTTATCTCCGTCTTACTCAGCCATATTGCCTTCTCCATACCTATTGTTGTGCTAATGGTCATGCCCCTTTATCAAGAAATGGACAGCTCACTAATTGATGCTGCCAATGACTTAGGAGCAAATTCAAGCCAAATCATGCGTGAAATCATTTTACCTTATCTGACACCAGGAATTATTGCTGGTTTCTTTATGGCTTTTACCTATTCTTTAGATGATTTTGCCGTCACTTTCTTTGTTACAGGAAACGATTTTACAACACTGTCAGTAGAAATTTATTCCAGAGCCCGTGCCGGAATTTCTTTAGAAATTAATGCTCTCTCTACCCTTGTATTTCTCTTTTCAATACTGTTGGTTGTAGGGTATTATTATATTATGAAAAATTCAGAAACCGTTGGAAAATCTTCAAATCTGACCTAAATAGTTCTTATTGATACTTTGTAGTTCAAAGTATAGAAAGGAGAAACTTGAAAAAATTATTATACTTTTTTGTTGGAATTCTGGTCATTACTGCTTCACTAGGACTGATTACCAATAGAATGAAAGCTGCTGACGGAGTCAAAACTCAGAATAATAGCTTGACAATTTTTAACTGGGGTGAATATATCGATCCAGACTTGATTAGTAAATTTCAAAAAGAAACAGGTTATAAAGTTAACTATATGACTTTTGATTCTAATGAAGCCATGTATTCAAAAGTTAAACAAGGAGGAACAGCTTACGACCTGATTGTTCCTTCTGATTACATGATTGAAAAAATGGCCAAAGAAAATCTGCTCCTTAAGCTAGACCACAGCAAAATTAAAGGTTTAAAAGACGATGACCCTAAACTACTTAATCCAGCTTTCGACCAAGGAAATCAATATTCTGTTCCATACTTTTGGGGAACATTAGGCATAGTTTATAACTCAAAAACAGTAAAAACTCCGCCAAAAACGTGGAATGATATCTGGTCACCAACTTACAAAAACTCGATTTTACTGACAGACAGTGTGCGCGACGTCATGGCAATGGTTCTTAGTAAACATGGCTATTCATTAAATACAACCAACCAAAAAGAGTTAGACATAGCCTATCAAGACCTCCTTAAGCTTACGCCAAATGTAAAAGCAATTCTGGGTGATGAAATCATGAATTACATGATTAATAATGAGACACCTTTAGCCGTTGTTTATAGCGGACAAGCGGCAGAGATGACCTCTGAAAATAAAAATTTGAAATATGTCATCCCTGAACGTACAAATATTTGGTATGATAATTTAGCTATTCCGAAAACAGCAAAAAATGTCAAAGCAGCTTACGCTTTTATTAATTTCATGCAGGAACCCAAAAATGCAGCTCAAAATGCAGAGTGGATTGGTTATGCAACTCCGAACTTGAAAGCAAAAGCTCTCTTACCCAAAGAAATTCGTGATAATAAATCGTTTTACCCAGATGAAGCAACTATCAAAGATGATGAAGCTTACAAAAACCTTAGTCCATATTGGACTGGAATTTATAATGATTTGTATTTAGAATTTAAGATGAATAAATAATTGGAGAGCGTTGTCCTAATTTGAATGTGTCTGCAGAACTAGTAAAACCACTAAAATTAGCAACTCTATAGTCCAGTTAAGTTCAAAATTAAAAATAAATCCTACAGAAAAGTCTACAAAGTTAATTTGTAGACTTTTTCTTTTTTCAATCAATTTTTTCATTTTAAAACTGTTTATTTCATGTTTTAAATTTTCTATCATACTTTTTATAATAGAAAAAATGTTTTATGTTAATAAAAGACCCTAAAATTGTAGACATAAAAAGTCTATATTCTGAGGGTCTAATTAGTTTGTTTTTTAATTATTTA
>Ga0208186_100062_pt1 | contig 16996 bp, 14 predicted proteins | sample Shrwel1BS1Day23_FD_187537 | JGI IMG/M metagenome (GOLD analysis project Ga0208186, IMG submission 187537) | Subsurface microbial communities from deep shales in Ohio, USA - Utica-3 well 1 S-1-Day23 (SPAdes) (version 2) ... | reverse complement strand
TGAAGGTAAAAACGTGGTCAAAGTAATTGCTGTTCCAAATAAATTAGTTAATATTGTTGTAAAATAAAGATGACAATCTGAACATTTATCAGTTAAATCTTATAATAATTAGCTGTCAGTAAAAAAAATGAGAGCTAAAGAATAAAAAGTAAAATAAGCTGGTTGACAATTTGTCGACTGGCTTATTTTATTTTGGAAGTCACAGAAGAGTTTAGAGTTGACCCTCAAAATTCTGTCAGTAATTTATTTATTAAATAAAAATCGATACTGATGAGTTCGCTCAGGATAACAAATAAATAATCAACAACATAAGAAAGGTTGGGTCAGTAAAAATGATTGATTTCTTGCCCGAACAAGTTCGAACGCTCAATGAACTAGAAACTGCGACATTTAATTTTATCTTATCTAATTTATCAAGTATTGATAAAATGTCAGTCAGACAGCTTGCACAAGCTGTCCATGTTTCCACAGCAACAGTTATGCGCATGACCAGAAAACTTGGTTTTGAGGGCTGGGTAGAACTAAAATATTATCTTAAAAACCAAAATCAACTGACAGAAATTCCAGTTAATTACTATGAAAATTTATTACAACTCGACCTATTTTTACGAAAAATAACCTCTAAGGAAGCGGGAAGAAAATTAGAAGAAGCTGTCAAATTAATTCGAGAAGCTCGTTATATTATTTTTATTGGAGTAGGTTCTTCAGGAGCTTTAGCTGAATATGGTGCCCGCTATTTTACAAATATTGGCTTAGAATCTTATGCCATTTCTGATCCTTATCAAGCCGTTAAGGGCAAAGGTGCACCAGATGTTTTAAGCATTGTCTTATCCGCTTCGGGCGAAACAGACAAGATTATTGAACGAGTTGTCAAACTAAGAGAGGAAGCACCAGCAAAGATTATTTCAATTACAAATCATCCAGAAACGACCTTATCCAAACTTTCAAATATAAATTTAACTTATGGATTCCAAACGGAATATTCCGCCTATGACCCACTTGAAAATTTGACTTCTCAGCTCCCAGTCATTGCTTTTATTGAAATACTAGCTCATCAGGCAATGGAAAAAGCTGATAAATGTAACTAATCCTGTAACAGGTAACAAAGATAGAAAAGCCCCTTGCAAAAAAAAATTGTAAGGGGTATTATTGTATTGTAAGCGGTTTAATTAAAAGAGTACAGTCTTCAAAGTATCTGAACTGTCTTAACAAATTGAGTTCGACCTTCTTGAAATAAGTGAAAAAGCTATTCGCCTTGCGACTTTTCCTTTTTATCACTTGCTTTAGCAAGTAGAGAAAACGGACAGCGTAGCTGATGAAATCAGCAAAGATAGTCGCTTAGAGCGAATGGACAGCGTAGCAGCTTGCTGCGTAGATAGATAAAATACGTTGAGCATTCCAGCTAAGTGCTAAAGCACTTGTTGGCAGGGCAAAACATCAGCACAAAAGACAATTTTCCTCATTTCAGAACAGTCGGGCTCACATCTTAAAGGAGGTTTATTTATGAACGGCTTCATAAATAATAAAGTCTTACCGCTAATTATGAAATTCGTGAATACACGAGCGATGACTGCTTTGAAAAATGGAATGCTTTTTGCCATGCCATTTATCATTGTTGGGTCAATTTTCTTAATTCTGGCGAATATTCCAATTCCACCTGTGGCAAAATGGTTATCAGACAATGGATGGTCAGCAATTTTTACCCAAGCATTTAACGTATCATTCGGTATTTTAGCGATTTGGGCAGCAGTCGGTATTGGCTATTCTTATGTCAAAGAAGCTGGATTTGGTGATGTTGCTTTACAAGGAGGATTAACTTCTCTCTCTGCATTTTTCATTGTTCAATCTCTAAGTATTGCAAATCCAATCACAGCGGCACTAGCTACTGGGAAAGAAGCCTCAGGCATTGGGAATCTCACAGGAAACAAGCAACGGCTGCTTTTGAAAAGCTTCCTCATGCCATGCAAGTCTTTCTAAATAATCCAGTGACAGGAGTGCTCAATTTAACTTGGAATGGTGGTCAAGGAATGATTGCGGCCATTATTATTGGTATTCTATCAGGCTGGGCTTATTCAGCAATGATGAAAGCAGGCTGGAAGATTACACTTCCTGAACAAGTCCCATCAAATGTTGCTAATCAATTCACTTCAATGATTCCAACAGGAGTAATTGTCGTCGCTGCTACGGTTGTCTATGCTTTATTTGATAAGATTGGTCATACCGATGCAGTAACCTTTATTTATCATTGGTTATCTGTCCCTCTACAAGGTTTAGGCGGCTCATTTGGTGGAATTATTATTATCTCACTCTTAGTTCCATTCTTCTGGTTCTTTGGGGTTCATGGTGGAATTATCATGGGAGCAATTACCTCTGCCTTTCTGATTCCAAATACCTTTGCCAATGCATCCCTTTATCAATCTCACAAATTGAGTTTAGCTAATGGTGCTCATATTGTGACCAATGAATTCTATAATAACTTTATTAATCTTTCGGGGTCAGGAATTACTTTTGGATTAATTATCTTTACGATTTTCTTTGCTCGTTCAGAACAGATGAAGTCAATTGGTAAAGTAGAGTTAGTCCCAGGTTTATTTAATATCAATGAACCTTTCTTATTTGGATTGCCACTTGTTTTAAATCCAGTTCTTGCTCTGCCATTCTTTCTTGTTCCAGTAGTCGTTTCGGCTACGGTTTACGGAGCGATTTATTTTCACATTGTTCCGCCAATGAATGGTGTTGCCGCGCCTTGGACCACTCCACCAATTATTTCTGGCTTTTTAATCGGAGGCTGGCAATATGCAGTGCTGCAAGTTATTGCGCTTTTAGAATCAATTTTGATTTATCTTCCATTTGCTAAAAAATATGACAAAATGTTGTTAGAACAAGAAGCAAATGCTGAAGTTGAAGAAGTAATTGCTTAGTAATTGAATAAGGAGATTAGAAACTCCGGAGAAACTTTTTCTTCGGGATTTCTTTTTATAAAATTAAAGATAAAAGGGGACAAAATGGAAAATAAAATGCCAAAAGATTTTTTCTGGGGGAATTCAACTTCGTCAATGCAAACCGAAGGCGGCTGGAATGAAGGAGGAAAAGGGCCCTCTGTCTATGATGTGAATACCGCTGGACGTTCTGCCAAAGATTGGCAAGTAACAAATGATAATTATCATCATTATTCCCAAGATCTAGATCTTATGAAAGAAATGAATATGAATATGTATCGTTTCCAAATTTCTTGGTCACGAATTGTTCCTGACGGCGATGGTGAATTTAATGAGGAAGGAATTGCCTTTTATAATCGTCTGATTGATGATTTGCTGGCTCGTGGAATTGAGCCTATGATATGTCTCTATCATTTCGATATGCCATTAAATCTGGCTGAAAAGTACAATGGTTTTTTGAGTCGAAAAGTGAAAGAAGCATTTGTAAGATTTGGGCAAGAAATGATGAAAAGATTTGCTGACAAAGTCAAATATTGGATTGTTTTTAATGAGCATAATCTTTATTTTGCTGACGGTTTTGAGCATTATTCGGGAGTTTTGAAAAAAGAGCTGACGCTCTCTGATATGTATACTGTTTTTCATCACACCATGCTTGCTCATTGCGAATTAACCCAATTTTTGCATGAAAATTTTGAAGCAAAAATAGGAGGAATGTTGGCGACTACGGAAATATATCCCGCAACTTTTTCACCAAAAGATAATTTATATCTTAGAAAATTTGATGAATTTTATAATCGAAATCTCTGTGATGTTTATGCTTTTGGTCATTATTCGCATGAGGTTATGACCTATGTTAAAAATCAGAACATCCAAATGGATTTTCAAAAAGGAGATGAAGAAATTTTAAAAAATGGAATTTCTGACTTTATTTCTTTTTCTTATTATCGCTCAATTTTACTTGATGCAAGTCAGCTGACAGAAAATGATGCACCAAATTCTTATTTGACTAAAGGAATGAAATTAAATCCGTTGCTTGAACATAATCAATGGGATTGGTCCATTGACCCAGAAGGCTTTAGAAGAATTCTAAGTAGATTATATAATGAATTTGGATTGCCTGTTTTTCCTATTGAAAATGGCATTGGTCAGTCAGAAATCTGGGATGGGAAAACAAAAATTGCTGATGACTTGAGAATTTTTTATCATCAGAAACATCTTGAAGCCATGAAAAAGGCAATATTTACTGACGGGGTAGAAGTTATGGGTTATCTTGGTTGGGGATTGATTGATATTCCTGCTTCATCTGGTGCTATTGATAAACGTTACGGTGCTGTTTATGTGGATCCAAAAAGTCATAAACGTATTCCAAAAAAATCATTTCATTGGTTTAAAAATGTTTTTGCTTCAAATGGTGATCATTTGGATTAGAATAATCAGTGATAAAAATGAAATAATGATAGAAAACTTATGATTTACTCATATCTCTTAATTAAACTGATAGCTAGGCTGTCAGTTTTTAAATTCATCATTAAAAAATTTTACTGACAGAATTTTTTTACTTATTGTCAGTATTTTTATCTGGCTGAAGAATAATCAGTTACTAGAAATCATAATTGGTCAGTGCTGACAGAATTTTTGTTACAATGAAAACATTGGAAAAAGCTTGAGAGGAAACAAAAATGTCTTTTTTTACAACAAATGATTTAGTAAAAATAAATTTTCATGATTATGGTATTCAGTTAAATCAACCTCTGATTCTAATTGGTGGCTATTCGTCCAGTGAAGTTACATGGTTTGCCCAAATAGAAACATTTGTAAATGCTGGTTATCGGGTGATTACTTATGATCATCGCTCACATGGAGATTCACAACAAGTTGATTATGGCTTGACTTTACACCGTTTGGCAATGGACCTAAAAGAATTAATTGACTATTTACAATTAAAAAATGTTGTCTTAATTGGCCATTCGATGGGTGCGGCAACAATTATGGCTTATGAAGAATTATTTACTGACGAAAATGTATCAGCAATAATTACAGAAGATCAGGCCCCAACTTTCTTCAAATCGGCAGATTGGCTCAATGGTCAATATGGGAAAACACTGACAGAGCTGTCAGTATTTATTGATGATTTTCCAAAAACTCGGTTGACACAAAAAAAGTTGTCAGATAGTGTAAAACGAACACTGGGACATGGAATGAAACCTTTTGATTTCAAACGCTATCGCCCTTTACTGCAAAATGTTATTTTGCAAGATTGGCGTCCTGAGCTTGGGCAAGAAAAAAAACCACATTTATTTTTTGCCGGCGAGAAATCTCCGATTTTTCCAGCAATTCATGCTCAAGCAGCGCGTGAATTACAAAACAATCCAAATTCAGAAGTTCAAATTTTTGAAGGATGTGGGCATATCTTACATTTGGAAGAAATTGAGAAATTCAACCAAACAGTCATTGATTTTCTCAACAAAATAAAAAAAGACTGATGTGGTCAGTCTTTTTTGCTGACCGTCAGTAAAATTTAAACTAGTAAGAAAGGCAGTATTATAGTCTTAAAAGTATTAAATAAATTTTATTTTCATATCATTTTTTTCTCATAATAAAACTTGATAAAATAGAATTAAGAAATGGAAAGGAGCTAAACCATGAAAAATAATAACATGGAACTTGCCCAAGATTCAAAAACTGATGATCAGCAAAAACCAAAGCATTTTAAAATTGAAACAACCGTAATGAAATTAGTAGTAGATAGCTATCTCCATGGCGCTCAAACCTGTGAAGTTCAAAAAGGAAAAATTTTAGGCGTCAGTATTCATCAAGGAGCATGTGATAGTATTCACCTTTTTATTAACGACGACCATAAAGTCACAGTAGAAGTTAGTCAAGGCATTAGCCGAATTTCACTGATGCAAAAGAAAAATATTGAAGATATTGATTATATACTTCCTTTCATGAAATGTTTAGGTGTATCTGAGGGGCAAGTCTTAAAAAATTATTCAATTATTTAAAAAAGCCGTATACTGCGGTTTTTTATTTTAAAAATTACAGAAAGTAAATTTATAAACAGAAAAATGTATATTTATTTCGATAAGAGGTATAATATTTTTTGGAATTATTATTAGTAGGAGTCCAAGAGAAATGGCTAAGAAAAAAATCGTTATTGTAGGTGCTGGATTTGCTGGAGTTTCAGCCACACGCTTACTTGCAAAAAATTTGAAAAATGATGCAGAAATTACAGTTATAGATAAACATGATTTTCAAACTTCAATGACCCAACTTCATGAAGTTGCAGCGAGTCGTGTTGAGGCAGATGCTGTTCAATATCATTTGAATCGAACAATTGGAAAATTTAATAACGTTAAAGTGGTAAAAGAGTCACTTGTTGAACTTGATAAAGCTAACAAAAAAGTGATTACAGATAAAAATAGCTATGACTATGATTATTTAGTCGTTTCAATGGGTGGAGAACCCAATGATTTTGGTGTACCAGGTGTTAACGAATATGGCTTCACACTTTGGTCACTTGAAGATGCTTTGAAAATAAAAGCACATTTGAAAGAAATGGTTCAAGCAGCAGCTAAAGAAGCTGATTCAGAAAAACGCAAAAAATTGTTAACCTTTAGCGTGGCTGGTTCAGGATTCACTGGAATTGAAATGGCCGGAGAATTGATTGATTGGCGTAAAAAAGCATCTAAAAAATACGGCATTCCAGAATCTGAATTTACAATCAATATTGTTGAAATGATGCCAACAATTATGAATATTTTAGACCGTAGTTTAGCAGATAAAGCACTCGTTTACCTTCAAAATAAAAACATCAATGTCCTTGTAAATCATGGAATTACAGCTGTAGCACAAGATCATATCACTGTTAATGTTGGTGGGCGTGACGAGGAAAAAGTTGTTAAAGAAATTCCAGGAAATACCTTAATTTGGACAACAGGGGTACAAGGAAATACAGAAGCAGAAGCTTGTCAACTTTCCGAAACAGAACGTGGTCATCGTCTTCAAGCAAATGAATACATGGAAGCGATTGGCGAAGAAAATCATGGCATCTATGTTGCAGGAGATGTATCAGGTTATATTGTTCCCGAAAATGGTCGACCAACTCCTCAAATTGTAGAAGCAGCAGAACAAACAGGAAGCACGGCCGCTAAAAATATCATTGCAGATATTAAAGGTGGCGAAAAAACCAAATTTGTTGGAAATTATCGTGGAACACTGGTTTCTATTGGTTCAGGCTATGCGGTTGGGACAGTTGGAAAAACAAAATTAAGTGGTTTTTCAGCAACATTCATGAAACACATGGTTTATCTTGTTTATACCTTTGAAATTCGTTCTGGTCATTATTTCTTCAAATATATCAATGACCAACTTTTCCACAAAGGGGCAATTTAAGTTAAAATAAAATATAAATATAAAACTTTTCCATAAAAAAATTTGGAAAAGTTTTTCTTGTGTAACAGTTTACAAATTGCTCTAAAAAGGATATAATAGTGCCTGACGTTATTATTATATTACTAGTAGGAGAACCATTCTAAATGACTAAGAAACAAATCGTAGTCATCGGTGGTGGTGTTGCAGGAGTACATGCGACGCGTGAGCTTTCTAAAAAGCTCAAAGCAGATGCTGACATCACACTGATTGACAAACATAGTTACCACACAACCATGACTCAACTTCACGAAGTTGCAGCAGGACGTGTTCCATTCACAACTGTACAATATGATTTCCAAAAGCTTTTAGGAAAACGTAAAAACGTTAGTCTTGTCACTGACTCTGTCGTCAGTCTTGACAAAGAAAACAAACAAGTAATCACAAAACATGGTCGTTATAGCTATGATTATGTCATTGTTGCCCTTGGTGGCGAACCAAATGACTTTGGAGTTCCTGGTGTTAAAGAACATGGGTTTACACTTTGGTCACTTGAAGATGCAATGCGAATCAAACGTCATTTGGAAAAAATCGTCCAATATGCATCAACAGAAGTTGATGATGAAAAACGCCGTGCTCTTTTAACAATTTCAGTTGCCGGATCAGGATTTACTGGGATTGAAATGGCAGGCGAATTGATTGATTGGCGTAAAAAAGTTTCAACAGATTGGAAGATTCCTGAAGAAGAAATCACAATCAACGTTGTTGAAATGATGCCAACAATCCTTAATACTTTAGACCGTAAACAAGCAGATAAAGCTCATGCATATCTTGAAAAGAAAAATGTTCACGTTTTAACAAACCACGGTATTGTTGAAGTAGCAAAAGATCATATCAAAGTAAATGTTGGTGGGCGTGACGAAGAAAAAGTTGCCAAAGAACTTCCAACTCACACATTAATCTGGACAACTGGTGTTCAAGGAAATACAGCTGCAAAAACAGACCTTAATGAAACAGAACGTGGACATCGTCTTCAAGCAAATGAATACATGGAAGCTGTTGGTTTTGAAGGAAAAGGGATTTATGTTGCTGGTGACGTTTCAGGATATATTGAACCAGATACTGGTCGTCCAACACCACAAATCGTTGAAGCTGCGGAACAAACAGCACACACAGCAGCGGCAAATATTCTTGCAGACATCAATGGTGGAAGCAAACATAAACATGAAAGTAAATACCAAGGAACAATGGTTTCAATTGGTTCAACTTGGGGAGTTGCCAAAATCGGTAGCATGCGTCTAACTGGTTTCTGGGCAATGTTGATGAAGAATATTGTTTACTTTATCTATACTTTACAAATTCGTTCAGCACATTATTTCTGGCGTTATGCCTTGGATGAAGTCTTCCGCGTAAAAGATAATCGTAACTTTATGCGTGGTCATACTTCACGTCAAGGAAATGTACTTTGGGCTGTTCCACTTCGTATTTTCTATGGTGTGGTTTGGTTTACCGAAGCAATTAAGAAAATTGTCGGTGATGGTCAATACTTCAACCCAACGACTTGGTTTGGTAAAGGTTCTTGGTTTACAAATGACCTTAAATTCCCATTCTCATGGTTGCAAGAAGCACCAAAAGCAGCTGACGCAGCCGCAGGCGCTTCAACAGCTGCTTCATCAAGTTCTAGTGTAGCCGATGCAGCCGCAGGTGCTACAGGCGCAGCAACAACGGCGGCTTCAAGTGGTGGTGGCGCAGCTGCTCATAAAGCAACTGAATGGGGTCTCTCATACGCTTACGGTTCTGACCCAATGACTGTTTTTGACAAAGTGCCACATTGGATGGAACCTATCTTTAAGTTTATGATTCCAAATCGTGAAGTCGCATTGTTCATGCAAAAATTCATGTCAATTGTTGAAATCTTCCTTGCACTTGCCCTTATTTTTGGATTGTTCACTTGGATTGCAGCAGCAGCAACAGCCGCATTGACTGTTATGTTCTCACTTTCAGGAATGTTCTACTGGGTTAACATTTGGTTTATTCCAGTGGCAATTGCACTTATGAATGGTTCAGGTCGTTCATTTGGTTTAGATAAATGGGTTCAACCTTGGATTCAAAGATGGCTAACCAAAATATGGTATGGTCAATCGCGTTCAATTTACAAAGGACGTCAATAGAAAATAGCTCTGCGGAGCTATTTTTTTTTGCCTGAAAAAGCTTGAAAATTATGTTATGATATTTGAAGATAAAAGATAGTTTAAAAACTATCTTTGTAAGAACTGAGGTTTAAATGGATAATTTAAGATATAAAAGTGTCTTTGACATCATTGGTCCAGTGATGATTGGACCTTCAAGCTCGCACACAGCTGGTGCTGCTCGAATTGGTAAAATTGTACGTTCTATTTTCGGTGAACTTCCAGAAAAATTGGAGATTCATCTTTATGAATCTTTTGCTAAAACCTATCGGGGTCATGGAACAGATGTTGCTCTTGTTGCAGGTGTTTTAGGAATGGATACAGATGATGAACGTCTGCCAATGGCGCCTCAGCTTGCTTTTGAACAAGGAATGGAAATTTCTTATGTTCCACATCCAGAAGAAAAAGCAGAACATCCCAATACCGCACGTTTAATCGCCAAAAAAGGGGATCGAACAATGACCGTGACTGGAATTTCAATCGGTGGTGGAATGATTCAAGTGACAGAATTGAATGGATTTGATATCGCAATTTCGGCTGGTGTTCCGACATTTGTGGTCATTCATGAAGACGTTCCAGGGATGATTGCTAGAGTTTCTAGTGTCCTTTCAGAACATCAAATTAATATCGCACAAATGAATGTAACCAGAGAAGCTAAGGGTGAAAAAGCGATTATGATTTTAGAAGTTGATACACCAAATGTTAAGGAAGTAATTGAGGAAATGAAACTTATTCCTCGTTTGCACGCCGTTAATTTCTTTAATTAAAAGCAGTATAGGAATAAATATGTTTAAAAATATAGAAGAATTAATCGAGGATTCTAAAAATTATTCCTCGGTCACAGAATTAATGATTGCCATTGAAATGGAACAAACTGGACGAAATCGTGAACAAATTTGGGAAATGATGGAACATAACCTAGAAACGATGCTTGATTCTGTTAAAAAAGGATTGGTTGGGAAAAAATCACTGACAGGTTTGACTGGTGGTGATGCAAAATTAATGGATGACTACATTCAATCAGGGAAAGCTTTGTCAGGAGATATTATTTTAGGAGCTGCGCGTGATGCAGTTGCGGTAAATGAGGTCAATGCCCAAATGGGTCTGATTTGCGCTACTCCAACTGCTGGTTCCGCTGGATGTTTACCGGGGGTCTTAACTTCGGCAATTAAAACATTAGGTTTGACACATGAGCAACAAGTCGAATTTCTATTTGTTGCTGGAGCTTTTGGTCTAGCAATTGCTAATAACGCCACAATCTCGGGTGCCGAGGGAGGATGTCAAGCGGAAGTTGGTTCAGCCTCAGCAATGGCTTCGGCTGCTCTTGTTCTTGCTGCAGGAGGTTCTGCTGAGCAAGCAGGTTATGCAATTGCCATTGTTTTACAAAATATGTTAGGATTGATTTGTGACCCTGTTGCTGGTCTGGTCGAAATTCCCTGTGTTCACCGTAATGCAATGGGCGCTTCACAAGCGATGATATCAGCTGATATGGCTTTGGCCGGAGTCAAAACAGTAATTCCAGTCGATGAAGTTGTGAATACAATGTATAATGTCGGGCGCTCTTTACCAGCAGCTTTTAGAGAAACAGCCGAAGGCGGATTGGCTCAGACAACCACCGGACGTAAGATTATGGAAGAATTATTTGGTTAAGATTAAACTTAAAGATTCGAATATGAGATTCGAATCTTTATTTTTTTGAGTTGAATACTTGACTTTTAGTGTTTACACGTGTAAACTTATTTTATGAAAACGAATATGGAAAGGAGAAAAAATGAACGAAATAGAATTTAATGTTTCAAATGCCGAATTAATCGTTATGCGTGTAATTTGGTCTTTAGGAGAAGCACGAGTTGATGAGATTTATGCCCAGATTCCTCAAGAATTAGAATGGTCTTTAGCCACGGTAAAAACCTTGCTTGGCCGTTTAGTAAAAAAAGAAATGCTGAGTACCGAAAAAGAAGGAAGAAAATTTGTTTATCGACCTTTGATGGAAGAATGTACAGCAATTAATTTGATGGCAGATGGACTGATTCAAAAAGTCTGCCAAACAAAACATGTAAATGTTTTACAAGAAATGATTGAAAAATCTACTTTAACTGCACAAGATTTGGAGTTTTTGCAAGAATCGCTTAAAGCCAAAGAAGCGGTTGAGCAAAAGCATTGTAATTGTCTAGAAACCAGTGGTCTTTGCGCCTGCAAACATGAACATGAGCAAATTTCTGCTTAGAAAAGAGAGAATTGAAAAATGAAAGAAACTTTAAAAATTGATGGAATGACTTGTGATCACTGCGTGATGCACGTAACAAATGCTTTAGAATCAGTTGAAGGGGTTGAAAAAGCCAAAGTATCTTTGAAGAAAAAAGAAGCACTTGTAAAATTTGATGCTCCTGCCGATTTGGATCAAATGGCACTTGCTGTTGCGGAAGCTGGTTACAAAGTAATTTAAAAAACACTTCGTTTGTGAATTGAAATTAAATTTGCTAGAATGAAATTGGTAAAGCAAACCCCAAATATTGTTTTACTAAATAATAACAGGTCATCTTCATTCCCCAAATGGAGATGATTTTTTCTTGACTTTTTAAGTTTACAATTGTAAACTATACATATAGATAAAATATGAGAAGAGGAACTAATGAGAAGTCAATCATTTGTAATTACAGGAATGACCTGTGCAAATTGTGTAAATACAGTATCAAAAACTTTGAATCAGTCAGATAAAATTGTTGAAGCGACAGTTAATTTAGCCACGGAAAAAGCTAAAATTGTAGCTGATGATAGCTTAACTGATCAGGAAATTATCAATTTAGTGGAAAAAGCGGGTTATGGTGCCATTGTTAATGACAAGGCTCACCAAGAGAAAATCGCAAGACAGGCGGCAAGAAAAGCGAGAAACTTGTCTTTATCTTTTTGGATTTCTTTAATTTTGACTTTGCCCTTAGTAGTTGCAATGTTTGCTGATATTTTTGGAGTACATGCAAATTGGGTGATGTTTTTACATGAACCGCTCTTACAGTTGATTTTAGCAAGTCCGGTACAATTTATTGTTGGTTGGCGCTTTTATGTCGGAGCTTATCATGCTTTACGTAATAAATCGGCAAATATGGATGTTCTTGTTGCTTTAGGAACATCTGTAGCTTATTTTTCAAGTTTGATTTTGGCTGTTTTTATGGGTCAAAAAAATGCTTTAAATTTTGAATCATCAATGGTGATTATTACTTTAGTGGTCATGGGTAAACTTTTAGAAAATAATGCAAAAGAGAAAACAACACAGGCAATTACTGGGTTAATGTCTAGTCGAGCAAGCGTTGTTCATACAGAATCTGCTGATTTAGCAATTGAAGAAGTGGAAATGGGACAAGTCATTCGGATTTTACCAGGGGAAAAAGTTCCTTTGGACGCCATGATTCTTTCTGGGAAAGCTTCGTTCGATGAATCCATTTTGACTGGTGAGTCCCTCCCAGTGGTCAAAATGGATGATGAGATTGTTTTTGAAGGAACGATAAATCTAGATGGCGAAGTCAAAGCCGTTGTTGTCCATGATTTAAATGATTCAACCATCTCTCGCATGGTGGAAATGATGAGCGAAGCTCAGGGTTCTAAGCCAAATATTCAAAAATTAGCTGACAAGATTTCGGGAATTTTTGTCCCAATTGTCCTCGCAATTGCTTTGGTTACTTTTGTTGCAACTTGGGCTGTCAGTGGAATTTTACTGACAGCAATCATGCACGCCGTGGCTGTATTGGTCATTGCCTGCCCTTGTGCCCTTGGTTTAGCAACACCAACAGCAATTATCTCGGGAACTGGCTTGGCGGCAAAGAATGGTCTATTGATTAAAAATGCTAATGCTTTGGAACTTGCTGGTTTAGTTGACACAATCTTTTTTGACAAAACAGGGACGATTACAACAGGTGAATTTGAACTGACAGACTTTAAATTGCTGACAGAAAATGAAAAAATTACTGACAGAACTGAGTCTATCAAATCAAAAATGTTAACTGATGAATTTAAAATTTTGGCGAGTCTTGAGGCACATTCTAATCATCCTTTGGCTAAGTCGCTCAAATTTTCTGGTGATTTTTATGACTTAACAGATTTATCTGAACTTGCTGGTCGTGGTTTGTCAGCAAAAATTAATGGTCAAGAATATTTTGCAGGAAATGATAAATTGATGACGGATTTTAATTTATCAGTTCCTGAAACTGAAGATACGGTCATTTATCTAGCGGATAAAGAAAAATTACTGGCAATGGCTATCTTTAGTTCAAGTCTAAAAGAAGATAGTGTTGATACAATTCGTGCCTTGCAAAAACGTGGAATAAAAACGGTGATGTTGACAGGAGATAATGCCAATTCAGCCGAAAAAATACAAGAGCTGATTCATTTAGATGAAATCAAAAGTGGTTTGCGACCTGAAGAAAAAGCTGAAATTGTCCAATCAACACCAAATTCAATGATGGTGGGTGATGGAATTAATGATGCCATTGCCCTAGCTTCAGCAACCGTGGGTCTGGCAATGGCAACCGGTTCTGACATTGCTATGGAAGCTGGAGATGTAACGGTGATTGGTGGGCAACTCCATAAAATTTCAACTTTCTTTGAAGTCGCCAAAAAGACGATTTCAAAAATTAAACAAAATTACTTTTGGGCATTTGTTTATAATATTATAGGAATTCCGCTTGCTGCCTTTGGATTACTTAATCCAATGCTTGCCGCCGCGGCAATGAGTTTATCATCAGTTTCAGTTATCTTGAATTCATTACTTTTAACTAAAGCAAAAATAAAAAGCGTTGATTAATCAACGCTTTTTATTTGTAGAATTACTGACAGAAGTGAAAATTTTACTAACAAACCTGTGAGATTCTATTTATTTTTATAGAGGTCTGGGTCAAGTAGGCCTCCTTTTTTGAAATTGACTTCAAAATGTTTTGTTTTTAGAGAATAAGAGACAGGAATGCTTACCGCTACTAGAATTCCAAGAGTAAAGGTTAAAATTGATTTAGCTTTCATTTTGCTGACCTCCAGCTTTTCTTTGTTTGTTAGTGAAGTAGTTGTAACCTATAAATAACAAAATTCCTAAGATAAAGCAAATGATTCCTTCTTTTAAGCCATTAGGGAAGAATTTGAGCTCTAGTTGATGTTTTCCAGCGGGAACAGTCACTTTTGTAAAACCATCTTGAGCTTTACTGACAGGGACTTTTTTACCGTCAATTTTAGCTGACCAGCCTTTGTCATAAGGGATAGTAAGGAAAATATCTCCTTTTTCTTTCTCATTATAAGTCATGCGAACACCATTTTTTATGGTTTCCGTTTTAGGGCTACGAGATTTCAAACGCGCCATTTCTTTTTGATAAGTCTGAGTATCTAGACGCCAAAACGAAGTGGTATCAAAGGTAACTTGTGAATTTTCAGGAAAAGATAAGGTCACTTTGAGTTTCGTTTCTTTAGCAAAACTTCCCAAATTGAAGAAAGAACCAGTGTCATTCGTGCCAATATAATAACTATTAAGGGAACGAGTCATTTTTGGATTAGATACATCAGAGATTGTAATCAAAGTATTTTCAGCATTACTGTTTAGATAAGTAATATTTGGTACTGACAGATAAAGTTGGCTATTGGCGTCAACTGTAATGCCGTAAGTGACAGATACATCGGTAGCAGTAGAGGTTTTTGGACGTGTTAGCGTCACTGAACTTCCCACACCAGTAATTTTGTCTGATGTTTCTTCACTTGTAGTGTAAAAGGGAGTAAAGAAGGTAGTCTTTGATTGAGTTAATGCATTAACTAACGCTGTTTGGTTATTGATAAAGTTACTAGCTTTCGCTTTATCAGTGAATTTGGCATCTTTAAACCCACCAGGAACAAAGACACCAAGGCCAATTGCATTTGAGTTCTGGGTCAATCTACTAAGGCTGTTGGAAGCAGGTGAAAAACCAAATTTTGGAGGTTGGGCCTGACTGATATTATACTTGATAGCAAAAATTGAATCCATAAGTATTGTATTTCCAGGATAACGTAAGTTCAAATAGGTGCTGTCAGTATGGAATCCTAACTGACGCATGATTGAACTGGCATTGCTGTTACGGACAGATGAAAATTGGGAAAGTGCATTGAAATTATACTTCATTCCATCATTAGCGGTATCAGGAACAGTATTGTCTGTTCTGGCGAAAGTTGAACCAGAAAGTTCATTTACTTTATTGGCGATGGGTTCTAAAGAATTTACTTGAGTATTATAGTAGTCACGACTTGCAAAATTCCATTCTTTTTGCACGCCTTGAACTTGATAAAGGGCATTGACACCAGCCTCAACGGTCATAAAGATAAAGAGAAGAATGACAAAAAGATGATTTGAAATCCAGTTTCTGATAGAATTAATAGATAAAATCAGATAGGCAAGACCAAACAAAAAGGTTAGCATAACTTGGGAAGTCATCACGTATTTGTAATGGCCAAAGACTAAAGTTGACAGAAATCCAAGAATTAAAAATAGGCTGATAGTCAAAATATGCCAAGTTTTGATTTCATTCCAGCGAGATAAAGTTTCAAGAGCCATAATTACGATGAGCAAGCTGAATAAAAAGGCATAACGATGTAAAAACATGTTAGGTGAATGCATCCCTTGCCATAATAAATCTAAGGCTTGAAGATAAAAGGAAGCAATTAAAAAACCAATAATTCCTAGAAAAGCGAATTTACTTCGGAGTCGAATACTTTTAGTAAAAAAGAAGATGATAGCCAGTCCTAGTGGCATCAAGCCGACATAAATCATTGGAATGGCATTGAATTGAGTGGTATCATAAGTTCCAACAAAATTTTTGGCGAAAAGATCGAATAGATGCGAGTTTTCAGTAAAAATTCCTGATAAAGTGGATAAGGCATCGGAATTATTAGACTTCAAATCCAGATACATTGGCAATAACATGATTAAACTAGCGATTCCAGCCAAAGTAGAAGAAACTACAAAATCAAGCACTTTTGTCCAAGACCATTTTTCATAGGTCATCCGCGCCAAGAAATAAAGCACTAAGAAAATGGCGACCATAAAGCCAAAGTAGTAATTCTGGATAAATAAAATCAGTAAACTTACAAAATAGAGCCAACGCTTTCGCTCATCCATTAAGCGGTGAAGTCCCCAAATAATCAAGGGAAGGAGAATGAATACATCAAGCCACATGGTAATTTCAAGCTGCGAAGTTAAAAAGCTCATCAGTGCAAAAGCAGTACTTATTGATAAAACAGTCAGATTAGAAAGCTTTTGATACATATTTTTGAAACTGACAAATGATGACAAACCAATTAGGCCAAATTTTATGATGGTAAATAAATACAAAGCATCTGGCATTGATTTCACATCAAAGAAAAAAGTGAAAGGCATGAGAAAACTTCCCATATAATAAGCCGAAAATGCATAAAGATTAAGACCAAGTCCACTTGTAAAAGTATATAAGAAACCTTGAGAACCACCAGAATGTAAAATATTACGATAGAGAGAATGTA
>Ga0208186_100061_pt1 | contig 17015 bp, 20 predicted proteins | sample Shrwel1BS1Day23_FD_187537 | JGI IMG/M metagenome (GOLD analysis project Ga0208186, IMG submission 187537) | Subsurface microbial communities from deep shales in Ohio, USA - Utica-3 well 1 S-1-Day23 (SPAdes) (version 2) ... | reverse complement strand
GTAGTGGCAAAGTTAATGGGCATAAAGATACATCAATGCTAATAAAAATATAATTAAAAGAATATGATAAAATAATAAAAAACCTTGTATATCAACGATACAAGGTTTTTTATCTATGCCGAGTGCAAGAAGTGGCATTATAAAATAATAATCTTTTAGTTTAATAATAGTATTTTAGATGATGTTATAAATTTATATTTGCTAAAATAACAAGGATAAATTTATAAAAAAACAAAAAAGTTATAAGAAAAGTTATAAAATTTACTTTAAGAGGATTATAGAAATTTGGTTTTTAAAATTCGATGGATTTCGAGAATCATGGAATGGTTTTATATAGGAAGAGTAAGAAGGGAAATCGCATAAAATAAGCAGTTTAACATATGTAACATTTTTTTACAAGCCATAAGGTGCTAGAAATTGGACGCTTTATGGACACCAAATTTACAAAATAAAGGGCTACTATTTTAAGAATAAGTAACCTTTTATTCTATAATTTGAGTGAGAGTAGTGATAATAAAAGAATATGATAATGGTTAGGGGTTTGGGAAATGTTTTGATAGAATGCGAAATTAACTATTTCAAAAGACATGATAAATTTTCTTTCTTTTCATTGTAATTTTCTGAAAATTGTTTTATAATTAAAATTGTTTAAACCAAACTTAAAATAATAAGGAGAAACTTATTAAAGTTAAAACTAGAAGTTCAATCAGAAACTCTAAATTTAGAAAAAAACGACACTTTTAATTCTGGGGTTGACTTTAGCTTTCCCTATAACAGCCTTAGCGGCAACAACCTATACTACTTTTGGTGTATATTGGTTTGATAATGCTTACTTTCCTGCAACAACTTACGGAAATTCTACTTTTGCTATTCACTATACGAATCGTGCTTACTCTCATACTGGTTGGGTTAGAGTAGGAGCAAATAGAAATAACGGTGGTTCTACATGGGTTGGTAAAGGAAGAACTTCATATACGTGGGTAAAAGGTGCTTGGAATGGAGCACACGATGGGGGATCAATTTCTTCCGGAACACTTTAATCAATCACTATAGATACAAAATAAATATTGGAAAGACTAACACATGAATAACAAATTATTAAAGTTTATTTTATTAACTTTATATTGTGTGATGAGTGTTGCCTTAGGATTTATGATTGTAAATGATAACGCTGATTATGAGATTAATCAGCGTTATCATTTATCAGGATATAAACAGATATATGTCCCTAAATTTAATTTATCTCAAGAAACATATAAAGAGTATATACAATTACTAAATGATGCCTCTGTAAGTACTGAAACTCCTGTTATCATTAGGGCAACTTATATAGGTTGGAGTAATAATGGTTTAGGTGATGTCAATTGGCTGAAAAATAGAAATAAAATAACATTCTATAGTACAAACAAATCACAAAAACTGGATAAAACTATATCTGCCCATGGAGTTAAAACCACGATAAATACGGATAGTATTGATAATATAAATTTTGAAAAAACAATAAACGGTGAATTGTTTTACAAAGAAAACAAGAATGATGAAAAGTTTTTGAAATATTTTATTGACAAGTTACAACAGAAATATGAACTATCTATCACTGAAAATGAATTGACTCAACGACCAGAACAAAAAGCACCCTCATCAGTTATATCATTGACAAATACTAATCTTTACACTATTATTAGTGTCTCAATTATCTTTTATTTCATTTTTTCATTCATCTGGGTCGTTAATAAAAGTAAAGAAATTGCAATTTATAATTTGAATGGGTTTAATATATCAGATATCACAAAAAAATTATTTATAAATTCATTAACGGTTACCGCAGTATTTAGCTATATATTCTCATCTTTGATAATTTTGAAAAGATTAAGTTTAGATTATACAATAAAATCGTTATGTATATTTGGCTTGAGCTATGTTACTACATATCTGGCAGTTAAAATAATTACTAGACGTTCTACAATTAATCAAATTAACAATAAGCTATTTTTTAAATATAGTCATTTTACCTTATACTTAGTTAAAATTATTATCTTCTCATTTAGTTTAGCGACATCTGTAGGAATAGTCATCATATTAAGCTACCTACCAACAATAAAAAATAACAATAATTCAAATTACGGAGTGCTATATCCTCCCATTGTTGGGTACTCTGTTGATATGAGTTCTTCCATACAAACAAATAATTTATATCGAGTCCAAGAAGAACTTGGGGCTCTGCACTCCTCAGAAAATCAATTATCTTCAGAAATTAACGATTCCAAATTAAAAACTACAGAGGTTAATGATAATTTTTTGAATAAATACCCTTTGAAAAGTACAAACAATAAAATATTAACGATTGATAGTAATGAAAGTTCTGGAATAGTATTACTTTCAGAGCAATTAAAAAAAGCTTCTAACATAAAAAGTGAAATAAATAATATTTTTAAAGCGAACCCTAACCTTCCTTCAAATATTAAATTTACTTGGATAAAGAGTGGTCAATACATAAAAACATTTGGAAATAAGGAAAATAAAGTACCTGCTGAAGTTGTTATAGTTTTTACTAAAAATAATATTGATGGGTCTTATATCAATTCTTCCCAAACAAACCCATACAGTTTCCTTATTCCTATGAAAAAGAACACATACACACAGCTTAAGAGTGCACTGATTTCTGATGGTTCTGAATCCGTATACCCGTCGTTCATTAAAGAAAGCCAAATTCCACTGGTAAATGTTGTTTCTATTATGGGAAATCCTGTTAATTATATTTTCATAAATATATTTGCATTCTTGATCTTTTTATTTATGATTTTAGCAACAGTAAATTTTTATATAAAAGTTTATAAGAAAAAGATAGCTATTTATAGATTACAGGGAGTATCTTGGGTAATTACGTATTTTCCTATTATAATAATGATATTTATCCAATACGTTGTCGGACTTCTTAATGTCATCAAGAATGGTTGGGATAATAATACAATTATGTTAATTCTATTCTACTTACTAATAGAAAGTATCACCTTCGTACTTTGCATTAGTAAAATTGAAAAAAAAGATTTACTTAGTATTTTAAAAGGTGATAACAATTGATAATAAAAATCAAAAATTTAGTGAAAAAATATAACAATTCAACTCTGTTTGATAATTTTGATATTGAAATTCCAGAAAATAAGTTGACTACAATTTATGGAGCAAGTGGTTCAGGGAAATCTACTTTACTTAATATAATGGGATTAATTGAAGATTATGATGATGGAGAATTCTATTTATTTGGTGAATTTGCACCTATTATTCATAGTTCAAAAGCTCTTCTTATGAGAAGAAACATGATTTCTTATCTTTTCCAAAATTTTGCTTTAATAGAAGATGATACGATAGAAAACAATTTAAAAATATCATTATTTTATAAAAAACTAAAATATGGTCAAAAAAAAATAGCAATGAAAAAAGTACTAGAAAGATTGAATATTAAACACAGTTTGAAAACAAAAGTGTATAGTCTTTCAGGAGGAGAAAAACAAAGGATAGCCATAGCCCGTGCGTTATTGAAAGATAGCCCATTAATATTAGCTGACGAGCCAACTGGGTCTCTTGATATTAATAATCGAAACGAAATATTAGCCATACTCCGAGAAGAGATAGACAAAGGAAAAACTGTCGTTATAGTTACTCATGATAACTATATAAGAGAAATTAGTGACTATGTTATTGAAATATGAGAATCTAAAGCAAAGCTTAGGTTATTTTATACCTAATCAATTTGTAAAGTAATAGATTAAAATAAAAAAAAAGGCTTACTTAAAAATGTAAGTCTTTTTTCTATTTATGGAGCATCTGTCCACTTTTATAGTATAGCTCCACTTTTATATGATGTTATAAATTTATATTGAATGAAAGAACGGGCCTACTATCATAAAAGAAAAAAGTTAGACTAAATTTATACGAAATAAATTAATTACTATCCATAATATTCTTAATAAAGCTTTACAATAACTATAAGTATTACTATAATAGTATATATTGAGATCACTTAGCGAAGAAATAGCGACTCTATTTTTTAGTTAATTTTAATAAAAAAATAGTTAGTGAAAAAAGTGAGAGTTATGTAGAAAACTCAAAATAAGTAGAATTGAACATTTTACTTACTATTAATAGATTAAGTTCATACCTGAACTAATCTAGAAAAAATATAAGAATAAATTACGCGGTTAGAGGGATAATGTTGAAAAACCAGGAATATGTGAATAATGTTATAAAATCGGATAGTATAGAAGCAATGAAAAAATTAGAAGATAATTCTATAGATATGGTCTTATGTGATTTACCATATGGACACACTCAAAATAAATGGGATAGTCTGATACCTCTGAATCAATTGTGGGATCAGTATGAAAGAATTGTCAAGGATAATGGAGCTATTGTTTTAACTTCAAGCGGTATGTTTACTGCGGAACTAATGCTTAGTAATCCCAATTTATTTAAATATAAATCTATTTGGATTAAGTCAAAAGCAACAAATTTTTTGAATGCAAAAAAACAACCTTTAAGAAAATATGAAGAGATTTGTGTTTTTTATAAAAAACAGCCTATTTATCATCCTCAAATGACAGAATCTGAGCCATATAATAAAGGTATGAGAAAAAATCAATTAACAGGAAGCTATGGGGATTTTTCTTCAGTAGAAGTTAAAAGTGATGGGGTGAGATACCCTAATGACATATTGTATTTTAAAACGGCAGAGTCAGAAGGTAGGACTTACCATCCAACTCAAAAACCAGTAGAGTTAGGTAAATATCTAGTGAGAACCTATACTAATCCTGGTGATGTAGTTTTAGATAATACTTGCGGAAGTGGATCTTTTTTAATTTCGGCATTACTAGAGGGACGGAATTTTATTGGAATAGATAAAGATGATGAAAGTAACAGATTTAAAAATGATAAAACTAGTTATATTCAAATTAGTAAAGATCGAGTAAAAGAAGCAATTGAAAGTATTGATAAAAATAGTTTACTTTATTTAGAAAAAATTAATCTTTTAAAAAATATTGAGGTAACGAATGGCTAATGTAAATGAAAACGAGAGAAGTCACGCGATCGACTTAATTACTGAAATTGAACTTTATTTGAGAACTGTTAATTTAACAATACAAAAGGCTGGTGGAGAAAGTACAATAAAAAATTCTAAGAGTTTCAATAATAAAGTCAGAAAAGTTATGTTTCCAGATATTTTACTTTACTCTGACCTAAATAAAAATATCATAATTCAAGGTTGGGAAGTAAAATTACCAGATGTTCCTGTAGAGAACACAGAATTTATAAAAGATGCTCAGTATAAAGCAGATACTCTAGGATTAAAGAGTACAGTTTTATGGAATTTTCATTCTGTTGTACTTTATGTGAAAGTTAATAATGAATGGTTACTATATAGACGTTGGAATGATTTGTTTGATATTAAAAATAGAAAAGATGTTGAACAAAAAAAGAATATTTGGGTTAAGTTTTTAAAAGTGTTTTTGTCAGATATTGACAATTTTTTCAGAACAGGGATTATTGAAAAGAGAACTTTAACAGAAATAACAAATTCTGCTACGACTTATATAATTAATGATAATAAAAATATTCTATCTACACATCTGAGAAATATTAGTAAAAATGATTTGAGAGTTGAGGCTTGGATTAATCAATGGTGGTCAGAAGCGAAACAAGAATTTTTAAGTGATGAAAACGATGGATACAGTGCATATTCAAAAGTTATTCTAATGAGTTGGGTAACTAAAATAATTTTTTCACATTTGATAAAAGAAACACATGTGTCGGCAAATGAGGTTTTAGAGTTTGATGAATTAACTTCTCCCAAAGATGCTATAAATGTTTTTAAAAATATTACAGAAAAAAGCGATTTTTATACAATATTTGAGTATAAAAAGTTAGAAGATAGAATTCCAGAAGAAATTTGGCAAAAATTATTGCAATTTAATTCTTTTTATGAAGATAAAGTTATATCCCATGATATCCTTCAAAATATGCTCCAAAATTCTGTTAGTACTTTAAAAAGAGAGGTTATTGGGCAATTTACTACTCCAGAAATTTTGGCAGATTTATTAGTTAATGTAACTATGGTGGATGTTACAGGTAATGATATTGACCCCTGTTGTGGAACCGGTACAATACCTAAACAAATTTTTTTAAAAAAGGAAGAGTTAGGTATGGATGAATTACAGATTCATTCAACAGTGTGGGCTTCTGACAAAATGCAGATGGCATTGCAAATAGCAAATATGGCATTGACAACACCAACTTCTATGAATATTTTAAATTTAGTTTTCAAAATGAATGTATTTGATATATTACCTCATGATAAGATTTACTTTACATCACCAGAAGATGGAAGCTTAATTGAAAAAGAATTTCCTAAATTTAATAACATAATTTCAAATTTACCTTTTGTCCCATTTGAAATTATAGATGAGAATGATAAACCAAAGATATCTAAGATATTTAGTGAAGTTGAAAAGAAAACAAGTAATGTTTTAAGTAGTAGGTCAGATTATTTTATGCCTATTATTTTTAAATTTTATGAATTACTAGAAGAACGCGGAAGGTTAGGGATTATTACTTCAAACTCTTGGCTAGGAACTGTCTCGGGAAAGGTATTCTATAAATCATTAATAAATTTTTTTCATATAGATAATGTAATTGTATCTGGAAAAGGTAAATGGTTCAAAAATGCTGATATTGTAACGACTATTCTTGTACTTGAAAAACTCAATGAAAGTAACAAAAATAATAATATTCGTTTTATAAAACTTAATAAAGCAATTGAACAAATAACACATAATGAAGTATTAGAGATTGGAGCTTCATTATTACTGGATAATCAACATCAGTTAACAAGTGTATCAAAATATCAAAAAAAAGAAATAGATGACTTGTTAGAGAAGAACTTATCACTTAACTCCTTATTCCACAATGTAAAATGGATAACCAGTATTTATAATAAGCTAACTCCTTTAACATCAGTATTTGATGTAATACGGGGGGAGAGAAGAGGGTGGGATAAATTGTTTTATCCTGCAGAAGAGAACTCTATAGAACCAGAATATCTTGAAAAGGTATTAAAAAATTCTAGAAACATTTCAACCTTAGAAGTAAAAGCAAATGGTGTAGCATTCTGCTGTTCAAAATCAATTGAAGAATTGGAAAACTTACAACATTTTGGTGCAATTGAGTGGATTAAAAGATTTGAGAACGGGGTCAACAAAGTTGGAAAACCACTGCCTGAGGTTTTGACAACAAATAATCTATATTGGTACGAAATGTTAAAAGAAGTCTCTATTGCAGAATTTGTAACGAGTATTAACCCAGAAAGAAGGCTCTTTTGGGCAAAACTAGAAGAACCTTCTTTTATTAACCAGCGCCTTATTGGATTAAGAAGGAATCAAAAATATGCTAGTTTGTCAGAAAATTTAATAATGGCACTTTTGAACTCTATCCTTGGAATATTTTTTATTGAATCATCGGGATTTGGGAGAGGTTTAGGGGCTTTAGATATAAACAAAAAGTCCTTAGAAAGTACTAGTATGTTATCCCCTGATGTTTTGAATTCAAATCAGAAAAAAATGATTTGTGATAGATATTTGACTTTGCCAAAGGACGTATCACAAGATATCAGGGTATTACTAAATACAAAAGAGCGAGAAGAATTTGATAAATTTATTTTAAAATGTTATGGGATTGAAGAACATTACAATGAAATTAAAGCTAGTGTAATTAGTATGATTTCTACAAGATTAACCGTTAAAGAATAATTTTGCTCCTCTTTTTAAGCTGTATTTATTTTCCTTATAGATTGAATATAGATTTTTAGAAACATCGTTCAAAATTTAACTTCTAGAGTATATTTTGTAGAGACATTTAGAAAATGTATATGTTATTTTTGAACATTCAATATAAAAATGAACTAAAGATAATTATGGAATGGTTTTAATTAGAATGAGTAAGAAGGGGGAAACGCATAAAATAAGCAGTTAATCACATGCAACTTTTTTTAAAACTATAATGTGCTAGAAATTGGACACTTTATGGCCAGCAAATTTACAAAATAAAAGGTTACTATTTCTTAAATAGTAACCTTTTATTTTGTAAATTTTTTAGTTTAATTATGATATAATAAATTTCGTAGAAGTTAAAGGGCGGTAGCTAATCTATCACAGGAGGTAATTCCTTTTGAAAAATTCATGGGTTCGTCTCCCGAAATATAGAAAGGTGCAAAATTTGTCTGGTTATCAGGCGCTCATGTTGATGATTGTATTTGCAACATTAATATTGGCACTCAATAACAAAGATAAAAAATAACGTCCAACTTTTGATGTGCACCCCAATAGTTAGACTTTTATCCAAGTATTTATACTTGGATTTTTTTATTTATTTGATGAAACAAAATTGACAGGAGACATCGTTCGAGTTTTATAAAATATTTCGGTTATCTCCTGTACACTTCTGGGATTAGATTCTAAAATCCAAATTTTTATAATTGATATTGTTGAATTTAATAATAAGGCTCTACTATATTCGATTGGAAGTGTTATCGTGAAATGATTATATTTTTTAATGAATTCATTAATAGATTGTTCAAATCGCTTATTGAATACCTCATCATCTATAAAAATTTTAAACAACGAGATGTTGTCATATATGTACTGGAAAATTTCTTTCATACCCTCACCCAATCCACAATCTATAAATTCATGGACTAATTTCTTATTGAACCCATTTAATAGATTATGTTCTATCGAAAGTATAAAATCGTTAAAATCGTCATAAGTGAGGTAAAAAGTTCCTCTATTAATTTTTGCAGTTTCAGCTAAGTCACTAATAGTAATTTCATCTAATGATTTACCTTGTGTTAACTTTATTAAGGCAAAAATAAGCCTATCTTTTGTTTTATTTTTCAAAAAATCACCATTTTTTCTTTTTTTGTTCATAGATATTCATCAACTAAAGCGTATACTAACCTTATGAAAATATTAATAATTTATACATACCCTAATCATGAGAGCCTAAACGGAAATATTTTAGATTCATTTCAACAGAATATTTCATCCAAGCATACCGTAAGAATTCTTGACCTTTATCAAGAAAATTTTAACCCCGTTCTTTACTTTGACAAGGAACATAGAAGAAGAGATTTACAATATTCAGTGGAGACAAAATCCTACCGAGAAGCAATTACTTGGAGTGACCATATTGTTTTCATTTTTCCCATCTGGTGGAGTGGAATGCCCGCTATATTGAAAGGGTTCATTGATAGGGTATTTGCTCAAAATTTTGCCTATTCTTATTCTACTAAAAAAATTACTCCAAATAAACTTTTAAAAGGAAAAACAGCGGCTATTATCGTAACACACGATACTCCATATTTAATTTCAAAAATTATTCAAAAAGATTATGGCCAAGTTTTAAAGACTCAGATACTTAAAAATATGTGTGGGATACAGGTAACTAAATTTTATTCTTTAGCTAATGTTAGGAAAAGTAGCCTTAAAAAAAGAAAAAAGTTTCTGAGAAAAGTTGGAGAATATGCAAAAAAATTATAATTTATTCTTCCACTCTCTTTATTTATTGGCTTAAGCGAAATTCAACTGGTGATTTCCAGCCTAATTTTTCTTTAATCCGTTTGTGATTATAATAGTGAATAAATTTTTGAATGGTTTTACGAAGCTCCTCAAAAGAAGTGAAAATACGACCGTAATACACTTCTTGCTTAAGGAGTCCAAAGAAATTTTCCATAACTGAATTATCATGACAATTACCTTTACGGCTCATTGATTGAAAAATTAAATTTTTCTTTAAAGTAGAACAATATACACGTGTTTGATAGGCCCAACCTTGGTCTGAATGAAAAGTACGTCGATATTGACAATCTCTCGTCTTATTTATGGCCTGCTCTAAAGCTTCAGAAATGGCTTGATAATTTGGCGCTTTGGATATACTATAAGAAATAATCTCATTATTAAATAAGTCCAGATAGGGGTTGAGATAAAGTTTTTTTTGAACCCCATCTTCATAATATTTGAACTCTGTCGTATCTGTTGTAACTTTTTGGTGAGGAATTGGAGTGTTAAAACGTCTACGCAGTTTATTATTTGAAACTTTACCAACCGTTCCTTTATAGGAGTTATATTTGCGGGACTTATGCCAAAATGAAGTGACTAAAAGTCCTAACTTTTTCATTAATCGTTGAACTTTTTTATGATTAACAAGCCAACCATTTCTTCTTAATTCCTGAACCATCCTTCTATAACCATAATTTGCATGACATTTGCGGATTTCAATAAGTTTATTTTCTAATAAGTCATCTGTATTTGCTCTATTAAATCTATTTTTCCAATAAAAATAGGTTGCTTTGGGAAATGAAGTGACTGTTAAGATTTCTTTGAGTTTAAATTTTTTTCGGAGATTGTGGATGAGTTTAGCTTTTTGTTCATTTGTCCCTTTCTTCCCAATCTCCGTAGTCCTTTTAAATATTCTACCTCTATCTGAGCATAACGGAGTTGTTGTTCAAGCTCTTTAATTCTCTTTTGGTCTTCCTCGGAACCCTTAAGCTGAGAGTTATTATCTGCATTTTTCACACTTTTCTTTCCTCTTTTTTTAGCTTCTGGAATCTCTCCATATTTTCTATAGTGATTTACCCATGTACAAAGTAGTCCCATCGTATGAATTCCTAATTCATAAGAGAGTTCCTGATAAGACTTATCACTTGTTAAATATAATTTTACAGCATTTTCTTTAAAAGATTTCGAATAAACTTTATTTCTTCTTGTTCCTTTTTGAAAAGCGCTAGGTCCTTTAAGGCGGTATTCTTTTATCCATCCTCTTAGACCTCCAACGGAGCAAATACCATATTTTCTAGCAAGTAAAGTTGTTCCTAGCTCTCCTTTGAAGTATTCTTTAACAACTTTTAGTTTAAATTCTGCGGAATATTTTGTCATAAAAAATGACCTCCAAATGTTAGATTTTTGGTCTAACTTTTGGGGGTCACTACATTTAGCGAGCCTAGACGTTATGATTTTATAATACTATGTTTGCTACCGTTCTTAAAACGGCTACATTAGACCTGTTACAGCAGGTCTTTTTTCTTTGGTACATTTATTATATCAAAATAATTTAACAAAATAAAGGGTTACTATTCAGTAATAAGTAACTTTTTATTTGTAAAATTTTTAGTATAACTTTGATATAATGTGAATAAGGAGATGAAAAATGTTTATATTTTTAGTAATATTTATTATTGTAATGGTAGTTATATTTGCTGTAGAAAAGAAAGCAGATGAACCTCAACGGAGAGAAGAGGAGCGAAGAGCGCATTTAGAGTATTTAGCAAATAGAACTCCTGACGAAATAGAGTATGATGAAATAACTAGGATATTAAAAGAAGATTATAATATCTATGAAAGAAGTGATGCATCACCTTTATTAATTGAACAAATAAAAACAAATTTAAGATTGAAAAAATGACTTACTTTAAAATGTAAGTCATTTTTCTGTTTGTGGAGCGTCTGTCCAGCTTTTAAGAAGTCCATTTTCAAGGAAAGTAGAATTTGCCCCACATTCTGTACAATGTCTAGCATCACCTTTTAATGGTGTGGAGCAAGGAGTAGAAGAAGTTAAAATGCCACCATTACTTGTTTTAATTCCAGTACATTTGTTAATAATATCTATTCCACAAATTTGGCAATAATTACCATAAAGTGTTTCATTTTTACAAATTGGGCATAAATCTTTGATTCGTCCTTCAGCGTCTAAATTGAGGGTGGGGTAATTCATTGAATTTGTCGTCCTTAAAAGATTTGATAAAGTTGTATTTTTAAAGTCAGGGATGATAAAGAAATTCTGACCACAGATTGGGCAAAAATTTGAAGTTATTTCATAATTGTATTGGCAGCTTAAACAGGTTTTATTATTATAGTGTTTAGCAATGAAATCCTGAAATTTAAGGCTCAATTGATAAGATTCTTTATAGCTATATATTCGATTTTTTCTTTTACTTAGCTCATTGATTATATAATTAGCTGGCTGTTGTGTAATTTCAAATATATTAATTAGGGTGGGTACATCTATAAAATTAAGTTTAGTGATTATTTTATCTACAATGGGTAAAGGAACAAGGAATCTTTTTGCAAAATAATTGGCTTCCTGTTCAAGCTTGTTGTATTCCAGCTTATCTAAGTTTTTTAAAAAGTTCCCTCTAGAAATCTTAATTTTATTATTTTTGGAATGATGTTTTAAGATGTAATGACCTAATTCGTGAGCAAGTGTGTACCTAATTCTTCCTTTAGATTTAATTAAGTCATTATAAAGAAGGAGGTAACTTCCATCACTTCTTTTCATGGTACAGCCATCTTCTGAAGCACACATGAAAATAACATTATCTATGGAAATATGACAATCTTTAGCAAAATCAGCATAGGTTTGTATATGAATACCATAACTTCTGATTAATTTTTTGATGTTAATAGGTAATTCATATAGATTAGAAGAAACTAAAGTCTGATATGCTGAATATTGAGCTAGAGCATAATCAGGGTAAGGGATATTAGATTTCGTCTGATTCGTCAAGATGAAGTTCTCCCTTATCCAACTTATCAAAAGCTTTTTCCATTAAACCCAACAACTCTCTTTGTTGTTCGGGGGTCATTTCTTTAGCTCGACGTTGAATAACAGAGTATTCATAGGTTTGTTCTTGATTTTCAGTATCATCTAGTAAGTAATCAGTTGTGACACCAAAATATTCGGCGATTTCGGCTGCTCTTTTTGCTGAAGGAATTTTTCCCTTTTTATAGTCGTTTAATGCATTTTTGGGATAGCCGAGTTCTCTTTCAACTTGATTGAATGATTTATTTTTCTCTTCTATTAGAGATTTTAAGCGGTCATAAAACATAAATTTTACCTCTAAAAATTTATTTTAAATTTTTTATAGAAAATGCTTGACATGAGTTAGGCAATAGTCTATACTATAAACATAGGCAAAAGCCTATACGGCGAATAAGCAAATAGCCCCAAGGATTGGAGCTTCTGCAAAATATTAAATTAATAATGTAAGATACTATTATTTTAACATTTTGTAAGGAGAAAAGTCAATGCAAGCTAAGAGCTTTAACCAAAACTTTATCCAATTGAAAAGGTTTCTAGTTTCCGTATAACTAGATAGGGGAGAGAGCCGATGAATGCACCCCGATAACCGAAAGGTCGTATTGTCGTGAGACATTCTGAATATACCGTTTAAGGGGAGTAGTCTGTCAATGAGAGACAGGAATATACTCTCTTGATATTAAAGAATTAAAATTTGAAAATATAAAGTTTAAACATTTGTCCGAAATGACAAAAAACTAGTCGCTTTAACTGTCCGAAATGACAGTTTTTTTATTTTAGAAAAATAATGGTTTTAGTAAAAATCTATCTTAATAAATTTAATTCGCTTAGGGATTTGTTGATACTGTCCGTAGGAAATTTGATTTATAACTAGATAGATTTTTTTATGGGAATATAACTTAATAGGCTAGAGTAATTGCTTTTATAAGTAATGGTACTGGTTCAATTCCAGTTGTTCCCTTAATGAAAAAAGAATGGAGTTATTATGGAAAGTTTTTCTGAAAGGTTAATTCATTTAAGACACAGCAATAATTTAACACGAAAACAAGTGAGAGAAAGTTTAAATATTAATAATGTATCAGCTTATAATCGTTGGGAAAATGGAAGTAGAACACCTGACAATGAAACTATTGTAAGGTTTGCTAACTTCTTCAAAGTTTCTCCTTTATACATGTTAGGCATTAGTCACCTTAGAAATGGTGAGGAATATTTACTAGATGTGTTAGAAAATATTGAATCTGATGAAACTATTGAAGGATTGAAAGCCAAAGCTGGCTTAGCAGAATATCGAAAAAATTATATGTAGTAATATATATGTTACGTTAATCAGAAAAAAACAATGTTAATCAACTTTAACAAATCATTTGGTTTGTGATAAAATAAACTTAAATTAGAGTAAAGATAGGAATGTATTTATGAATAAGAATTTAAACCCTTTGAATTGGACTAAAAAACAGCAAATTATTAGTGGAGCAGTTGCGATTGTTTTAATCGGTGGCGTTACTACTGGAATAGTTAATCATGCAAATCATCAAGCAAAAGAGAGAAAAATTGAAGCTTTAAAAAATAAAAAAATTAAACTTTGTAAGGCTAGAGCCGAAAAAGCAAAACAACTTGAAAAATCTAATGAAGCAGACAGTAAGAAATTACTAGATATTGCTGAAAAAACTCCTACTGACAAAAATATTAAACTAGCTGAAGATTCAATTCTTAAAGTTAAAAATGCTGAAGTAAAAAAAGGTTTTGACAATCAAGTGGTTGGTATTAAAAATCGTGTGAAGCTAGAAAATGAAGCTAAGACAGCGGTTAGTAGTTATCAAAAAGATGCTATGAATCAAGATAAATATAAGACAGCTCAATAAGCTGTATCTAAGCTTACTAGTTCTTATTCAAAAGGTTTGAAAGACAATTTGAATAAACAGCTTGCGACTTCTAAGAAACAAGCTGATGATGCTACAAAGGCACAACAAGCTAAGAGTGCAAGTGATTCAAAGGCGAAAGCAACCAATACTAATAAAGAGCAAACAGCTTCGACTGAAAGTGCAACGAACAATAATAGTAATAATGCTAATGAAAATACTGTTTCACAAGGTACAGTAAATAATGATGTTGCTAGTGGGTCTAATTCTTACGGTGGAGGAAGTCAAAATAACTATTCACAAGGTGGTTCAAATACTTCTCAAAACAATACTAATTCAGGGGCAAGTAATCAAGGGCAAGGTAATAGCGGACAAAATAATTCAAATTCAAATACAAACACAAATACAGGCGGTAATGGCTCAAATACAAATAACAATGGTTCAAATGGTGGTGATAATAATAATCAACCACAAACACGATATCTTGGTTGGGTATCAGTTGATGGAGCGAGAAGATATTCTCAAACTTTCAGTACATTAGGTGAAGCACAAAATTATGCAGCCACAACAGCAAATTCAAGTGAAGTTACCGATTTATTATTGAGTGGTCATAGTATTAGATATGGTGTAGAACCTGTATAAAGTTAATTAAACTTAATAAATGTATAAATCACTTTCTTAAATGAGAGTGATTTTTTTAGCGAACGAATTATCACGGTTGAATGGGGTTCAAGTCCCTACGTTCGCATTTCAATATTAAAAATAAGAAAAGAGAAATAGATGATTATAGAGGGGAAAATTGAAAAATTGGGTGAAGGTTTAGCTCGATTGACAGTTACCTATGATGATAATCACAAGGTAATTAAGACAGGTTTAAATATTTTAACTGTAATAAGATTAATGCGTTCTGAAGGATTATCACTAATTGAAAAAGATGTTAACGGTACATCTTATTGGAAAAGAGAGGATTAAATATATGGTGAATGACCGAAAAGTCAATAAACTATAAATCTGAAATAAGAGAGGAAATATGTTTATAAAAGTGAAAGATATACCACCAAAAATACTAATCATGAATGGTAATCGCAAACAATGGCTTCAAAATCACCCTGATTTTGGGGCTTTTTTAATTATAGAAAAAGAGGAGGGCTAAAGAATGGCTCAATTAACAAGCGCAAAAACCCCAGTTAAAGGGTTTACTAAAGATGGGAAGATTTTTGTATCTCCTAACTATAAAACAATTCCACGTACAAAAGAAGTTGCTCAACACCACGTTTTCGTTGGTATGGGTGCTGGTCAGAAGAATTTTCTTGTTGTAACTTATGATGATGTACCGTCACAAGAAGTATTGGCAAAATCTGTTGTGCGTGGTCGTTTGGAATTGGATATTGATTTTATTACTTTAATTGATTTCAACTATCCTGAAAATGGAGTAACAAAAAATCAAGCTGCAGCCCTTGTTGAAGGCTTTAAAATTAAAGGAGAGAAATAATCATGGCAAAATATGGAATTGAAGCATTTAAAGATAACAAACCCGTCGCTTATCCGATTGACGCTAAAGAAACATACGGAACGTTGAGTTTTACTGGTTCTGAAGTAAGAAACAAATTCATTTATATTGATGATGACGGAGAGGTTCACGAAGAACAAAACGCCCAAAACACATGGAAAGCACAAGATACAGGACAACCTCAAGATAAGTATATTATGGCTTATTCAAGTAAAACTAAGGATGTAATGGATATTCATGTTCCACTTGATTTTGATGTTGATAGCCTAGAGTTTGACCAAGAAATTGAATTAATTGGAGCTGTAGTTACAATCGGTAATTCTGAAAAAGAACAAAAAGTAGTCACTCGAAACGGTGAACAAATCCGTTCTGTTGATTGTAAAACATTCCCTGTTCAAGTTGAGGGTGTGAACGTAAAAAGTTCAAAAACAGTCTCTCAACCAGCACAGCATCAAGGAAAAAATGAACAGTCATCTAAACCGAAAGAATAAGGTGATTAGATGAAAAGATTATTTTCAAAAGGTCACAGAGTTAGAAATAAGGACAAGCTCATTCCCTATTGGCTTGCTACTATTGTAGCTCTGCCTTTTTTGTTACTTATTGGTGCTGTAGGATTTGTTATATTCGTGAGCTTGCCTAATCAATGGATAATATTTGGTACTGTGATTTTTGTACTAGTATTAATTTCAGCTATTGTTGTTTATCGGCTTTATTTAATACTTTTGGGCAAAAATAAATTTTTCATTCATCGTTACAGAGAATTTTTGCTGTGGCGATTTTTGTTTCAAAATGGTTTTTATTTTACCAAGGATTCAAAAGGGAAACCAACCAATGGTAAACCTAGAATTAATTTTCCTAAAGTGTATTTAAAACAGGAAAAATACACGTTATCGGCTTCATTTCAACTTGAAGGTATTAAGTTTCAAGAACGTTTTTTAAGCATTGGCGGTCAATTAGAAACAATGTTTTCAGCCCATCATATCGGCTGAAAACATTGTTTCTAA
>Ga0208186_100059_pt1 | contig 17854 bp, 21 predicted proteins | sample Shrwel1BS1Day23_FD_187537 | JGI IMG/M metagenome (GOLD analysis project Ga0208186, IMG submission 187537) | Subsurface microbial communities from deep shales in Ohio, USA - Utica-3 well 1 S-1-Day23 (SPAdes) (version 2) ... | reverse complement strand
ATTATAAGTCATATAAGTCGTGCGCTTTCTAATGCTTAGTGGTTTAAGATTAGGATAGCACGACTTATTTATTTTCCAATGAAATTAACTAGCAATTCGGGTAATATATTACAATATAGAAGTAATAATATAGGAAAAATCAGTATACTATTGCACCAAATAAAAAGTTCATTCACTCTTTCAAATTTCCCTATCAATTTATCAGGAAAGTTAAGAATGAAGATGAAACAATGATTTAAAAAATATTTTAAAGGTGAGGAAAAATAATGAAATAATTAATCAATAAAAAGATTTATCGGATATTTTTACTAGTCGTTTTAGTGGTTATTGTGGTAGGAACAATTTGGTATATAAAAAATGAGGAAGATTTTTCTCATTTGGTTTCACGCCCCCAAGATGTGAAGATGTGGCAAGCAGATCCGCAGCCCTTACAGAGTGAGAAGGCTGTTATCAAGCAAACAAATAAGCTTAACCTTATAGTTAAACATTAAGTTGTTTAACTATCACTGTGTTTATAAAAAAGAATAAAAAGACTCCGAAAAATCTTAATTTTTCGGACAAATTAAATTTTGATATTTCGAAAGGAAAAATGATGGAAGAGAGCTTATTTTATAAACGTGTTAAAAAACTTGGGGAAGACTTAGGTAAATCTTTTAATCAAATTGAAAAAGAGTTGGGTTATTCGCGAAATGCCTTGAGTAATTATAAAACAAAGACAATGCCCTCGGCTGTTCGCTTATTAGAGTTAGCAGAATACTTTGATGTAAGTCCACGTTATCTACTCGGAATGGACGAAATGTGCGAAAATAGTAGAGAAAAAAATAGCTTTACAGAATTTCTTTTTGAAAATTTGGATAAGAACCAAAAACTTGAGATCTGTAAACTTTCACAAATCTGGATGATGCACGAATTAAAGGAGAGTTAAGTTCAAATTTAATGCTATTTGGTTCCACTCATAGATTGTAATGAGAAGACAATGGATTCTTTTTAGAGTTTATTTATATTAAAAAATTTATAATTAAAAACTGAAAAGGCCTCTGAAAAGGTCTTTTTGTTTACTGATAGTCGAATATTACTTACTGATTATGTTATGATAGAATGAAACAACTGGAGGAAGAAATAAACATATATGGTTCAGCTATCAGAATTAGCATCAGCACTTAAACAAACAGAAAGTAAAGGAGTATTTTCTAAACATCCTAAAGGCTTTGGTTTTGTACATCCAGAGGGTGAGACAGACAAAACTAATGATATCTACATTGGTCAAAACGAAACTAAATTTGCAATGGATGGAGATAAGGTTACTGTTAAGGTTTTATACCCTAAGACAGAAAAACGGGGGGCAAGCGGACAAATTATTAAAATCAATGAACGAGCAGTCGTTGATACAGTTGGAACTTACCGTTCTTTATCTAATCGCCAAGCCAAAGCTTTGGGATATAAAGGTCGAATCGAACTCTTTAATGACCGTATTTCAGATACTCTTTACATAAAACAGCCCTTAACAGGAGTACAAGAAGAAGATGTAGTAAGTATTAAAGTTACTCAATATCCAACAGATACTAAAGCATTTGAAGGAAAAATTACGCAAATCATTGGTCATAAAGGTGAAGTTGGCCTTGATATCTTAGAAGTTTTGTATGCTATGAAAATTCCACAAGAATTCTCAGCTGAAACATTAGCTGAGGCTGAGGCATTTTCTGAAGAATTAACCCAAGAAGACTTGCAAGGACGTGAAGACTATCGTAATGAAATCACTTATACCATTGATGGAGAGGATTCTAAAGATTTAGATGATGCGATTCATGTTAAGAAATTATCGAATGGACATTTTGAATTAGGGGTCCACATTGCTGATGTCAGTCATTATGTAACCGAAGGTTCTTCTTTGAATGAAGAAGCTTATGCGCGAGCAACCTCGGTTTATGTGACTGATAGAGTAGTTCCAATGTTACCTGTCAGATTGTCTAATAACCTGTGCTCACTTAATGAAGCTCAAGAACGGCTAACAATGTCTTGCCTAATGGAAATTGATGATAAGGGCAAGATTATCACTTATAAGATATCTCCATCAGTCATAAAAACAACTTACCGCATGACTTATAGCAATGTGAACAAGATGATTCATCAGGGGCAAGAAGGACACCGCGAAGCATTAGAAAAATATTCTAAAATTGCTGATTCGATAGAAGTAGCCGTTGAACTTCATGAAATTCTCGAAACAATGCGAAAAGACAGAGGGATGATTGAATTTGATGAGAGTGAAGCAAAAATAATTTTAGATGATGAGGGTTACCCAATTGAAATTGTAAAACGTGACCGTGATACTGCAGAACGCATGATTGAATCCTTCATGCTTATCGCAAATGAAACTGTTGCTCTTGATTTCCAAAAGAAAAAATTACCTTCATTGTATCGTGTCCATGAAACTCCTAAGGAAAAAGCATTTGCTAAATTGATGGAAGCTGCTGCAGAAGCTGGATTTTCTTTGAGTTCTGACTCTCATCAAGCCATAAATTTCTTTGCTGATGAGATTAAAGATACAAGTTTTGAAAAAGCCTTAACTTATCAACTTCGTCATACTATGTCAACAGCGGTTTATTCTGAAAAAAATACAAAACATTTTGGACTTGCAGCGACTAACTACACACATTTCACAAGTCCAATTAGACGTTATCCTGACTTAATTATTCATCGTTTATTACATTTATATCCTTCTGACCATTCCAACCGTACTAAGGATGAATGGAAAGAACGTTTGCCTGAAATTGCTAGTCACTCTTCCGATATGGAACACCGTGCTGTTGTCACTGAACGGATTATTGATGCGATGAAGAAAGCAGAATACATGTTAGAACGTATCGGTGAGGTTTATACTGGTACGATCACAGGAGTACAAAAGTTTGGTATTTTTGTAGCACTAGATAATACTGTTGAAGGTTTAGTTCGAGTACCAAATTTACATACTGGGACAACAGAAGAACTTGAATTTGACGAAGAAATGAGTATTATTAAAGGGAAAAAATCGGAAACAATTTATCAAGTTGGAAAAGAAATAAAAATTCGTGTTATTGCTGCCAATAAACGAAAAGGAACAGTAGATTTTGAACAAATCGCTCCTGAAAAAAACTAGCAATTTGCTAGTTTTTTTCTTATGTTTTTTATTAGCTAATATCGTCTTTACAGTATATTTTACATAACATAAATTATGTTAGCTGTGTTATTTTGAGTATAAGGGAGCCTTATTTTTGATTACGAATTGATTTAGGCACGGATATCAGTAGAAAAAATGAAATCAAAGTTTTGCTTGAATTTTCTTGATAAAAAGATTGTTACTATTTAAATTAAGTTATATAGTTATCAAGCGAATATGCTAGCTTAACAAACTATTTATGTAATAATATAGGTATGGTAATCAAAAAAACGCATACATAGATTTAGGGAGGGAACGTATGACTAGTAAAATAAAATCATTGACATATTTTCTATTATTTATTGTGGGAATCGAAATTATTGGTGGCTTATCTGGTTTCTTTGCGGGAAATATCAAGGAAATTTATAATAATCTCATACTTCCGCCGCTGGCTCCGCCAGATTATTTATTTGGAATTGTTTGGCCGATACTCTATGCTTTAATAGCTATTGCCGCTTATTTGATTTTTTATAATCTTAAAAATCAAAAGAGTGATAGCCAAATTGCTTTGTTTTATTTTCGAATACAACTTATTTTAAACTTCATCTGGAGTATTATTTTTTTCAAGGGATATTTTTGGTTGGGAGTCATTATTATTCTCCTACTAGATTTCATTGTTTACCTCTGTATCATCAAATTTTCAAAAATTAATAGGTTATCCTCTTTTTTCTTAATTCCTTATTTTATTTGGATTGTTTTTGCAACTTATTTAAGCATTTCAATTGCCATTTTAAATTAGATATATTTTTAGTAAGAATAAGCTATTACTAAGCATACTTACGGGAAATCGAATACTTTAGATTGGAGAGAAACAATGAATTTTATCAAACCATTTATTATAAGTGGAATAATCTTTTTGGTTTTAGATATTTGCTGGCTATTTTTTTCAAATAAGAAAATATATCAAACAAATATTGGGAACTTGATGGGAGATTTTAAAATTGTTCCAGCTATTATCTTTTATATTATTTATCTTGTAGCTTTAACATTTTTTGTATTAATGCCTGGACTTGAAAAAAATAGTGTTGGTTATGTCTTATTTAGTGGTGCTCTGCTGGGTTTAGTATGCTATTCTACTTACGATTTAACGAATTTGGCCTCCCTTAAAAACTGGTCCCTAACTGTAACGATAATTGATATCATTTGGGGAACTTTTGTAAGTTCACTGAGTGCTAGTCTTTCATTTCTCGTGATTACAAAGTTTATGAAAGGATAAATAATGACAAAGATAAAATCTGAAGATCGTCTATTAGAAAGCGTTATAGCTGGTGCACAAAGAGTTATTAATGGAAAAGATGAATTAAATAAAATAAATGTGTTTCCAGTAGCCGATGGAGACACAGGGAGCAATTTAGCCTCTTTAATGCAAACAATCGTTGATAATTTATCTAATAATAAATATTCAACAAATCTCTTGCTTGACGAAGTAGCTTCGGCAGCTCTAATTGGAGCTCGGGGGAATTCTGGAATTATTTTTGCCCAATACTTAAATGCTGTTTCAGATTATTATGGTGTCTATGAAACTAATTTAGAAATACTAGTTGTGGCTTTCAATAAGGCAGTCAAAAATGCTTATGATTCGTTAATTGAACCTAAAGAGGGAACAATTTTATCGGTCATGAGGAGATGGGCAGATGTATTACTGATAACTTTTAAAGAAAGTTCATCTTTTGAAAATGCCCTCTTAGAAGCAAAAGCAGAAGCTTGGAAGGCTCTAAAGGAAACACAATTCCAGATGTCAATTCTAAAAAAGAACAAACTTGTTGATTCTGGCGCAAAAGGTTTTTACTACTTTGTCTCAGGTTTTACTGACGCTTACTGTGGTAAAAGTTTGGGTGGTCAACAAGAAGAGATTATTCCTAATAAAAAAGAAGAAGACAAAACATTTATAAAAGAACACTTTATATCTGAAGCACCTAAAAATCGTTATTGTTCAGAATTTATTATCAAAGAATCCCAAAAACAAGAAAATGACTTAAAAGAATTGCTACGAAAGTGGGGAGATTCTTTGGTTATCGCTGGAAATAAAAAGCAATTAAAGATTCATATTCATACTAATCATCCGGAAAATATATTAGCATTATTAGAAAACTGGGGAACAATCATCTACCAAAAAGTTGATGATATGCAATTACAATATGAAATTTCTCAAAATAGGAAATCTTCGATAGCTATCGTCACAGACTCTGTTGCCGATTTATCCGCGGATTTTATACTTGAAAATCAAATTTTTGTTTTGCCTCTAAATATTTCAGTAGGGGAGCAAAATTTTCTAGATAAACTTACAATCAATCCTCAAATTTTTGAAGAAAAGTATAATAAGAATCTAAAAATGACTACTTCTCAACCAAGTATCCAATCGGTTGATTCACTTTTTTCTTTTTTGGAAGGAAAATATGACCACATAATTGTTATTTCGGTTTCTTCTCAATTAAGCGGAACCTATCAACTGATTAAACAAAGGATTAGAGAGAAGAAAGTCACAGAGAACCAAGTACATCTTATAGATTCCAAATTAAATTCAGTTGCTCAAGGACTATTAGTTAAGCAAGCTGTTAAAATTATCAGTGAAGAAAAGCCTATTGAAGCAATCCTTAATGAAATAGAGAATATCATTGACCGGGTATTTATTTATGTTGCTGTTGCAGATTTATCACCAATGATTAATTCGGGAAGAATTCCAAAGTTTCTGGGAGAAGTTGCACAAAAAATATCAATGCATCCAATTATTAGTCTTGATAAAAGAGGAAATGGAAAGCTTATCGGCGGTTCATTTAGTCAAGCTAGGAGTATGGATAAGATTTTGAAAAAAATTGTTTTGTTGTCAAAAAAAGGGCAAATTGAAGAATTAGCTTTGACACATGTTTTATCAAAAGAAGCGGCTTTAAAGTTAAATGAAATAATAAAAGAAAAAACTACTAAAAACTCTGAAATCTTAGACAGTTCAGCAGCAATTGGAATTTCTGCAGGACTTGGAAGTTTAGCAGTTGCAGGACTTTTAAAGGAGGTTCAATGATTTATATAACCGTTTTAGTCACACTATTGCTATATTTTATCTGTTGGTTTCTTATTGCGACATCTAAAAAGAATTATGGCTTGATAGATATTGCCTGGGGGGAGGATTTGTCCTTACAGCTGTAGTCACTTATTTATCTTCAACTCGAATCACGATGCAAAATAGTTTAATCTCAGTATTAGTGATAGTTTGGGGACTGCGCTTAGCAGTTCATTTAGGAAGAAGAAATTGGAATAAAGCAGAAGATTATCGCTATACAAATATGCGTAAAAGATGGGGCAATAATTTTCCAAAATTAAAGGCTTTTCTCACGGTGTTTATGGTGCAATTTCTTTTATTATTTCTTATTGCCCTGCCAATTATTCAGGTAAATGTAGATGCTAATTCTCATTTTTATTGGTGGCAAATTTTAGGAATAATAATCTGGATAATTGGCTTTATTTTTGAAGTTATTGGAGACCGTCAGCTAGAAGCATTTAAAAAGGTCCCCAAAAATAAAGGGAAACTATTAACTAGTGGACTTTGGTCACTGACAAGACACCCTAATTATTTTGGCGAGACGATGTGTTGGTGGGGAATATTTCTAATTTCTCTGACCACTTTATCAAGTCTTTGGTTGGTTATCAGTCCTTTATTGATTACCAGTTTACTTTTGTTTGTATCCGGTGTACCGATTCTTGAAAAAAAATATAAAAATCGACAAGATTTTAGAGAATATGCCAAAATCACACCAAAGTTTGTTCCTTTTATTGGAAAAAAGGGATTATAAAAAAGTTAATCTAGTATAATGCAGAGTCTTACTGTATTTCATAAGTGTAAATTTGTGCTTGCACACCAAATATTTATTCTTGAGGAAGATTTAAAAAAACAAGAAAAGCCATAACTAATATGGCTTTTTTTGAGAGACAAAAAGTAATAAGGCTATTTATATAAGATCATCCAATATTATTTTATAATAAAAGAGATATTTTATAAAAATAAATGTTGACTTTTAAAAACATAAGTATTATAATTCAGATAATTAAGAATTTACAAACAAGAGATGAAAGAGTAGTCTTACTTATCAGTAGAGAGAGCCTTGTTGCTGGAAAAAGGTCTGATGCTAAGATGAACCACACTCATCGCTATCTTACTCACCAAATAATTGTGAGCGTTGGCTACGGTACTGCTGAGTTTAACATAAACTCACTGAGTCTACTTTTGTGAAAAAGTAGTAAATTAAGGTGGAACCACGACATTACCGTCCTTTAAGCCAAGTGCTTAAAGGCGCTTTTTTTGTATTATATTTATCATTTTTATTCTCGAAAGGAGAAACATATGAGTTGGCAAAATAATCTGCGTTCTGTAAGCCCCTATATTGCAGGAGAACAACCAGAACTTACTGACATGATTAAATTAAACACTAATGAAAATCCATATCCACCCTCTTTGCAGGTCCAAAAAGTAATTGAAGATTTCAAATCTGACAACTTGCGACTTTATCCAAGTACTGACGCAAAAGTTTTGAGAAAAGCGTTGGCCACGTATCATCATTTAAATACTGACCAAGTCTTTATTGGAAATGGTTCTGACGAAGTTTTATCGCTTAGTTTTCTGACTTTTTTCAATAGTGAAAAACCACTTTTGATGCCTGATATTAGTTATTCTTTTTATCCAATTTATTGTGGACTTTATCATATTCCTTATCAAAAAATTCCTTTGGCTGATGATTTTAGTCTGTCAGTAAACTCTTACTTTCAAGAGAATGGTGGAATTGTCATTGCCAATCCCAATGCGCCAACTGGTATGGCTATTAGCCTGCAAGAAATAGAAGAAATTTTACAAAATAATCAGGATTCTATTGTTTTAATTGATGAAGCTTATATTGACTTTGGCGGGGAATCTTGTCTTCCTTTGCTTGAAAAATTTGATAATTTAGTAGTTGTACAAACTTTTTTTAAATCTCGGAGTTTGGCTGGAATTCGTTTGGGAGTCGCCTTTGGCTCAGCCGAAGCAATTGCTCATTTGTATGATGTGAAAAATTCTTTTAATTCTTATCCAATTGATAGCTTGGCGCAAAAAATTGGCGAAGCGAGTTTAAATGACGAAACTTATTTTCAAAAGTCTGTCAGTAAAATTATTACTACTCGTGAGAATTTCAAAAAGGAATTGATAAAGCTTGGTTTTCAAGTGACTGATTCTAAAACAAATTTTGTTTTCGTTCATCATCCCAAAGTAGATGCTACAACACTTTTCAAGGCACTCTATGAAGCAAAAATTATTGTCAGACATTGGAATCAAGCACGAATTTCTGATTGGTTACGGATTACGATTGGCACTGATAGAGAAATGAACACAGTGATTCAATTCTTAAAGGAATATTTAAAAAACAAGGAGAAAAGTTACTGATGAAAAAAATGAACTATTTGCTCCCCGAAGAATCGGGTGAAATGACATTGTCAGGAATTACGACACTTCGCAAGATAGAACAGAAGTTGCGGAACTTGTTTGAAAGTCAAAATTATCAGGAGGTCATGCCACCGAATTTTGAATATGTCGAGCTTTATACTGGCCTTGACGCAGGATTTGAGCAAGAGAAGATGTTTCAATTTATCAATCATGAGGGTAAATCGATTGCGCTTCGTTATGATTTTACAGTCCCTTTGGCACGAAATTTTGCCTTATCAGAGCTGACAGAAGCCCGGTATAGTTATTTTGGTAAGGTGTTTCGTAAAGAAAAGCGTCATAAGGGACGTCGGACGGAGAGCTATCAGGTCGGGACAGAATTGTTAGGATTGTCAGAAGTGACAGGAGATCAGGAGATTTTAGGACTGACTTTTATGAGCTTAGAGGCTCTAACATTGAAAAACACTATCGTAGAAATTGGTTCGGCTGCTTTTTATAAGCGTTTATGTGAGCTGTCAGGTGGAGATGCGCAACTTTTTTCGGAACTTCTTGAGAAAAAATCACTCTCAGGTATGAAAGCTTTCGTGGACAAGCATGAAATGATAGGCGCGCCACGCGACTTGTTGCTTGCTTTGATGACCACGACCGATTTGCCAACCATGAAAAAATTAGTTTTGGCAACAGGCGATGAAAAATTGTCTCAGGCACTCGAAATGCTTGAAGCGCTGAATTTACCTGACAAGACAGCGATTTGCCAGATTCACTATGATTTTGCCATGGTACCTGCGATGGGCTACTATACTGGGCTGATGTTTCAGGTTTACGTAGAAGGCGTGGCGCAAGCGACTATATCCGGTGGGCGCTATGACAAGTTACTAAAACAGTTCGGTAAAACCACGGGCTCAATTGGCTTTTGCGTGCATATGGACAATGTTGTGAAAGGGTTGAATAATGATTAGAATAGCAATGACCAATGGCTGGAAGCGACCAAGAGGGAGCTTTCAGGTTGCGGATAGAAGCTTGCGTAAGCAAGCTATCTGCTCGCCCTTTGGGCAGATAGGAGACAGATATGATTAGAGTAGCAATGACCAAAGGGCGCATTCAAAAGCAGGTCACGATTTTGCTAGAACAGGCAGGATTTGATATGACGGCGGTGCGCGAAATGGGGCGTGAGTTGGTGGTAACCATACCAGATGATTTGGAAATTATTTTTGGAAAAGCCAATGATGTCATAACTTTTTTGGAGCATGGAATTGTTGATATTGGATTTGTCGGTAAAGATACGCTTGATGAAAATGATTTTGATGATTATTATGAGTTATTAGATTTAAAAGTTGGTCAGTGCATCTTTGCCCTTGCTTCCTATCCAGATTTTTTAAATAAAAAATTTCACAGGCGTAAGCGAATTGCTTCTAAATATCCAAGAATCACTAAAAATTATTTTGCTCAAAAGCAAGAGGATATTGAGATTATCAAATTAGAAGGGTCTGTTGAGCTTGGTCCAGTAGTTGGTTTAGCAGATGCTATTGTTGATATTGTCGAAACTGGAAATACACTGTCAGCAAATGGCTTAGTCGTGATTGAAAAAATCAGTCAAATTTCAACCCGAATGATTGTTAATAAAGCAAGTTTCAAATTCAAAAAAGATAAAATCATAGAAATAGTGGAGAGATTAGAAAATGCTCAAACAAATTGATTATCAAGGAAGTCTTGAAGAAGTTGCAAATAAATTTCAAGGACGAAAAGCCGAAGTTTCAGAAGAAGTAAATAAAAGTGTTCAAGAAATTGTCAATGCTATTCGTAAAGAAGGTGATTCTGCCTTATTTAGCTATGCAAAAAAGTTTGATGGATATAATGCTGACAAAAATAATTTACTTGTCACGCGCAAGGAGCGCGAAGAAGGCTTAGAAAAAATTGATGAAAATTACTTTAGAATTCTGCGTCGTACCAAATCACAAATTGAAGAATTTCATAAGCATCAATTAGGAAATTCATGGAGCATTTATAAAGAAAATGGGGTTATCATGGGTCAAATTGCACGTCCTTTAGAACGTGTCGCCCTTTACGTTCCAGGTGGCACAGCAGCCTATCCTTCAACAGTTATTATGAACGCAGTGCCCGCACTTTTAGCAGGGGTTAAAGAAATTATTATGATTACACCAGTTAAGTCTGACGGGCAAGTGAATGCAAATATTTTAGCCGCCGCTGAAGTTTGTGGAATTGAAACAATCTATAAAGTCGGTGGCGCTCAAGCTGTGGCCGCCGTTGCTTACGGGACAGACTCTATTCCTAAAGTTGATAAGATTGTCGGACCCGGAAATATTTTTGTAGCCACGGCCAAGAAAATTTGTTACGGTATGGTTGATATTGATATGATTGCAGGACCGTCAGAAGTTTTGGTCATTGCTGACGAAAAGGCAAATCCAAAATATATAGCCGCCGATTTAATGGCGCAAGCAGAACATGATAAACTTGCGTCAGCGATTTTAGTGACAACTTCTGAAAGTCTTGTTCAAAAAGTAGATGAAGAATTAGAAAAACAAGTTCAAAGTTTAGAACGTCGTGAAATTATTGAAAGTTCTGTCAGTAATTATGGCGGTGCCATTGTTGTCAAATCTATTGACGAAGCCTTTGAAGTTTCTAATCAATTGGCTCCGGAACATTTAGAAGTTTTGACTAGTGCCCCTTTAGCCCAACTTCCAAAAATCAAAAATGCTGGTTCAATCTTTCTTGGAGAATACACGCCAGAACCATTGGGCGACTACATGTCAGGAAGTAATCATGTCTTACCTACTGGTGGAACGGCCAAGTTTTATTCTGGCTTAGGCGTCTACAATTTTGTCAAATATTCAACTTATAGTTATTATCCTAAAGAAATTTTGGCGGATTTCCAAGAAGATGTTGTAACTTTTGCTAAATCAGAAGGATTGAGTGCTCATGCCAATTCAATTTCTGTGAGATTTGATGATGAAAAAAAGGAGAAATAAATGCGTACAGCAACAATAACTCGTGAGACAAAAGAAACACAAATCTATCTAACGCTTGATTTAGATGGCTCAGGAAGAAGCGAAATCGATACCAATATTGGTTTCTTAGACCACATGTTGACACTCCTTGCTTTTCATAGCGATTTTGATATTAAACTCACTGCTCATGGCGACCATGAAAATTCAGGCATGGACCCACATCATCTAATTGAAGATGTGGCAATTTCTCTTGGAAAATGTATCAATGAAGCTTTAGGAGATAAACTTGGAATTCGTCGCTATGGCAGTTTTACCATTCCAATGGATGAAGCACTGGTTACCTGTGATTTAGATATTAGTGGACGCCCTTATTTGGTATTTAATGCCGATTTATCAGGAAATAAAAAACTTGGGGGCTATGATACCGAAATGACTGAAGAATTTTTCCGAGCCCTTGCTTTTAATGCTGGGATTACTTTACATCTGAACGAACATTACGGGAAAAATACGCATCATATCATTGAAGGAATCTTTAAATCTATGGCACGTGCCCTTAAACAAGCGATAAGTATTGATGAGACTAAAGTTGGAAAAATACCAAGCAGTAAAGGAGTTTTGTGAGCGAGTTAAAAGAGTTATACATTAACATTGAGGAATTCCCTGAAAAACTTCAGAATACGTTAAAAGATGCAAAAGTTTATGATAGCAGTTCATCTCCTGAAGCCCAAGTGTTGTTCATTGATAAGAAAGACGGTTATTATTTAAAGATAGCTTCAAAAAAATCATTAGAGCGAGAAGCTGAAATGACAGACTATTTTAAAAAGAAAAATTTAGGCTTAGGATATATTTCTTATTTATCAGACCAGTCACAAGATTTTCTGCTCAAAGAAAAAATACAAGGAGACAATTATCTAGCAAAGCAGTATCTCAAAAATCCAAAACAACTATGTGATAGCCTTGCTGAAAATCTACGATTCCTTCATGAACAGAATTTTGAAGATTGTCCGATTTTAGACCATTCTGAACGTTATCTGAAAAAAGTTGAAAATAATGCAAGACTAAAGAAATCAAATCTAGATTTTGTAACTAACTATAATATTCATACACCCGAAGAAACTTATGATTATATACAAAACAATAAACTATTATTAAAGGATGATACGCTTTTACATGGAGATTACTGTCTACCTAATATCATTTTAGATAATTGGCAATTTAAAGGCTTTATCGATTTGGATTGTGCAGGTGTTGGTGACCGACATATTGACCTCTTTTGGGGAGCATGGACGCTCAATTTCAACATTGGGACTGACCAATATCGTGATCGCTTCTTTGATGCCTATGGTCGGGATAATATTAATATTGACCGATTGAAATTAATTGGCTGTTGTGAGGTTTTTGGATAATTTTAAATATAAATAGGAATTTATTTCCATTTACTATTGAAAGGAGAAGTATGGCAAATATTGTTATCATCGACTACAACCTTGGAAATCTTCAAAGTGTCCAAGCAGCCTTTTTACGATTGGGACAAGAAACAGTAATTTCGAGAGATTTAGAAGAAATTCGCAGGGCAGATGCACTTATTCTTCCAGGAGTGGGGGCTTTTCCTACCGCAATGAATAACCTGAAAAAGTTTAATTTAATTGATGTTTTAAAGGAGCGAGCTGATGCCGGAATACCAATATTAGGGATTTGTCTAGGCATGCAAGTCCTTTTTGAAAAAGGAATGGAAATAAAGGAATGCCAAGGGTTAGGACTTTTAAAAGGGGAAGTCATTCCAATAAAATCAAGTGAGAAAATTCCACACATGGGTTGGAATCAATTAAAACTAGTCAAAACTCAGCCAATAACTGCTTTTTTGGCTGATAGTGATGAAGTTTATTTTGTTCACTCCTATCAAGCGACTTGTCCTGATGATGAACTCATTGCCTATACAACCTATGGAGAAGCAATAATCCCTGCCATTGTGGGAAAAAATAACATTATTGGTTGTCAATTTCACCCAGAAAAAAGTGGAGAAATTGGCAGAAAAATACTAAGAGCGTTTTTGGAGGAAATTTAATGGAAATTATCCCAGCGATTGATTTACAAAATGGAGAAGCTGTGCGTCTCTACAAGGGGGATTATGATAAGAAAACGGTCTACTCTAAAAATCCACTAGAAATTGCTCAAAAATTTGAACAAATGGAAGCAAAATATTTACATTTAGTCGACTTAGATGGTGCTAAGCTAGGGCAAACCAGAAATTTAGAGATTGTGCGAAAAATAAAAGACCAAACTAATTTAAAAATCGAAATTGGTGGTGGAATTAGAAATTTAGATACAGTTAGCCTTTATCTTGAACAGATTGGCGTAGAACGTGTGATTTTAGGGACGGCAGCAGCAGAAAAACCTGATTTTCTTAAAGAACTGTTGGTTAAATATGGTTTGAGCAGAATTGTTGTTGGAGTGGATATTAGGGAGGGTTTTGTCTCAACGAGTGGTTGGTTAGAAAAAACAACTCTTCCTTATCTATCATTTTTAAAAGATTTAGAGAAAATAGGTGTTAAAACCGTCATTGTCACTGATATTTCCAAGGACGGTACGTTGACTGGACCGAATTTTGAACTTTATGATGAGATTTCAAAAGAAACTTCTTTAGATGTCATTGTTTCTGGTGGGGTAAAGGATAGTTCGGATATTCAACGAGCAGCAGATTCTGATTTCTATGGAATTATTGTTGGAAAAGCTTACTATGAAGGAAAAATTAATCTTGAAAAGGAGTTCAATCATGCTAACAAAAAGAATTATCCCTTGTCTTGATATTAAAAATGGTAAGGTCGTTAAGGGAATCAATTTTGTTGGTCTAAAAGAAATTGGTGACCCAGTGGAGCTAGCAAAAATATATGAAGAACAATGTGCAGATGAAATTGTTTTTCTTGATATAACGGCTTCTTTTGAAGAACGTGAAATTATTGGTGAGTTAATCGGACGTGCAGCACGTGAGCTTTCAATTCCATTAACCGTTGGTGGAGGAATTCGTTCTATTAACGATTTTAGAAGAATTCTTGCTAGTGGAGCTGACAAAGTGTCCATAAATTCGGCGGCAATAGAAAATCCTGAATTTATCCATCAAGCGGCTAATGAATTTGGCGTTCAATGCGTTGTGGTTGCGATTGATGCCAAGGCGAATGAATCGGGGTCTAGCTTTGAAGTTTATATCAAAGGTGGGCGAGAAAATGCAGGAATTGATTTAGTTGAATGGGCCAAAAAATGTGAAAAATTAGGTGCAGGGGAGATTTTATTGACCTCAATGGATAAAGATGGTACAAAAACAGGCTATGATTTAAAAATGTTAAATGCCGTTTGCTCTGCAGTTAATATTCCCGTTGTTGCAAGTGGTGGTTGTGGTTCTATTTCGGATATTATTGATGTTTTTGAAAAGACAAAAAGTGATGCGGCCCTTGTTGCTTCTTTATTTCATTATGGAGAAGCAACAGTGGATGAAGTTAAAGAAGAACTCATAAAAAATCGTATTCCAGCAAGAATAATTAAGAAGGAGATTATATGAAACCAGATTTTCAAAAGCAGGCGCTCATTCCTGTCATTGTGCAAGATTATCAAACGAAGCAAGTTTTGATGATGGCTTATACAAACGAGGAGGCCTATCAAAAAATGATTGAAAGTGGCGAAACTTGGTTTTGGTCACGTTCAAGACAAAAACTTTGGCATAAAGGGGAAGAATCGGGTCATTTTCAAAAAGTAAAAGGAATGCGCTTAGATTGTGACCAGGATACTTTACTTGTTTTTGTTGAGCAGACTGGTAATGCTTGTCATACAGGTGCCTATTCTTGTTTTTATGACGAAGTCATTCCTTTTGATGACTCGGATATTTTTGCTGATTTAGAAAAACAAATCGCTGACAGAAAAGCACACCCAGTAGAGAAATCATATACAAATTATTTGCTTGATCAAGGACTTGACAAGGTTTTAAAGAAAGTTGGTGAAGAGGCCAGTGAAGTAATTATCGCTAGTAAAAATTTGGATAAGACTGAACTCTTGGGTGAAATTGATGATTTGCTTTATCATTTGTTTGTTCTGATGAATCAAACTGATCTTTCTCTTGAAGAAGTGCGGAAAAAAGCGCGTGAGCGTCATCAGATTGAAGGAAATAAAAAGGAATTTCACACAAGGACGGCAGATTAAATGAAAAAATTAGATTATCATTTGCATTCTTATTTTTCGGCTGACAGTGAGGAAAATCCCAGAAATCATGTCTTAGAAGCGATTGAGCATGGTTTGGAGGAAATCTGTTTTACAGAACATCGTGATTTTTATTTTCCTGAGATTGATTTTTCGTTGAATGTAGCCAAGTATTTTCGAGAAATCAATAGATTACAAGTAGAGTTTAAAGATAAAATTACAATAAAAATTGGTTTGGAAATGGGAATAGATTTACGATTTAAATCAGAAATTAGTGAATTTATCAATTCGGCTTCATTAGATTTTGTGATTGCTTCTGTCCATGAAATTGATGATATAGAAGTCTATGATGGAACGGATTTTTATCTAAATAAATCTAAAGAAGAAGCTCAAAAAGAATATCTTTTAGCTTGTTTAGAGGTTGTTCAAAATTTTGAGTTATATAATTCTTTTGGACACTTGGATTATGTTGCTAGATATGGCGCATACGCTGATAAATCAATAAATTTTGTGGATTTTGAAGTGATATTGCTAGAAATTTTAAGAAACTTGGCTTCAAAAGGTAAAGCCTTAGAAGTGAATACGAGATTGTTTAGTGAATCAAAAACTCAGCAATTTTATAGTGATTTATTGATTAATTTTAAAAAATTAGGTGGAGAATTTGTTACTTTAGGAACGGATAGTCATGTCGCAAAGCGTGATTGGGCGGCAATTGATAATGCAAGAGAAATAATTAAAAAAGCTGGTTTTAAAGAATTAGCGACTTTCAGCAAGATGAAAGTAAAATAAAAAAAGTCTATTTGCAAATAGACTTTTTTATTTTATGATGCCAAATCTTTCTCAAGTAGAGCAAGGCGTTCTTGAACTTCTTGATTTGAAAGCTGATGAGCTTTGATATAGCGGTTATCTGGATGAACTCGACATTCATGTGAACAAGCACCAAGATATTTAGCTTCATTTTCTTTGGAAGCTAACATTTGTCTGTTGCATTCTGGATTTCCACAATTAATATAACGTTCGCAAGGACTTCCATCAAACCAATCACGTCCGACGATGACGTGTTCTTTTTGATTAATCGGAACTGCAATTCGGCTATCAAAGACATACATTTGTCCATCCCAAAGGTCCCCTTGGACTTCTGGGTCTTTACCGTAAGTAGCTATTCCGCCATGAAGTTGACCAACATCTTTAAATCCTTCACGAACAAGCCAACCTGAGAACTTTTCACAGCGAATTCCACCTGTACAATAAGTTAAAACTCGTTTTTCCATGAATTGTTCTTTGTTATCCCGAATCCATTGAGGGAGTTCGCGGAAACTTCTAATTTCAGGGCGAATTGCTCCTCGGAAATGACCAAGGTCAAACTCATAATCATTTCGTGCGTCAATGACAACTGTATTTTCATCAAGCATAGCTTCACGAAACTCTTTGGGATCAAGGTAAGCACCTGTGAGTTCCAAGGGATTAACATCGTCTTCTAAACTCAAGTTAACCAATTCTGGGCGATAACGAACATGCATTTTCTTAAAGGCATTTTGTTTGGCTTCATCAATTTTAAAAATTGTTGACGTGAAGCGAGAATCATTTTTCATGAGTGACATGTAAGCATTCGTTTGTTCAACAGTTCCTGAAACAGTTCCGTTAATTCCTTCGTCAGCAACTAAGATACGTCCTTTTAAGCCTAGGGCCTTACAGTCTGATAGGTGCTTTTGAGCGAAAGATTCTCCATCTTCGATTGGGACATATTGATAATATAATAAAACTCGATAATCTTGAGTCATTTTTTCTCCTTATTCTATTGGTACATCATAATCCATTATAATTTAATCATTTTAGTCCTATCAAAAGCAACAAAATTGCTTGTCTATTTATTAACAAGCAACTGATCTATGGACTTTATAAAAGATATTTAAAAGAAATTGTAATCTTTTTGTTGTTAAATTCTTGTTAATACAAAAAAATGCATTAAATATTATTATTTCATTGACAATTTAAAATATTAAGAGTATTATAATGTAAATTAACAAAAAAGAGGAACTTGAAATGACATACACACAATTTTCATTGTTGTTGATCAAGGTGGACCTACATTAGCTTTTCGGCTAAAAT
>Ga0208186_100057_pt1 | contig 18117 bp, 18 predicted proteins | sample Shrwel1BS1Day23_FD_187537 | JGI IMG/M metagenome (GOLD analysis project Ga0208186, IMG submission 187537) | Subsurface microbial communities from deep shales in Ohio, USA - Utica-3 well 1 S-1-Day23 (SPAdes) (version 2) ... | reverse complement strand
AAAACAGAAATGTTAACTGGATAAAGGTAGGCAGTATGCCCTTATTTCATTTATCGTTAATCTGAACAAGATTCAGATAAATGGGTATTAACGTAACTTCACATTTTACATGGTTTTTACGAACTGTTACTCCATTGGTGTGTCTTTTTGCTTTGATCTTTCCATGAATTACCATGATCAGAACGAGATGGACAGAAATAAAAGTTTGTATTTTTATCGTAATTCGTGTTGCGACGTCCGAGCTTCCGAAATTTAACATCAGGATATTCATCTAATTCTAATTGAAGTTGGTCACGATGTTTTTTATTCATTTTGACAACGTTTTGCCGCATTTCATGATAGAGATATTTTCTGTTTTTTGGATTATAACGTCCACGGAAACAGCTTTGATGTTTAGTCGATGTTTCTTCTACGGCATTCATGAGAAATTCAATGTCAGAAACAGAAGTAATTCTAAAATCATGGTTTGATGTGATATTTTCTTTGTATTTATCGAGAACGATTAACATTAAATCTCTATCGACAATTCCTTTTTCAATATCTGGAACTAATCCATCATTACTATAAACCATCATATAACCCGCATGATCATTAAGGTTTGTAGCTAAACGATGGCCATACTCATTGATATAAGGCTCAATGTTCGATTTGGTTAATTTTTTTGGTGTGATTTTAAACCATTCATTTGGCTGTAATGGTAATACGTGTTTGTTAATAATTGAAAAATATAAATCCATAGGAACTCCTTAAAGTATGTTAGTATTTTTACTCTCTAAAATCTTTATTGGCACAGTAATACTGTGCATTTCTTTAAAAATTGTAGTATAATAAGGGAAAAGAGGTTGATGTATCAACCGAAATGAGGTGATACTATGAAATTGATTGGAACTATATTGATAGGACTAATTTCATTATTTCTATTAGCTGGGTGCGCTCATTATTCGCCAAACTATGACGGTCCACCATCAAGTCAATACAAAAAAGAGGGTGACCTCTTTTTTTTTTAGTCTATGTATTTGTCAATTGATTCTGGATTTGGAATTAATTCTTTATCAATTAGTAGTTGCTCAACTAATGGCGTATATAATTCAATACCTTTATTTTCATATCCTTCTCGGGTAATTGATTTAAGTTCGATTTGTAGTGCATATCTAAATTCTTTTTTTAATTTATAGTTTGGAACTAATAGGTTTAAATCGTTATCAGTAATGGCATAGATATCATCTTTTTCATAATCAGTATTATAAAATATTAGAAAATTATCAATAGGAGCTACATCATTGGTAGTTATTAGATTGAATTTTGTTAGTAATTTATTTTCTTCTTTATTAATTAAGATTTGGTGAACAGAGGCAATATCAATAACGCAGATAAGAATTGCTAATATACCCAATGAAATGGTGACGACTTGAGTATGAACTAGACTATGTAATACACATATAGAATAGAATATACTGATTACAAACATCGCAAGAGCCACAAACATTGATCTTTGTACAACTTTCTTTCTGGCTTCTTGCCTGTCAAATAGCGGTTGGCCTTTTGACAGAATTTCAAGGGCTTTTGGGTTTTTCTGGAGATATTTTGATTTTATGTCCATGATAATCCTTTCATTTTTGAATTATAGTTCTACTATTATTATATCATAAAAATTAATTAAAACGGCATTATTTCAACAAAAAGGCAGAGTTAAACTTGTATAATAATGCTAAATTTAGTATAATATATATAATGATACTATATATGATTCAATGGCCAACTGGGTATTGTCAATTATAGAGTCAAATTTAAAAATAAGGGGGGCTTTGATTTTGGGTTCTTATTTAATGCCAATCCGACGTGATGGGGGATAAATATATTGAATAAATTATCAAAATGGTTTTTGCTGACTTGTTTTACCATTGGCTCCGTAGTGGGTATTGTTTCGCCAGCTATTGCATCTGCTGATAGCGCTAAGGCGACAACATCTACCGTAAATCTTCGGGAGTCATTAATTGATAGACCTGGCTCTACCGATACAGAAAAACAATCAGAAGATAGATTGGGCTTGTCTCAATACGGTTTGGCATCAAATGATATTGATAGTAAGATGTCTGTCGTTCAAGGTGCTGACGGTTTGACTTATGTTGTTGCCAATGATGGTGAAACCAAAAAGGGGACTGATTCAGGTAATATTGAAGTTGCCATAAATAAAAAGAGACAAACTGAAGCAAATAATGCAAATCTCGGGGTTAATTCATTTTATGATGTTGATTATAATAATGTTAAGTCATTACAGTCGGCTTTAAATAATAAAAATTTTCCATTTTTGTCTACCGATGCTGAGTTGAAAGCTAATCCAAAAAATACATATGAGGGAATGATTAATCATAAAAAAACAAAATCTTATTTTGCTGAACGAATTTTAGCTTTGAGTAAGAATTTGAATGATATTCCATCAACATATACATCAGTATCTAGTAATGAACGTCGTGCCGTCATATCAAAAGTGTATACAACTAAACCAGATGTAGAACAAACGGCAACGAAATCAAAATCAAATGGACTGTTTGGCGCAATTGCTTCGCTTTTTGGGACAAAAGCCTCAGCTGATAATGTTAATCAATTCAGAATTACTCCACCATACGGATGGAAATGGGTAATGCATGTTATCACATCAACTGGTTCAGATTATACTGAAAATGTAGGTGTATATCGAATAATTAATGGGCAAAATGCATTCTGTATTGAACCTGGATTAACTGCAACTACATCATATAGTGGGTCGGAGTCCGGTTTAAACCCTGCTCAAAAAGCTCGAATCAGTTCATATTTGACAGCCTATAAAGAATTTGGCGGTTGGGTTAAAAATGAAGATGGATTTAAACGTTGGATTGCTGCACAAATTTTAATTTGGGACGCATCGCCACAAAGACCAAGAAAGGTTGATGTCACACCGAATTGGCAAGATGGCGTAAATCGTTGGCGTAATGAACTTCAAGCTCGGGCTGATGTTATCAAAAAAGCCCCAACATGGAATACTCAAAATGAAACGGTTAAAAAAGGGAATACTGCGAATTTTAGAGTAACTAATGCTAACAATTGGGGTGGTTATAATTTATATATTAAATCTGTATCAGGTGGTGGATCAGCATCATATTCAAATGGTGTTGTTTCAGTTGATACATCTCATGCTACAAGTAATGTTATTAAGGTGCAAATATATAAAGGAACAAACCCAAATGCATTCCATCATGTTACAATATGGTCTAATAGCTCATATCAAAAATTAGTAACAGGTGATTTTGTAACAACTGCGGAATTAACCGTACATGTGACTGATCCAACGGGACAAGTATCTATAACAAAAAAAGATAAACTGACTAATAAGGTTTTATCTGGGGCAACGTTTAAGTTTTCTTATAATAATACATCAAAAGAAATTACAACAAATTCCAACGGTGTTGCGTTATTGCCTGATCATTTGAGAGAAGGTACAAGGGTAACAGTTGTAGAAACTAGAGCACCAGATGGATACACTAAGTCAAATGAAACAAAGACGTTAACCGTTGCTGGAAATAGAGTTGAAACAGAGAACGTAACGAATATGCCACAAGGTCAAGTATCAATTACGAAGATTGATAAATTGTCAAAAGAACCCCTTGCTGGCGCAACGTTTAAGTTTTCTTATAATGATACATCAAAAGAAATTACAACAGATGCAAAAGGTATTGCTTTATTGCCTGATAAACTTGATGAGGGTACAAGGGTGACAGTTGTGGAAACTAGAGCCCCAGATGGATACACTAAGTCATCTGAAACAACAACGTTAACCGTTGCTGGAGGCAAAGTTGAAACAGAGAACGTAACGAATATGCCACAAGGTCAAGTATCAATTACGAAGATTGATAAATTGTCAAAAGAACCCCTTGCTGGCGCAACGTTTAAGTTCTCTTATAACAATACATCAAAAGAAGTTACAACTGATTCCAAAGGTATTGCTTTATTACCTGATAAACTTGATGATGGTACAAAGGTAACCGCTGTAGAAACTAAGGCCCCAGCTGGATACACTCTATATAAGGGTACGGTTCCGTTGGTGGTTAGTGGTGGCAAAACGGTTACTGCTTCTGTGGCTGATGATCGTGATCATGGAACGATGTCATTAAATAAAAAAGGTGATCTTGGAAATACAGCTCTTGCAAATATTACATTTAATATTTATAATGCAGATTCTACGCTTTATAAAGAAAATGTAAAGACTGATGCAAAGGGTAATTTGATGATAAGAAATATGCCTCTTGGTGACTATTATGCTGTAGAAACAGATGGTTCCGGTGGGTATCATGCATCTAACACAAAGTATACATTCACGATTAAATCTGAGAATTGGGATCAAGACCCAGCAACAGTTAATGTGACCAATATGTATGATCTAAAATTACATAAAACTGTAAGTGACATGGATGAGTCTAATGTAACTGCCAATAAATGGTCAATTAATAAAAATGATTTCTTAAGATATGATTTGTCAGCTAATTTGCAATTGGCAGGAACTGATCATCTTACACAATTTGTATTGACAGATAATGTTGATTCAACCTATGTTGATGTATCAAATGTTCAGGTTTTTGCTACTAACAATAGTACGAATGTTAAAACCAATGTAACATCGGATTTCACTATTGATAAAGCGACAAGTGGCGAAGTGAAAGCAACACTCAATCCTGCTAAATTGACACAAGCGGCATCGTATAATGTCACTTATACACTAGAAACTACAATGAAAGTAAAACAATCATTTGTTGATCAAGGTGGAAATAGAAGTGCATTGACTATTGTTAAAAATGGTATAGCTACTGTGACTAAAGGTAGTCAAAAGACCTTGACATCAAATAATGTAACAACATCATTGGAAACACGAAAATTGACAGTAAATCATGTTAAGATAGATAATCCTAATTATATTTTTAAAACTGATATCTTTACTAAATATGTTGGCGAAAGTTATTCAATCCCACCGTATGATCGTTTTGATGATGGTAATTTGAAATATTTACCAACAGTATTGGCTCCACAAACGGGTATCGTTACAAACAATACAACGTTAACATTTAATTATTTTAATCCAAAATTGGATATCAATGCGGATAAAATAATCATAGATACAGCAAAGGCTGGTACGTCATTGCCTGTGCATATTGATTTTAGTAAAGATGGTGATGTTGCATTCTTGGGCGAAGCCCAATGGCGTGTCGATGTTCATGATAAAACTAATAATAAGAATGTTTTCAGTAAAACATTTATTGTAAAAGATGGTGTTTCACACGATGATGTTAAGCTCGATGCAAGTTATTTAAAGAAAAATACGAAAACGGAATATGAATTCACAATTGTAATTACAAAAACGGATGGGGGAACAGTTACTACTAAAACTGTAAAACTTAATACTTTTGGGTATACTTCATCAGAAAAAGTAATTACAAACGCTGATGCTGATTCAAAAAATCATTATGATTATTCGGCTGTTGTTCGTACGATTAAAACACGAAAAGATAGTAAATATGTTGAATTATCAGAACGTGTTGCATTTGATTTTAACAATAAATTTAAGAGTAAAACGGGTTATGGTTTTGAAGTAAATCTTGCGCCAACGTATACAAGTGAAATTGGTGATAAATCAAATATGACTATGAACGCGATTGTGCCTGATGCCTTAATTGATAATTATTTAAATAAGGGTAATGATGGATATAAATCAAGTAATGGTCTGACAACTATTCCGTATGCAAATACTCATACTTTGACAAATGACGTTTCAGAATCTATGAAATTCCAATTTCCAACGGTATATGTTGAATCTCCATCTGGAGCATTGTTCAATGCAAGCCAAAAACAAAATAAATATTCTAAGATTAAATCAATAAGTAATCTTAAGGATGGTGGTCATAAATTCTATCTTCCAATTTGGTTAAAAATTGGACAATATAGTAATTATGAGTTGAAGTCTAACACTATTGGTCTTAATAACATTCAAATTGATGTTAAAGCTAATATTGATGCCTATGCTCAAATGATCAGTACATTAGATTCTACAACTAAAAAACACGATGAACTCTTGATTCAACCTGTTTTGCCAACAACAGGAAATGCTGACAAAAAGGCATTTGGCTTATCTGATTCTGATTGGAATTGGTTGAATAGCCACAGCGCAAAATAAAGTTAAACAAATTCATCGGTTAAAAAATAATTAATAAGAAAATATCCTCAAATTTGAGGATATTTTCTTATTAATTGGTTGTGATGAAAAAATTGAGAGAATAGTTGATTTTGTTTTAAAAGTATGTTAAAATAAATGTGTTCGGTAAGGATTTATCGAAGACTGGATTGAGATTGAAAGCCTTATCCAGTTTATCCCGTGAGTGTTTTCTTCTGCTTTTCATTTTTATACTTATTATGTTTTTTTTCTACATTATCGTTGACCGGCTTGTATATTAATGTTATTCTATAGATGTAGATGTCTTATTTACATCTCATTGACACCGTCTGAGACGATCAATGACATATAATAATAGTCCAGAAAATAGAAATGTTAACTGGATAAAGGTAAGCAGTATGCCATTATTTCATTTATCGTTAATCTGAAAAAGATTCAGATAAATGGGTATTAACATAACTTCACATTTTACATGGTTGTTACGAACTGTTATTGATAACACAGATAGACAGTCGAATAATAGTCTAAAATGCTTTCGAAAAATAAAAAAAAATGTAAGTTGATTACTTACCTAGGAGATTTATAAAATGGAACAAAATTCAGACCGCATGGGCTTTGCCCTCATTGCACTCGTTGTTGTGGCATTCGTACTTGTTGCTATGAATACAGTCTTGAAACCAACAGTTGATGGATTCTTCAATGGATTTAAAAACTGGACGAAATCTACATTTGACGGAATGGGCCATAGCTCAGGTTTAGCAATTGATGCCGTTCGCTCAGTTCTTGGTAAATAATTAAATTTATTACCACACTAACAGATTAGCCAAGTAAGCCTAAGGCTTACTTGGCTTTTTTTTTAAAAAAAAAAATTGAGATAATGGTTGTTTTTTCTTGAAAAGTGTGATAAAATAAATATGTTTTTAAAACAAATATGTTCGATAAGGTATTATCGAAAAGGGGGTTGAGATTGAAAGCCTTATCCCGTGAGTGTTATTTCTACTACAGATAGACAGTCGAATGATAGTCTAAAATTCTTTCGAAAAAAAATAAAAAAATGTAAGATGATTACTTATATAGGAGATTTATAAAATGGAACAAAATTCAGACCGCATGGGCTTCGCCCTCATTGCACTCGTTGTTGTGGCATTCGTATTGGTTGCTATGAATACAGTTTTGAAACCAACAGTTGAGGGATTCTTTAAAGGATTCAAAAACTGGATGGAATCTACATTCTCGGGAATTGGCGCAAAAACAACAACCGTAGTAGTAATTGATAGCGTTCGCAGCGTTCTTGGTAAATAATTAAATTTATTGCCATACTAACAGATTAACCGATTTTAAAGTATGTTAACATGCTTTAGACAAAAAATGAAAAATGTAAGTTACTTACTTAATTAGGAGATTTATAAAATTAATTAGGAGATTTATAAAATGGAACAAAATTCAGACCGCATGGGCTTTGCCCTTATTGCACTCGTTGTTGTAGCATTCGTATTGGTTGCCGTAAATGGTCCATTGAAATCTACCGTTGATGGATTCTTCAATGGATTTAAAGACTGGATGACCAAAACATTCAGTGGAATGGGCGTAAGCACAGGAACCGTAGTAGCAATTGATACCGTTCGCAGCATTATTGGTAAATAATTAAATTTATTGCCATACTAACAGATTAACATATTTTAAAAAGCATGTTAGCATGCTTTCGAAAAAAAACTAAAAAATGTAATTTGATTACTTATCTAGGAGATTTATAAAATGGAACAAAATTCAGACCGCATGGGCTTCGCCCTCATTGCACTCGTTGTTGTGGCATTCGTACTTGTTGCTATGAATACAGTGTTGAAACCAACCGTAACTGGATTCTTTACTGGATTTAAAAACTGGATGGACTCTACATTCAAGGGGATGGGTGTAAACCCAGCAACATCAACAGCTGTAGCAATTGATGCCGTTCGCACCGTTCTTGGTAAATAATTAAGTTTATTACCATGCTAACAGATTAACATAGTCTTAAAAGTATGTTAACATGCTTTCGAAAAAAAAACTAAAAAATGTAATTTGATTACTTATCTAGGAGATTTATAAAATGGAACAAAATTCAGACCGCATGGGCTTCGCCCTTATTGCCCTCGTTGTTGTGGCATTCGTACTTGTTGCTATGAATACAGTTTTGAAACCAACAGTTGAGGGATTCTTTAAAGGATTCAAAAATTGGATGGAAACTACATTCTCGGGAATGGGAGGAATCAGCACAGCTGCAATTGATACCGTTCGCGGAGTTCTTGGTAAATAATTAAATTTATTACCATACTAACAGATTAACCAAGTAAGCCTAAGTCTTACTTGGCTTTTTTTGTTAAAAAAAAGCTGAAATATCTTGTTATTTCAAGCAAATATGTGATATAATATAGATATGGTAGCGTGTATGCACGTTGATTTTAATAAAGAAAGGAGACGGCAATGCGTGATACAGTAAACATCATTACGATATCATTAGTATCTTTGTTTTTTATGGCCTTGGTTATTTATTTTGGATTAAATACATATAAAGTAGATACGACCCAAAGTAGTATGACCGAAGCATTACGGTCTAGTGTTATTGCCAATACGGATTATGCTTCTCGGTTGAATCGTGGTGAGTATACAATTGATGAAAAAGATTTTGAATCTGATTTTTTATCTAAATTTGAACATTTACGAAATGTTGAACGAGAAAATGCTGACATAAAGGCTAAATTTGATTATTTGCCAAATGATTCTGGCTCTGGCATTAAGGCCGTTAAAGCAATTGTTACCGTAAATGGGACAACATATAGGTCTAATGTTGTGGTTAGTGATCATACAGATGATGGCTTTGATAGCAAATAGTAATTGATGATATGAAAGGATATAATTAAAATATGGGATTAATGAAAACAAAGCATGGCGGTACTGAAGGATTGGTTGGTGATTTAAAGAAGGACAATGAATTAACACAATCAGAAGAACGAGTGTTAGGCGAAACGAAAAAAATTATTTCGGATAAGAAATTAGAATTGATTCGTGGTATGCTCTCTCATGAGTATGGTGAACTTTTAATGGATGCGATGACTAATGAAAAATCGGCATCAAAATTGAAAGACATGGTAAAAAAACGATATCATGCACAGTTTAATAAAGCTTTTACTCCAGACGAAAATGCTGAATATATTGTTAATGAAATGGTTGGTACGGGTATTATCGAACGTTTAATTCGAGATGATGATACCATTACGGATATTGAATGGGATGGTGACCATTTGGCCATTTTGAGTAATGATGAAATTATTATTATGGATGGTAAAGATTTAAATATTGATGATGAATATATTAATCGTTTAATTCAAAAATTCGTTGCCGTAAATAAGACGGAGTTCAATCGAAATCAAGCCTTATTTAATGGTATGTACGGCAATATGCGTATGTCGGCGACTCATACCGAAACAAGTCCGTATGGGATTACATTCAGTTTGCGTGTATCTAAATCACGTCTGGCCTTGAATGAATCAAACTGGTTAAATTTTGCCCCACAATTTGTTTTGGATTGGTTGAGTACAGTAATTAATGCTCGAGCTAATATTGTTATTGCGGGTGAAACAGGTGCCGGTAAAACGGAGCTTCAAAAATTCTTGTTAGGATTTGCTGCTCCCACTGAGAAATTTTATCTTATTGAAGATGTACAAGAATCTCACTTGAAAGAACTTTATCCCAATCGTCGTTTGTTTTCAACGTTAACAACACCAAAGTATTCAATTTCTGATCACGTAAAGCATGCATTGCGTAATAACCCTGAATGGATTATTGTAGCGGAAACTCGTGGTGAAGAAGCATATGAAATGTTGCAAGCCATTTTGTCAAGTCACAATATCATTACGACCGTCCATGCGACTGATGCTCGAGCAATTCCTCACCGTTTTATGAACATGTGTTTATCAGGCGGAAGTTCTGCTTCAGAAAAAATGCTTGAAGATGATATTTACCGTTATTTTGATTTGGGTATGCATATTAAACGTACAACTCATAATGGAAAAACAATTCGTTATTTGTCCGAAGTAGTAGAATATAACGCAGATGGTACGGCTACAACAGTATTTCATCAAGTATTTCGGAATGGGCAATTGCAAGTTCGTACAGTAGGTTCGTTTTCGCCAGGTATCCATGACCGTTTGGCTGAAAAAGGGTTATCATTGATTGATGGAGAGTCGATGGCGACTCAGGCTAAATCTGAGGGTGTTGTGTTTGAATCATTTGAAACAGAGACGATTACTCGTAAATCTAAAGTTAGATCGACATTATTAGCTGAGGATTTACCTGATGAGGAAGAGCTTTCATCTGATGATGCGGCATCAATTAAATTAGCAGATATAAAATCAAAAGTAAGACATTCAATTATGAACCCGGTTACGCATGATCGTGCGGCTAGTATCACAACAGCTCCTAATAATTCTTTGACTGAGGTTCCTAGCCAATCAGAGATTCTTCGTAAACTCAGAAAGAAAAATTTATTAACAAAAGGGGGTAAATAATGGCTGGATTAAAAAAGGGACCGGCTAGACGTAAGTTTAGTGCAAAAATGGATATTCAGGAATTAAATGCATTTGCTACAGCCTATGGAAATCCATTAGGCACAAGGGAATATGTTATGTTCGTAGGTGGCCCTGCCGCTATTTTGACAGTTGTTGTGACATTGCTTTATTTTAACTTTATTGCATCAATTATTGCGTTTATTGTTGGAGCTATTTATGGTTTTAAAAACTATTTACCTCATCAAGTGAAACGTAACTATCTAATTGCTGGATTGAATGCACGTGGTCGATATATGACAGTTACAACGCAATTGGCTACAAATGATACGAAATCAATGATGATGATCTTACGTGAATCTGTTGATCGAATTGATCCTGGAACAGAATTACATCATGAAATGACAGAATTAGTAGCAAATATTGGGACTAATATTCAAACATCAAATGTTCGTCGACAATTTGCGGGATTACGTAGTAAATATCGACATGACTCCATATTTACTCAATATCTTGAACAATTGGAAACAGGCGTATTGAATGGTAATAACAATATAGATACATTGCAAGAAATTGAACGATATCATACCGATTTAAGAGCAAGAACTCATGCATTCATAAAGGAAAAAGATGTTTCCAAGAAGAATTATACTTTTATTGGTATGTGGGTTGTTGGGCTTCAAGCTGGTTGTGCATTTCTTCTTGGGTTTAAAGCCTTTCAAGCTGGATTTTCTCAATCACCTGTTGGCTTAGTGTTTGGTCTTCCATTTCTACTCATTGAAACATGGGTTTTTGTATCATTTTTCCGAGATTATTGGGATGATGATATTATGTCAGTTAAAAAATCAAAATAGGGGGTAAACAATGGAAACGAAAGCTAAAACTAAAAATAAAGCTAAAGTTAAGCCAATAGCCAAGACACAGAAACAGACCAATACCAAGGTTAAGACCAATGCTAAAGCTAAGGCTAAGAATAAGAAAAAACAAACTAGACGAAATATGTTTGGTGTTATCGTGAATAAGCCTTCAAATTTTTATATGAATTTACTTAGTGATGATGCTTATGAAAAAATGAAGGAAATGAATACGTCTGATGGTTTTATCCTAAAATGGCAAAAACAACGAGTACTATACAGTGCTATTCTTGGAATTGTTGTGGTTATTATTGGATTTTCTATCAAAATGCCTCTGATTTCATTATTTGGCCCATTGCTTATGTTTGTTTGGTTTTATATGAAAGGTAAATCTATTGACCAAAATTATATGGTTTATAAATTTAATCGAGCATTGGAATTTGCTAAATTTACTCGATTAGTTGTTCCTTACTTGAGATCAGATAGTAATGGGGGCTCTGAAAGTAGAGTTTATACAACATTGTCCGCGGTTGTTGGTCGGCTCGATACTAAAGAAGATCGACAATTGTTAGCAACATTGTTGTATGAAATGACTCAACGGCCTAGCGATAAACAACCGTATGTTGATTATGCTATGAAAGTTGGTGGCACCGATTTTGCCATTACCTTTATGGAAACGATTTATGATATTCGTCAAGGTTCGGCTAATTTAAATATTGTTGAACGTTTAAGTCGTGAATCAAATGAACAAGTTCAAGGTCTTATGAAAGATATTGTTCGTATGAAGAATAAAAAATTATTGATGATTGCAACGAAGGCAACTATGCCTGTTATGATCATTATCCTTGGATCAATTGTGGCGATTGCGGTACAATCATTCTCCGGTGTTAATATCGATTTGGGTGGTCTTGGTGGAAAATAGTATAATACAATTAGAAAGGCGAAAAGACATATAAATGGAAAATTCAGTAATGGAAATTATTAAATGGTTTGTGTTCTTTGTAATGTTTATGATTCTATTTTCATTAGGTTTGTTCTTTATACAAATGCAAGACATTAATCCATATAAGCAGACGGTTAATTATACAATTGAACGTTCGGGCGGTCTCACCAAGGATGCAATTACAATTCTTGACAATGAGTCAAAAGCAAAGTATGATAATAAATATACGGTTGTATATTTACAACCAATTGCAGATAAAGCGTCTGCTCCTGATGGAAGTAAAGTTGTTAAAATTAAAGATAGTTATTATATCGAAACATCAAACAGTGATCAATTGAAATATGGAACTGAAGTTAATTATTTAATTAAATCAAAATTTGTAATTCCAATATTTGGTGTTGGTGTTATTGATAATCAATTTTATGGTACAAGTATTTCTCAAATAAGGGGGACTTAAAATTATGATGGAAAGTAATATTGCTCGTTTGGGCTTTGCCTTAGCTGGGGTTGTTGCTCTTGGTATACTTTTATTTGCAATGAAAGATGTTCTTATACATCTTCCTGAAATTACAAAAACAGCAGCAGAACATCGAATGTTAGATTTTTAATAATAAAAGATCACAATATATGTGGTCTTTTTTATCTGTTGTTTGTAATTATTATATAAAAATGATATAATGAATATAACGAAAAGGTTGATATTTCAGCCAAAAGAAAAGTGAGGTATAAATATGTATTCTGTGAATGATATGAAAACAATGGGCCCTTGGTTGGTTTCTATTTTAAATAATGATGTGATGTCATATAAGATTTACAATAGATTAGACATGATGCTCCCGGATGTGTCTTTTGACGTTATCAAACGCCAGTGTGCGCAGGTTAAAACCGTATTTAATGATATTGCCGGAGAAATTGCTAATGGTAATTTGGGATTGATGCAATCTCAAGGGTTGTTATCTTATTTCCAGATGGACCCCCCTACAACCTCTCAGATGGGTGTTAAATTTCAAGGTGAAGATAAAGATGGTAATCCTATTGACGTCGATCCAGAAGATGTACCTGCCGATATTATGGCTATTTTAGAGGCAATGTCTGTCAACGGAATTGTTGATTTAACATTTACCCCATATGACCCGAATTATAATGAACCTATTATGGTTTCTCAATCTGGCGTTTTAAATGTTATGCCTTATGAGGTAGCGTATGGCCTCGATGTTAATATTCTACAAACAGACGATGAAGTCATTTCGTTTCTATCTATGTTTTTGTCCCAATTCATGCATTACGGTATTAATCGAGATACAAAAAATGAACTCAATGATAAATGTCGAGAAATCAATAACGTTCAACCTGATGTTCCGACTGAATTGTTGGATGAATTGAATTTAATGATGGCTGACGCAGAGGCTGAATCAAAAAATGTGTAAAAAAAAACCTACCAAATTTGGTAGGTTTTATATTATTCTTGATCGAATTCATCTTCAAGCTCTAATGCTACAAGTATATACGTGAAATCAACAAGATTGATAGGTTGTCCGTATTCGGTATTAATAATTGAATCAATTCGACCGCGTGATTTATACCATGATACGGAGTGCACCTGATCATTGACGTATATCGTAAAGTATTTTTGATCACCGCCTGTTGCTACAATTGTAATGTTGGTTTTACTGTTTTCGTAGATTGCTAAAAAGGTGGCGGTAGTTTCTATTCTTGACATTTTGACATGATCTTTGTCAAAATATTTTGATGTTGAATTTTTATAAAATATATCCTCTAATAATTCACGGAAGTCTGAAATAGTTAGATCGTTCCAATTTGATGTATTGTAGGTTAATCCATATGGATTTGTTTCTGATTCGGGTTCAATGAAACTTTTAAGATTAAATCCAGCAGATGGGTCAGCACCATTCCATGTTTTAATCATACGTGCATTTCGTTTCGTCCAAATATCTTTAAGGGTTGTCATAATTTAATCTCCTATGTATTTTCATTTAATTCTATAAATCTAATTGGCAAATGGATAATTTGCAAAAAAAAAGACCCCAAATGGGGTCTTAATTTAATAGGTCAATAAATGTGTCAACGGATACTACATCGAGTGAGAAGTCTAAAACTGTTGTGTCAGGATTCACGTCGGAAGGATCCTCGATTACATTTAAACCGATAGCTTCGATGAATGTTTTATCCAATTTTAATGCTGAGTCAATCTTATCAGATAAATCATTGATTATCATTTGTTGTAGGTTGTTATCTGCAACATTTGTATGATTTGGCATAATTTCGGATGTTAAACCAAAACGTAGAGGCTTATCTTGAGTCTTTGGTAAGAGTATACCAATGTTTTCTGATTTATTCTTAGCTATAGCCGTTGTCACCATTCGGATATCCGAAATATCCATCATAGATTTAAGTTGGCTAGGGTCATGAATAATTTTTTCGTCAGATTTATTGTAGGCCCCTGCAAAGATTTTATAATCGTTTGTCGAAGTTGAGTCATCATCTGTATATAAAACAGCTGAAAACAAAATTGGACTTGCAATATTATGAGATGTTTTGATAAGTTCAGAGGCAAAGCCATGCTTGTTTGTCCGAGTCATGTCTCCTGAAAAGAATACATCTGATTCATATCGATGATTTCTATTCCAACCAATAGATACACCACCTAATACTTCGGCGGATAAATCAATATCAATATTGTGTTCCCAAACAACACCAATAACAGGTTGATCAGATTCTTGATATTCAATTGATGTATAAATTGGAAGTGAGCCTACAAATCTTTTTGTTGATGTGGGCAATGCAATAGATGCTTGTTTTGGAAGGACAACAGCCACATCTGCATCTTTGAATTTGTCTTGTAAACGAGAAATTAGTTCAAGTTTCATGATTGAAATTCGTTCGTTGATTGTATCAAGTGATACATTTTTGATGTTAATGTTTGTGTTTTCGGGTTTCAAATGTTTATAATGAACATTATGAGGCAAACGATACACAACTACACGTTCGGTGTTGTTTCTGCGTTTCATTAACTCTAAAGCATTAATTGTCCGAATGAGTAAGAATGATGTTTTATTCTTAACAATTTTGGCAAATTTTTCATTAGGAAGTTCTTCTTTTGATAAAGAAGAAGCATAAGCTAATGGATCTTTAGGCATAGGTTTATGATGTTTCTTAGATTTACGTCTAATTTGATTCACTAAAGTTGCCACTTGTTTGGAATCAGGGTCTGTTTCATCAACATGCTTCATTGATAAGAACAATGGTTTGAATCGATTGAATACAGCAGCTAGTGATTCAATGCCGTGGTTTTCTTTAAATGCTAACAATTGAGATAATAGCATTGTCTGAGATGCATGTTCAATGAAGTATTTAGACCTTTTGCTATTATTGAGTTCTAAATAGGTTTCATCCTGTTCACTTGCAGCCTTATACAGAATGGTTCTGATTAATCGGGTTGCTGTGGTTGGCACCAAGTTTAAACTTGAGCCAAAGAGTATTGCAAATTGTTCATTTTTGATGATTGCTGGATCAATTTTGAAGCCATATAATTTCACAGCGTCAATTAAACCTGGAATGTGATCAGGTTTGATAGCAACACCGCTTGAAATTAGATTGATGATCATTGTTTCTAGTTCAGCTGGTGTGATCGCCTTAATTTGAACAAACATACGAGAAACTTCTGATTTGAATGATTCGATGTTTGCTTGATCAATAGGTTTAATGACAATAGATTGATTTGAATTTTTTGTCAATAGAAAATCAATATTAGCATAATGTGCAAGTTGTTGAATTGCAAATTCTACATCAGACATACCTTCAACTTTGTTCCATTGTGAAATAAGTGTTGAATTAATTTCGAGAGCCGAGAGTGATCGTGTGTCTTTGAGCAATTTCATAATAATATATTGATCTTTTGATGGTAATAATGCAATATTTGGATCAACAAAGATTCCATGTTTCAAAAGGTCTAAATATAACTCTTGTTCGGCTCTTTTGACACCTTGTGGTATTTCTTTTGGATCAATAACGAATGCGTTAAAAAGTGAAAGTAAAGATGTAATCATAATAATAATCTCCTATTTATGTTTTATTTTTGTTTATTTCTTGATTGAGGTTAAAATAAAAAAAACCCATAAGCGGGAAGTAGTTTCTTCTTTAATTTATTATTATAAAATGTAGTAACTTCGTTAGCTTATGGGGGGATATTGTCTAATATTAAAAAATAGAAAGATTAAGTTTTTCAAGATTTTAGATTTTTTTGTTGTTCTATAGTCTAATATTAGTATGGCTAATAAAAGGGGATTTATTAGTCAAATATTTAATTGGAGCGCTTGTCGCTCATTCTTTAATTTCAATGTAAATTGATTTTAAATGTTCCTTGATGTGAAATTTCACATCAATATTCAATACATGTTCAATGTATTGCTTTATATAATTATAGCATAAATCACTATAATTGCAACCTAAATCATTATAAATTTTTGATGAATTTGAATCCGTTTGAGGATTTGTATAGTCAATAATATCACTCAATATAATTTGTAACTTGATTAGAGTTGATACGGATTGGTCAATTGAGGATTTATTCTTTTTATTGTAAATTTTTAATTCTTTTTTCTCACCTCGAGTTTTTGCCATTTTTAATTTGTTAAGTTTATGAATTTCTGCATTAATATGGTTAAACATAAAATAGAAGTTATTGTATGCCTGATTTGGTAAAAATGAATAATAATCAATAAGTTTCATTCCTAATATATGTTGACAATTTTCAATTAGATTTTTGAAATCGACATCATATACATGATTAATTGTTGTCGTAAGACTTGGAATGAAAATATTGGGATGCATAATCTGAGATAATGTGCGTAGTAATTCATCAACTTTTATATTTATATAATCATCAGATAATTTATTGATATCCTTTAAGGGAATATCAATATTCATAAAATGTGCCCATGACCATGCTGTATCATCAAGAATTAATTTGAGAAATTGAGATTGATCTGTAATATAAATACGAACAATCGCTTGAGTGTCTTGATACACAAGTTTTGATTTGAATCCAAATTGATGTTTTGACGCGGATTCTAATAAATGCGTCATTAAATTAAATACAGTGAAATCAATCGCATTAAATTGGTTTAAAATTAAATTGTTTGATTCTGTCGAGACTCTGTGGTCTAACCATTTTTTAATAATATCTTTAGCATTTAATTGTTGGTTGGAAAAAACGGCTTCCCATTGAGCCAATTGCGTCATAGCCTCTTGTATTTGAGTTTGTAGCATATCGGTTGGATGAATAATCAATTGGCTAATACTTTGTTCCATTTTTTCACTATTAATGAATTTCTTAGTCAAAATCATATTATCAATAGCTGAATCGTATCGGGCTTTTTGATAATCTTTTAAGTTTAAATTGTTAAGTGTCATTTTTGTATTCTTTCTATTTTATTGAACAGCACCGAAAAACTTGTTATTTTAATGCCGAGATGAAAGGTGCTTCGGCTGTTGTCTTCCGTCAGGAAGGTTAGCAGGCGATTTCTTTTAGTCTTAAAGGTTGCACAAGGTCAAACAAAGTTG
>Ga0208186_100053_pt1 | contig 18819 bp, 18 predicted proteins | sample Shrwel1BS1Day23_FD_187537 | JGI IMG/M metagenome (GOLD analysis project Ga0208186, IMG submission 187537) | Subsurface microbial communities from deep shales in Ohio, USA - Utica-3 well 1 S-1-Day23 (SPAdes) (version 2) ... | reverse complement strand
TATGTTGATAAACAAAAAGGTAAGAGGCAACTTCAAGACACATTAAAATTTTTAAAAAAAATAGGAGCCGAAGATTTTCGCAAAACACTAAAAATGCAATATGATAAAAGAATAATTAGAGAAAAGCCCAATGAAAGATGAAGGTCGTCACGTCAAAATTTTGGGCTGCAGAATAAAAACTAAACTTGGACTAAAAACTTCATATTTTTTAGATTAAGGTCCAAAATCCTGCGCGAAATTATTACTTTATATTACAAGTGAAAAAAGACATATAAAAATCGTTCTTTAAAATGAACGGTTTTTGTTTTTTGCTTAAAGTCTATGGAATGCAGCTATACAAAGCTCTTTTGTTTTCAAAGCCTTAAATAATAAATCAATTTTTTAGTCAAAAAAATAATATTACAATGCTAGAAATATTTTTTTTTTTGTTAAAATGCTTGCTTCTGTTTTACTTGATGAAACAATATCGCAATGATAAAATGACCTTAAGACAATAAGAAAATTTTTAAAGTTCTTTCTGATAGAAAACATACTTAGAAGATAAGAAATAAACAACTGTGAAAGTGGGGAAAAGACATGTACCGTTCTAAGCACCAAAAAGGTTATCTAACAAGTCACGAAGCACAAACAACTCACTTCCGTACTTGGAAATCAGGAAAAAAATGGCTTTATGGCGCAGCTCTAGTGACCCTCACTGGAACAGCAGTCCTACCTGTCGGCAATCTAACCTTTCTACCAAAAGTAGAAAAAGCCCACGCCGCAACCACCTCCTCAGGAACGCTCGTTCCCGGAACAAACTACGACACAGGTGGACATACCTACTCAGGGACAGAGTTTGCGCAGGCTTCAAACTACTTGACTTATGGGACAGCAAATATCGCAAGTCCATGGATTAATCTCGTGACCAACACGCAGACTTCGGTAGGGTTAGGGATTTTCAACGGCTCAGTCTCTTCTATCTCTGCCTCTTCAGGTTTTACACTCAAAGCAACGATTAAAGTTGACATGACCAATGGGATTTTAGGAGGCTTGCTGCAAAACTTTACCTCTGCCGGAGATGCGCTTGGAGTTATCCTTTCTGGAGCATCTAAGCAACAATTACAAACTAATGCCCAATCCTCAAATGCAACGGGATCTGGACTAGGAATCAGAGGCTTGCCTAATACTGTTTTCTTAGGACGTGATTTATACTCTAACTTGATTTCTGATGATGGATCATCGGTCAATGGTGTAGACGGTACAAATAACACCAATAATTGGAAATCTGGTGGTGGAAATGTCATCTCCATTCGTTCAACAAATGCCTCTGGAGTTATGGCAAATGCAAACTATCCTAATGGAACAACCACAGGCACAACTACCGGTCAAGCTTGGATGCAGGCTGCCGATGATAATTATTTAGGAGGATTTGACACGGGTGTACCAAATACTGTGCAGGAACCAATCACGGTAACATGGACACCAGATACAACTAACACTGGAGCAGCAGGCTATACTTCTGGAACACTGGCTTTTAATCTCCAAGCTCAAACAACAAGTAATGGGGCTCTGATTGGTGCAAGTGCGGTTAACGGTGGAACAGCGGGTTATACGATATCGACGAAAATGTCTCTTCAAAATTCCCTTTCCATTGGCTTTGTAGGAGGTACAGGGGGAAATGCAGGTGCACTTTCCGTTTCTCTAAACGGTGCGACTTTGACTGGGAACAAGGGGACACAACTCGTTCCTGTCAACTATCTCAATAAAGTCACAGGCCAAGCCATTCCTAGTATGACTCAAAGTAATATCATAGCCAACGTTAATGACACCATAGGTGCAAGCCTTAGCGCCCCTTCATCAGGCACCCCCGATAGCAATACTTATACATATGTCATTCCAGCAGCACCGACAGGTTATAGCGCAAACTCTGCCTCTACAACGACAGTTGTCGCAACCACGCCTGCCAGTACAACTAATACTTCGGCTACAACTGTTCAAAACTTTATAGTCGGCCAAACCAACCCAAACATACTCAACGTTTCTTACACACCTCTCCAACAAACAGTTAACTTCAACTGGGCGAGGGCAGGGACGTCTACAGTACCTGCGACCTTGCCATCAAATAAAAGCTACGGCGCAGCAGGAACTGGTGTTACGACCGATACCTCAGTCGTAACTGACAATCCTTTCGCCTCGACGACCCTTCTTAAAAACTATGCCAGTGACTTGACAGCAGCTGTCCCTGCAGGCTACAACATTACGTCTATCACTAATGGCACGAGTACTTATACTGGTGCGACAACTGCAGCGACACTGGCAACTTTCACAGCGGCCAACCCAACAGTTAGCGCAACCCAAGCAAACAATAACTATACGGTCACGCTGACAGCAGCAGCACAAACGGCAACCTTCAACTATGGCTACGTCTCAGGAGCACTCAACACGCCTGCTATACCTACTAGCCTGTCAGCGAGTGGGACGACAGGAGCAAATGTCACACCACCAACTGGCTGGAATACAGCATCCACAGCGACAGTGGCTAATAAAATCCCTTATGGATATTATATCTCTGCCATATATGCTGGAAACTCTGCGACAGGAACACCGATAGCCACAGGGACGGGAACAACCGGAACTGGCGCAAATGCTGCCTTCCCTGCAACTGGTCAGACTTACGGTGCAACTGGTAATCAATACTATGTTCAACTCTCGCCATACTCAGTCAGAACTTCTTGGCACATTTCAGTATTAGGAACTGACCCCGATTACCTTGATACTCTTGGAGGTCAGTATGCGGGTTATGTGGGAGGTCAAGCCACTCCTAATGCCCAAACCTTCATGATGAATGATGTTAATAATTCTACGCCTTTAACGACGACAGATAATATTGTCTATACAGATGGTGCAGGAATTCGTTATATTATCACAGGCTATACCTATTCTTTGACCAGTAACTCGGCAACAGGAACGACTTATCCGACATTTACAGCTCTTCTTGCCGCCAATCCTTATATGCCTGTCGGAACATACAATGCTCCGACGCAGTATGTCACGGTGAATATGATTTCTGATCAGACGAGTATAACGTCTAATTTGACAAGTAGCACAACACCGTTAACCCCAGCAACGAACTATATGCCTATCAACGATATCACGGCAAGTACAGATATTGATGGTGTAGATGATGACGGTCTACCTTATGCTATCAATGGCTATAATGCCGTGACGAATATCGTAGGCGCCACGACTAACTACTGGGGAGATGCGACAAACTCTCTGAAACTTCCGATTGGCTCATACACAGAAAATTTCTATGCGCTTAATTACTTGGGACTTCAGGCTTATCAAGCACAGTCAACATACACGACAGTCGCTAGCTTTCTTCAAAGTCTGTCTAGTGCCAATCTGGCAAAATACACGGTAAGTTCAACAACCACACTAACCGTCGCTGATGCAACGACTATTTCGGCAAATAATCAACATATTATTCCTAAAGCCGGCTCTTATAACCCAAGCTCGGATGTTCTTAGCGCGACAAATGCTGATGGGACTAATGCTTTTGCAGCTGTCAATAATGTTCCGGTTGGGGTGATTATCACAGACAGCACAGGTAATACCGTCTGGGTAAACAACATGACCGTTAACTTACCCAAAAACAAATTGGTCGTGGGGACTTATAGTGAAAAGTATTATGCTTTAACTGCTCAAGGAGCTGCGGACTATACGACTTGGAAAGCAACAGCAAGTCCAAGTGCCAACACAGTGGGCGACTTTATCAACTCTGGTCAAACAACAAGTGGTGATTATGTGACAGCCACGACGCAACTCACGGTTACAAACTTTATCTTACCCTTTGCAGGTGGGAGTGGAAATCAATTTCTCTATCTCATGATAAGTCTAGCTGCAATCGGAGCGCTCGGACTCTACTTTAGTAAGCGACGTAAAGAAGAAGAATTCGAGTTCGTTCCTGAGCAAGCGGGCTATGGAGCTTCAACAAATATTAATGGCAACAAAGCAAAGGTTTTCCAAACACTAAGAAAAACCAGACCCTATCGCAAGGTCTTCCATAGCAAAAACCGTATCCATCTGGCGCAAATGCAGCGAAAGGAGGGGAAAAATGATTAAGAAAATAAGGGGAAACTCTACTTAACCTTATGAACTTCATTTAGCTACAAAAGTGCGATAAGCAGAGATGAGCGCACAGCCTCAGACTCAATCAAACAAAAATAGGAGAAAAAACATGAAACTCAATTCACTTAACAAAAAATTTGCCCTTGCTAGCGTTAGTCTTCTGACAATTAGCACATTAGCAGGATTTGGTGGGCTAGTAAATGTTAATGCTAAAACTACGGTTGTAACTGACCAAGTCTCAAATGGTGAAGTTGATATCTATGCCCAATCAGCAGCGGGGAATGCAAGCACAACAACTAACAACGACAGTCCAAATACGGATACAGGTGTTGCCAACAACCAAACAGGTGGACAAGCAGGAAATACTGGTACAACCAAAAATGACGGGAGCCAACAATCAAGCCTTGAAGGTTCAACTCCAAGTGTTATGGCTAATGTGACATTCTCAGCTACCCAATACACAGGAACAGGTGTTCCTACGGGTGTCGCTGATTCAGCGTTTAATGGTGCAAAAGTCACAGCGACTTCAGATGCTTCAGGACTTGCTGACTTTACTGGCTTGGCAGATGGTTATTACCTTTTCCATCAAGTAAAAACAGTCAACGGGATTACAACAGTTGGCGACTTTATCGTCCAAGTCAATCATAATGATAGTCAAGCCGGCATCGTCAACGTCTATCCAAAATTGGATATGTCAAGTTCGGCAGGTTTAGGGACAAGTGCCACAACAAACGCCGATGATAACTTTAATGGTTCAACACCAAACCAAATTGCTAATCCAAATGCAACAGGCGATTCTGACCAAACACTTACAAACTCAGATAATAATGCTGGTAATGAAAATCTTGCTAATGGAACATGGGTAAACAATGGTGATAACCAAAATACAACGACTGCAGCAGCCGGAAATACAGTGAGCTGGAATGTGAACACAGTCTTTGACTCTTCACAAACAAATAATGGAAATGGTACAACTGGTGTAACAGGAACTTATGTTGTGACCGACCAATTACCAAATAACCTTGTGGATAGCTCAACAGCTGCAGATGGTACTGTTATCGTGAATGTCACAGACGGTAGCGGAGCGAAAGTCGGGACATTGACAGCTACAACAGACTATACAGTCACAAATGACGGTAACGGTAAAATCGTTGTAACTTTGACTCCTGTAGGTCAACAACATGCGGCGAGCTTGCTTGGAAATGCCGATGGTGCATTGAATATCATCATTCCTTCTACGGTTAAGACGGCTGTTGTTGGCTCAGCAAAAGACTCGGCAACAACAGCTATCACGAATGCTTATGGGGCTGACCTTTCAACGACTGCCGCTGTTCAGTCTACATTGAATGTTGGTGGAGTTGACATGACGAAGACAGACGCCTCAACGAGCGCTGCCTTGAAAGGTGCAACATTTACGGTAGTCCGTGCGGACAATAAAGCTGATGCCCAAGCTTTTGTCATTGCCAATGCAGCCTACTTTAATAACTCGGCAGCTGGCGGTTCAGTGGCAAATCCAACTTCGGCTAAGGCAGCATTTGTCACAGGGGATTCCAATGGTAACGCAAGTACGACAGCAACCACACCAGTGACGTTCACGACTGGAGAAGATGGTATTGCAACATTTAGCGGTTTGAACTTGGTAGATGACAATACAGATACTACTAATACAAGCAACTACTACCTTGTCGAAGTTGCCGCACCAAAAGGTTATCAACTTCCAGCACCAAATACAGCAGCAAACTTGACAGGCGCTGTGACAGCTAGTACCGTACCTACTGCGACTGACACAACCATTACTAATAGCAAACCATTTGCTTTGCCATTTACTGGTGGACAAGGATTGGCAGGGATTATCGCTATTGCCACAGTCTCAGGAGTTGTAGCCTTTGCCATCAAACGTCGTAAAGATAATGAAGAAGAAGTCGTAAAATAAGCTAGATTACCTTTGATAAAATGAAAATCTAATTAGTAAGGAGGGGAATAATGGCAAGAAAAAAACCAAAAACCTCCCGTAAAAAGGGCTTTAGTTTACGAAATATACTAAGTGTGATTTTGGCAATTATCGCAATCGGATTACTTTTTTATCCGATTGTGGTTAATTACCTAGCAGGACAACAAAACGTCAAATCAGTCCAAAAATATGATAATCAACTGTCCACAATTGGAAACTCGAAAGTTAAGTAACTACTTGCTCAGGCTCAATTATACAATGCACAGCTTTACAACGAATACATCTATGATGCAAGTCAGCATATTGCATGGAATAAACCTATTCCCAACTATAACAATGTTTTAAAAGTTGATTCTACAGGAATGATGGGCTTTATCACCATTCCGCAGATTAAGGTCAATGATATTCCAATCTATCATGGAGATTCTGAAACGATTTTAGGGCTTGGCGTTGGTCATGTGCCCCAATCTTCTTTACCAATCGGAGGAAATAATACTCACGCCGTTTTGCCTGCACATTCTGGTCGAGTGAATGATACTTTATTTACTAATCTGGACAAACTTAAGAATGGGGACGTCTTTTATTTACACGTCTTAGATTTAACTCTAAAATATAAGATTGATGATATTCGGATTGTTGTCCCAAATCAAGTTTCGTCATTGAGCATCGAAAAAGGGCGAGATTTAGTGACTTTAGTTACTTGTTATCCGACAGGGATTAATAATAAAAGGTTATTGGTCACTGGCGAGCGTGTTCCGATAGCTAAGGTATTACCCCAAGAAAAAGTCCAACGAAATCAGTTTGGTTATAATTTTTGGGTGATGCTTGGTTCGGGTCTGTTACTGCTTTTGGGGCTTCTCTATCTTTTATAGTTACTCTTAGGCTCGAGACATAAGCTGTATCATGTTGCTGACAGAAAAATAGAAGAACCAAAGCTTTCAGATGGACAGTTAAGGGGAGAGTTTGGAGAAGGGTTTTATTTGACTGACTCCAAGAAACTAGCTAATCAATGGTTAGATGAACAAGCTCATAAAAAAAATCAAAATCCTGATGAACTCCTTATAAATGTTTATCGCCTGAAAAAAATAAAAAATTTATCTCGTTGGATATTTAAAGATAAGACAGAAAACTGGCAAAATTATATTCTTGAAAAACAAGGATATGGGGATGAAAAGCATTCTCTAGTTATGGGTCCTGTTTTTACCAGTGATAAGAAAGTCATGCAATATGCTTTGAAAACAGAAGAAGCATTTGAGCATCTAAAGTATATTAAATGCTTGAATAAAAATAAATCAAAGAAAGGGGGAGGAAGAATTGACTAAAAGGATCAAATTAATGAGCATTTTAGCGTTTGCTTTGGTTTTGATTTTTGGATTTGTCAGTCAAAACGCTTTTGCTGATAGCCGTTTAACAATTGTAAAATATGGATTAAGCCCAGGGGCATCTGGTTTTAGCGAGAATCAGACGACAAATGATGGACTAAAAATTAATAACCTCCCCTTGGATAATTTGGGCAATGAACTTTCAGTAGTTTCTGGAATTCATTATTTAGTCTATGAAATCTCACCTACTGGGGTGGGTTCAGGGCTTACGGCAACAAATCCGTCACAAACAAGTTATACAATTTCAAAAGAAATTGCTGACTTAGTGACTGATTCAAATGGTGTGGCCAGTCTTTCTGTGAGCGAGGGTTATTATCTGATTGAAGAGCAAAGTAACCCACAAAAGGGTCTGCTAAAGCCTGCTCTACCTTTAGTTGTAAAGTTGCCAGTGAGTGGATTGAATAATGTTTATATCTATCCTAAGTCTAGTGTAGATGAAGAAGAAACAATTAGTCCTCCACAAGCAAATCCTCAACCTAAGCCTAAGCCGATTGAAGTTCCCAATGCGCCTAAAACGGTTGATGATTCTTCTAAGAAAGTATTTGGATTATTACCAAAAACGGGCGTAGTGAGCTCCTTACTATTGACTTCTTATGGCTTTGCTTTATTCTTAATTATCATTTTTTTAAAGAAGCACAGTAAAAACGAAGAAGAAGTTAAGTAAAATAATTACTCCTAGGCATATAAAAAAACGCTGGACAAATAAAGTTCAACGTTTTTTTAGATAGTTAATAACCGAGAATAATTTTAGCGATGATTGGTGCGAAGATAACATACATGATACCAGTGACACCAATACTGAGTGCTGCCATTGCTCCTTGCGTTTTACCAAGTTCGATCGCTGTTCCAGTTCCGACAGCATGTCCAGTTCCTCCAAGGGCAATTCCTTGAGCAACAGGGTCTGTAATTCTAAAGAGTTTTAATAATGGGCCGCCAAGCACACTGGTGAGAATTCCTGTAGCAACCACGACAACAACGGTAATTTGTTCCACGCCATGCATTTTATCAGAAATTCCCATAGCCATTGCAGTAGTTACTGATTTTGGGAAGATTGAAAGAGAGGCGAGTTTACTGAGGCTGAAAAATTTAGCACAGAGAGCAGTAAAGACACAATTGACTAATGCCGCAATAGCAATTGAGCTAACGATTGAACGCGCGTGGTGTTTCATTAAATGGAAAGTTTTATAAAGAGGAATTCCAAGAGCAACGGTACTAGGACCGATGAGGTCATTGATGATTGAACCCCCAATATAATAATTTTTATAGGGAATATGAGCTAGTGAGAGAATGAGAATAATGACGACAGTAGCAAAGAGGAGAGGATTTGTCCAAGGCTTACGAAAGTTTTCATTAATTCGTACACCAATCATAAAGACAAGAACGGTAAGGACAAAGCCAAAGAGTGGGTCAGTAGTGATAATATTCATGATTTTAAATACTCCAAATTATTGGTCTTCAGTGGAAGAAGTGACGGTAGTATCTGGTTTTAAAGCGACATAATCGCCTTCAAATTTAACTTTAATCCATTCAACTAATTTTCCTAAGATGAGCATATTTATAATGAGTGCTCCAACAACAATCAAGAGGATTTGTGCCCAAAAGTGGCTAATCAAATTCCATTTGGCCATGATTCCGACACCAGCGGGTAAAAATAAAATGGTCATATTATTAATAAGAAAACTTCCTGCTTCATCAACATGACGAAATTCTAAAAGTTTAAATTGCAGGGCGAGAAAAAGTAGGATCATTCCTAAAATAGAGCCAGGAACTGGTAAACGAAAAACGTTTGAGATGACATTTCCAATAAAAGAAAAGCCAAAAATGATTAATAATTGCAGGTAAATTTTCATATTTGTTAACTCCCTAAGTTAATTACGGATAATTTTTACAACAATTTTTATTGTACTCTTTGAAATAGGGTTTTTCAAGGATAAGCTGGTATTGTTTTTATGAAAATAATCTTGAAAAATTTTTTTATAAAGTCCACTTGACATTTGCTTAAAACGTGTTATAATTAATATAAATAAACTATTAGAAAGGAGCGTTCGCAAGGGCGCTCCTTCTCTTGTGTTTTAAAATTGAAGTTGATTTCAACTTTGGATTTTATGAAAGGAGAATTGCCTATGAATGATGTTGTAAAAATTGTAGAAGATTTCATTAAACCTCATATTCCAAAACCCTTTGAACTCTTTGCTGTTGAATGGGAAAAATTTGGCGGAGATATGATGCTTTCAATTCTGGTGGATAAAGAAGGCGGAATCGAAATTGATGAAACAGCAGAACTAAGTGAACTTATTTCACCTTTGCTTGATACCATCAGCCCAGATCCATTTCCAACAGAAGGTTATCTATTAGAAGTTGCAAGTCCGGGAGCTGAACGTCCTTTGCGTAAGGCTGAACATTTTGCTGGTGCAGTTGGTGAGTATATCTTTGTTAAACTTTATCAAAAAATCAATAATGAAAAAGAATTTACTGGTGATTTGGTTAGCTTTGACGGGGAAACTTTAGTAGTAGATGTTTTAGATAAGACGCGTCATAAAAATATTGAAATTCCTTTATCTGCTGTTGCAAAAGCACAAACGATGGTGAAATTTTAAAGAATTCTGAATGGATTTAATTAATTTTCTACTTGGAAATTAATTTTCCTTAGCTGAGTTCGATTTCCTTGAGTTAGGTGAAATCGAAAAAATTTCCTTGATTCAAGGTAGTCGAACTTAGCAGATATTAAAAATGAAATTTTCTTATAAAAGAAAGAGAGAAAAAAATGAGCAAAGAAATGCTGAACGCCTTTGCAATGTTAGAAGAGCAAAAAGGAATTAAATCTGAGATTGTTATTGAAGCGATTGAGCAAGCTATCACAGCAGCTTACAAGCGTCAATATGGTCAAGCACAAAATGTTAAAGTTATCTTTGATGAAAAGAAAGGAAACTTTAATGTTTATTCTACTCGTGAAGTAGTAGATGAAGTTTTTGATAGTCGTCTCGAAATTTCTCTTGAAGATGCTCATGAATTAAATCCTCATTATGAAATTGGGGACAAAATCATGTTTGAAGAAAAACCAAAAGATTTTGCTCGTACTGCTGCAGGGGCTGCTAAACAAGTCATCATGCAAAAAATGCGTGAAGAAGAACGCACAATCATTTACAACGAATATAGCCGTTACAAGGACGAAATTATCCAAGGGACTGTTGAAAAAGTTGATGCACGTGCCGTTTATGTAAATCTTGGACGTGTTGATGCACTTTTGACTAAGAAAGACCAAATTCCACAAGAAAACTTCCATGTGGGTGACCGTGTGAAGGTTTATGTGACTGATGTTGTCTTGACTCCAAAAGGAACTCGTGTCTTTATTTCTCGTACTGCGCCTGATATGCTCAAACGCATGTTTGAAAAAGAAATTCCTGAAGTTTTTGATGGAACTGTTGAAATCAAATCTATTGCTCGTGATGCTGGTGACCGTGCTAAGGTCATCGTTCAAAGTCATGATGAAAATGTTGATGCGATTGGTACAATGGTTGGGGCTAAAGGTTCACGTATTCAAGGAATTATTCGCGAACTTGCTGGCGAAAAAATGGATATCATTGAATGGTCAGAAGACAAAGCAACTCTTGTAGCTAATGCTTTGAAACCTGCTCGTATTGAACAAGTTTTGATTACTGCTGATGGTTCAAGTCTGGCTGTTGTTGCTCGTGACCAATTGTCACTTGCCATTGGTAAACGCGGACAAAATGTTCGTCTTGCTGCTCACGTCACAAATAGCAAGATTGATATTAAAGCTGCTGACGAGTTTAACATGGACGATTATGAATTTGTTGGTGAAGCTGACGAAGAAACTCCAACTCTTGAAGTTGAGGAAACAATCTCAGTTGATGAAGTTGTTGAAGAACCAGTAGTTAGCGAAAGTGAAGAATAAATTTTAAAAGTTTGAAAAATTTACTGACAGAATATAAAAGATTAGTAGAAGCATAAAGGTTCTAGGAATTTCTTTTTAATAAGTCTGTCAGTAAAATGACTGAGAGTTTAGGAATCAAAAAATGGCTGTCAGTCACTTTTTCAACAGAAATTTTGAGGATTTTCGATGAAACAGAAAAAAATTCCAATGAGAAAATCTTTAGTTTCAAATGAGCAATTTCCCAAACGGGATTTATTGCGTATTGCCTACAACAAAGAGGGAGAAATTTCAATTGACCCTTCTGGCAAGGCACATGGGCGCGGAGCTTATATTGCAATTCTTAATAAAGAAGCAAAAGAAGCTAAGAAAAAACGCGTATTTGACCGAGCTTTTCAAACTAAAATCGCTGATGAGTTTTATGATGAATTAATCACTTATGTTGAACACCTTGTTGCTCGACGTGAACTTGAATCGACAACTTATTCTGCTGATTTAGCGCCGGATTATGACTAAAGATGGATAAAAAACAACAGATTTCAAATTTGCTAGGTATTGCAAAACGTGCGGGTAAAATTATTAGTGGAGAAGAATTGGTGATTAAGTCAATTCAATCGAATAAGGCAAGACTTATTCTTCTTGCTAATGATGCCGCAGCAAATTTGAGTAAAAGAATTACTGATAAATCAAATTATTATGAGATTCCTGTCTCAACACTCTTTACAGAAATAGAATTATCGCACGCTATAGGCCAAAATCGTAAGGTTATTGCGCTTGTGGACGATGGATTTGCAAAGAAAATGGAGAGCCTCATGAACAATTGATCATATAAGGAGGACAAAGATTGTCTGATAAAAAACGTATTAACCAAATTGCTAAAGAAACTGGATTATCAAATACTGAGCTTGTCGCAACTGCACAATCACTCGGTTTTGAAGTGAAATCACATTCAAGCTCTGTAACAGCAGAACAAGCGGAAAAAATCATTCAAGGTGTAAAAACAGGCACTGATACTATTGTTAAACCTGCTGAAAAAACTGTTAAAGCTAAAATTAAGACTGTTCCAGAAACAGCAAAAAGTAAACAAGAGGACCACCCACGTACTTTTGCTGGGAAAGCAGTCGTTGAAGACCCAGCCATTTTAGCAAGAATCAAAGAAAAAGAAGAAGCTAAAAAGGCTGCTAAAACAGAAGCCGAACCGATTGAAGAGGTTATTACTACGGAAAAACCAAAAGTGGCTGAGCCAGTTAAAAAATCTGAACCTAAAGCCGCAGCAAAAGCTGAAGAAACAAAGGTTGAAAAAGTAGAAGCCAAAGCCAAAACAGTAACTCCAAAAGCTGAAGTAAAAACAGAAAATGTTGCTGACAAAAAAGAACCAGTTGTTACTGAAGAGAAGAAAAAATCATTGACTCAAAAACCAAGAATTCAAATTAAAGTTATCAAACGTGCCGAAGATATCAAAAAAGAACAAGCTGCTGCTCGTCCTGAAAAGAAAAAATTCGACAAAAATCGCAACGATAGAAACAACCGTAATGATAACCGCCGTCCAAACCAAAATGGAAATGGTCAAGGCCATTCACAAGGTGGAAATCATTATGATAAAAACCGTCCAGCTGGTCAAGGACAAAATCAAGGGCAAAAACGTGATAAATTTGCTTCATCAGGTAGCAGTTCTACAAGTGATACCTTTACTCCAGCTGCTTCAGGGAAAAATAATCGTCGTGATCGTGACCGCAAAAAAACGGATAGCAACCGCGATAATACAAAAGATGGTAACCGCAAAGGTGGACCACTTCGCGTAAACGATAATCGTAATCAAGTCCGTAATGCTCGTAACTCAAATTGGAATCAAAAAGGTGGTCGTGGTCGTTACCAAAATAACCAATCTTCAAGTGTTCCAGCAACTCAACGTAAATTCCATGAATTGCCAGAAAGTCTTGAATATGAAGTAGGAATGAACGTTCAAGATATTGCTAAATCAATCAAACGTGAACCGGCTGAAATTATCAAAAAACTCTTCATGATGGGAACAATGGTCAATCAAAACCAATCGCTTGATGAAGATACAATCGAATTAATCCTTATGGATTATGGCGTGACACCACTTAAAAAGGTTGAAGAAGATAAATCAGATATTGAACGTTTGTTTGTTGAAGATGGTTATCTTAATGAAGATAAAATGGTTGAACGTCCAGCAGTTGTAACAATTATGGGACACGTTGACCATGGTAAAACGACTTTGCTTGACCGTTTCCGTGAATCTCGCGTAACTGAAGGTGAAGCTGGTGGTATCACTCAACATATTGGGGCTTACCAAATTAAAACCAATGGCAAGAAAATTACTTTCCTTGACACACCAGGTCACGAAGCCTTCACTTCTATGCGTGCTCGTGGTGCTTCAGTCACTGATATTACAATCCTCGTTGTTGCTGCTGATGACGGTGTAATGCCTCAAACAATTGAAGCAATTAATCACTCTAAAGCTGCTGGCGTACCAATTATTGTAGCCATTAACAAGATTGATAAACCAGGGGCTAATCCACAACGTGTGACACAAGAATTGACTGAACATGGTGTTTTCCCAGTTGCTTGGGATCCAGAAAATGGTTCAGAATTTGTTGAAATTTCAGCTAAATTCAACCAAAATCTTGAGGAATTGTTAGATACAGTTCTTCTTGTGGCAGAAGTGCAAGAGCTCAAAGCTGACCCATCTGTTCGAGCAATTGGTACTGTTGTTGAAGCACGTCTTGACCAAGGTAAAGGGGCGATTGCAACTCTCTTGGTTCAACAAGGGACACTTCATATCCAAGACCCAATCGTTGTCGGAAATACTTACGGTCGTGTACGTACAATGACAAACGACCTTGGACGTCGAATTAAAGAAGCTGGTCCATCAACACCAATTGAGTTAACAGGTCTTTCAGATGTTCCTCAAGCGGGTGACCACTTTGCGGTATTTGAAGATGAAAAAGCAGCCCGCGCTGCTGGTGAAGAACGTGCTAAACGCGCTCAATTGATTAAACGTCAAAATACACGTCGTGTTAACTTGGATAATCTCTTTGACACACTTAAAGAAGGTCAAACTAAATCTGTTAACATTATCATCAAAGCTGATGTACAAGGTTCAGCAGAAGCACTTGCCGCTTCACTTCAAAAAATTGAAGTTGAAGGTGTGAAAGTAGATATCGTCCATTCAGCTGTTGGAGCAATTTCAGAATCTGATATTTCTCTTGCTGCAGCATCAAATGCGATTATCATTGGTTTCAATGTTCGTCCAACTGGTCTTGCTCGTGAACAAGCAGCGCAAGAAGAAGTTGACATCCGCTTGCACAGTATCATTTATAAAGTAATTGAAGAAGTTGAAACTGCGATGCGTGGAATGCTTGACCCAGAATTCAAAGAAGAAATTATCGGTGAAGCAATTGTTCGCGAAACATTCAACGTTTCTAAAGTGGGTACAATTGCCGGATTCATGGTTATTCGTGGTAAAGTGACTCGTGATGCTTCAGTTCGTGTTATCCGTGAAGGTGTCGTAATTCATGATGGTGCCATTGCCAGCCTTAAACATTTTAAAGATGATGTTAAAGAAGTCGGAAATGCTCAAGAAGGTGGTTTGATGGTTGAAGACTTCAATGATGTTGAAATTGATGATACATTTGAAGTTTACAAAATGGTTGAAATCGAACGTAAAAAATAAGATGTGAGGAAGATTCGCTTAGAAGTTAAGAGAAATGCCATTCGACTTGCGACTATAGTCGTATAGCGAGAATGGACAACGCAGTAGCAAAAGTGCGGAGATAGGAAAATTTAGGATTCACACAAGTTGTGGTTCTGTATTTCACCTATTTTCAATGATTTCTAGGACTATTGACTCACTTAAAAAAATGTAAAAATAGTTTCATACTTATTTCTTACATTTTGAAATAAATTAGGAGGAAAAAAATGGGAAATTCTTTTCGTAGCGACCGTGTCGCAGTAGAGATTCAACGCGAAATCAATGATATTTTGCGCAATAAAGTTCGCGATCCACGTGTACAAGATGTTAATATTACTGATGTTCAATTGACAGGCGATTTGAGTCAAGCGACTGTTTATTATAGTCTCTTGTCAAACTTAGCTTCTGACAATGAAAAAGCTGCCACTGCTTTGAAAAAAGCAACTGGACTTTTCAAAAGTGAATTGGCAAAACGAATGACTATTTTTAAAATTCCAGATTTAACTTTTGCAAAAGATGAATCTGTTGAATATGGTTCAAAAATTGACGAGCTCTTACGTGGGCTTAACGATAAATCAGAATATTAATTAAAAAGTTACTGACAGAAAAAGTTGAATTTGTTCTCTATAGAGATAGATTCTGTAACTTCTGTCAGTAATTTTTTTGTCTTAAAATTACTGACAAATTGTTCTAGATAAATTTTGTGATATAATAGACATTGTGAAATGAAAGCGAATAAAATCTGCTCATTTGGAGGAAAATATGAAAGAACCATTGTTTTTGAACTCAGTTTTGCAAGAAAAAATCTGGGGCGGCGACCATTTGAAAGAATTTGGCTATGATTTGCCATCCGATAAAGTTGGCGAATATTGGGCCATTTCTGCTCATCCACATGGTGTGTCAACAATTGCTAATGGCGAATTTAAAGGTCAAAAGCTTGACCAATTATACGCAAGTCACCGCGAATTGTTTGGTGACAGTAAAAAGGAAGTCTTTCCTTTATTAACTAAAATTTTAGATGCCAATGATTGGCTTTCTGTACAAGTTCATCCAGATGATGAATATGGACAAAAACATGAGGGTGAACTTGGGAAAACTGAATGTTGGTACATAATTTCAGCTGAACCAGGAGCTGAAATTATCTATGGTCATAATGCCAAATCACGTGAAGAACTCGCTGAAATGATTAAATCTGGTGATTGGGATCATTTGTTGCGTAAAGTGAAAGTGAAAACGGGTGATTTCTTCCATGTTCCATCAGGAACAATGCACGCAATTGGTGCTGGAATTGTCATTCTTGAAACACAACAATCTTCTGATACGACTTACCGTGTTTATGATTTCGACCGTAAAGATGACCAAGGAAATCTTCGTGAATTACATATTCAACAATCGATTGATGTCTTGAATATTCCGGGCGACAAAGTTCCTGAAAATCAAGTTAAAACTGAAAAATTTGCTGATGCAGAAATTACAACTCTTGTGAAATCAGATTTCTTTGATGTTTATAAATGGCAAGTTCATGGTGAACATGAATTTACCAAAGTTGCTGATTACACCTTGGTTTCTGTCCTTGATGGCGAAGGGAAACTGACTGTTGATGGAAATGAATATCCCTTGAAAAAAGGTGCTCATTTTATCTTACCAAGCAATGTTGAAAACTGGACTTTATCTGGTCATTTAGAAATTATTGCCAGCAATCCAGCCTAATCAAATGAAAAATTACTGACGAAAGTTCAAAAAAATTCTGTCAGTAATTTTTTTTTGACAAAATTTCTGTCAGTAAAAATAGCATTTTTACAGATAAAAACTGTGGATTTTTAAAAAAATTTAAAAATGTTGACGTTTTCTAAAAATTATTACTTGCAAATCAATCTAAAAAATAATATAATTTGATACAGAAAATCATTTGCAATATAAAAACAAATTGAGTTCATCTTGCGCGAAAGATAAAATAGATTATTAATCAGGGGATAAATTGATGATATTTTGCTATCAGTTTATCCCCTGTCTAAATGTAATAATAAAAGCCCATAGGGACTTTTATTTATTTCGGTTTCCTATTTTTACTAATGTCTAAAGTCGGACTCACATCTAAAAAATGAAGAGGATGACAGATGAAAACAGATTTTGATAAGGTAAATGAATGGCTGATTCAACTCTTTCATGATTTTATGATATTAGAGGAGCAATTTTTAAAAGATTCAGCTTATTCAGATGTAACAGTAAAAGAATTACAAATTTTGACACTCGTCCATACGTTGGGAACTTGTCGAGCAACAGATATTGCCAAAAATCAAAAATTGGCCTTATCAACTATCACAATTACCCTCAATCGTTTAGAAGATAAAGGTTACATTGAACGTAAACGTTCAACAGCGGACCGACGAGTGACTCATATTATACTGACATCAAAAGGTGACGAGCTTTGCGCCACTCATCGTGAGTTTTTCCATATGATTACTGACAATCTATTTGATAGTGTTTATGGAACAACTGAAAACAAGCTAGCTGGTGAACTTGCAGCTCTGCATAATTCTTTGGAGAATATGAAATAATGACTTTTGCGAAAATCACGCAAGCGGCACATTATGTGCCAGAAAACGTAGTATCTAATGATGACTTATCAAAAATTATGGATACTAATGATGAATGGATTTACAGTCGAACAGGAATTAAAAATCGTCATATTTCAACTGGGGAAAATACTTCAGATTTAGCAACAAAAGTTGCTAAACAGTTGATTGAAAATTCTGGGGTAGACCCAGAATTGATAGATTTTATTATTGTTGCTACTGTGACCCCTGATTCAATGATGCCCTCAACAGCCGCACGCGTTCAAGCGCAAGTAGGTGCAACTAATGCATTTGCTTACGACCTGACCGCGGCATGCTCAGGATTTGTTTTTGCACTATCAACCGCAGAAAAATTAATTTCCTCAGGTGCTTATCAACGTGGGATTGTCATTGGAGCAGAAGTATTCTCAAAAGTAATTGACTGGTCAGACCGGTCAACAGCCGTTCTTTTTGGAGATGGCGCTGCTGGTGTACTCTTGGACAATAGTGGAAGTCAACCTCTTATTATTGCTGAAAAAATGCAGACAGATGGCAAGCGAGGTGGAAGTTTACTTTCTAGCTACGCTGATATTCAAACGCCTTTTGCCTCTGTTTCATACGAGGGTTCAAACTTGAGTATGGAAGGGCGAGCAATTTTTGATTTTGCTGTACGCGATGTTCCAAAGAACATTCAAGCAACATTAGAAAAATCTGACCTTGCTGCTGAAGAAATAGATTATTATCTCCTTCATCAAGCAAATTCAAGAATTCTTGATAAAATGGCTAAAAAGTTAGGCGTGACAAGGGATAAGTTCCTCCAAAATATGCAAGAATATGGCAATACATCGGCAGCAAGTATCCCTATATTGTTGTCAGAATCTGTAAAAAATGGTATATTTAGTTTGGACGGTCAAACAAAAGTCGTCTTGACAGGATTTGGTGGTGGCCTCACTTGGGGCACAGCAATTATTAATTTATAAGAGTCAAAAAGTTTAGCCTACTTTTGGTAAGTTGTCTACTTTAAATTTAAAAAAATGACGAAAAAGTTGAAGCTGACTTAACTCTTAAGTAGATTTTAAAAATCTACATTTAACTAATGGTTATAAACCGCTTTGCGGATATAATATAAATATTTTCACTCAATTAAAGGAGAAAAAATTATGGCAGTATTTGAAAAAGTACAAGATATTATCGTTGACGAACTCGGTAAAGAAAAA
>Ga0208186_100051_pt1 | contig 19837 bp, 16 predicted proteins | sample Shrwel1BS1Day23_FD_187537 | JGI IMG/M metagenome (GOLD analysis project Ga0208186, IMG submission 187537) | Subsurface microbial communities from deep shales in Ohio, USA - Utica-3 well 1 S-1-Day23 (SPAdes) (version 2) ... | reverse complement strand
TAAAAGAATACGGCTTTTATCAAGGGACAGAACATCGTACCATTAAATACCTGAATAATTTGATTGAACAAGACCATCGTCCAGTAAAGAGACGCAATAAATTCTATCGAAGTTTACGCACTGCCTCACCCACGATTAAAGGCATGGAAGCCATCCGAGGATTATATAAGAAAACCCGAAAAGAAGGCACTCTCTTCGGGTTTTCGGTCTGTACTGAAATCAAGATATTATTGGGAATCCCAGCTTAAATCATAGATACCGTAAGGGATTTTATTCTTTATTTAAAACTTTGCAACAGAACCTTGAAGCTTGTACGACGAACTTTGGCATCAAAGTTAATTCCACCTTTACCAAGTCCACCGTTCAAAAGAATTTGGTGCATAGCAAGCGTGATATCAATGACAAGTGTTGGAAATTCATCAGTATCCCAGCCGAGCAAATAATTTCCTTGATTGGCATCGATTGAACCTAAGGCACCAAAAGTACGTGCAGTATTTAATTCGTGTTCAAAAGTATGACCAGCCAACCAAGCATGGTTTGTTTCAAGATTGAGTTTGAAATATTTGTCCAAATCATATTTTTGCAAGAAAGCAAGAGCTGTCGCTGCATCAAAGTCGTATTGGTGAGTCATTGGTTCTTTTGGTTTTGGTTCAATCAAGAAGATTGGCAAATGGTTAATTGATTTTGCATAATCAATCGCCAAATGGAAGAATTTTGCCATGTGATCCATTTCAAGACCCATGTCTGTGTTCAAAAGTGATTCGTAACCTTCACGACCACCCCAGAATACATAGTTTTCACCATCAAGTTTTTTAGAAAGTTCAAGTCCTTTTTTGACTTGAGCAGCACCATAAGCAAAAACTTCAGCACGATTTGATGTCGAAACCCCATTCATATAACGTGGGTTTGAGAACATATTTGCCGTATTCCAGAGGAGTTTAATGCCTGTTTCTTTTTGTTTTTCAAGAAGATGGTCAGTAATTTCATCTAAGTTTGCATAAAATTCTTTCAAAGAATTTCCTGTAGGCGCGATGTCAATATCATGGAAACAATAATATTTAACACCCAATTTTTCGGCAATTTCAAAGAAAGCATCTACTCGACGATGAGCACGGTCAAGTTCAGAGCCACCTTCCAAGTCCCAAGGACGTTCCATTGTGGCACTACCAAATGGGTCAGCCCCGTCCATCGTAATTGTATGCCAAAAAGCAAGGGCGAAATGAAGCTGTTCTTCCATTGTTTTCCCAGCAACCACTTCTTCTGGGTTATAATGGCGGAAGGCAAACATGTTTTTAGTTTTTGTACCTTCGTATTTGATAGGTGCGATGTCGTTAAAGTAAGCCATTTTTATAGCTCCTCCTCTTTATGATATTAATATTATTTTCAAACTCGAAATTACTACTATACATTTGTTGTAATGTATGTCATAATAATAGTGATTAGGAGAGAATGAACATGAAAAACGAATTAGAGAATATTTATCACTCAAAAATAAATAATCTTAATTTTTTACTTGTTGATATTACTTACCGTAAACCTCATCTTCATTTTGTCATTGAATTAGCATTTGTCTTAGAAGGGCTCGGTACTGTAACCACTCAAGAAAATTTCTTTGAAATCACTGCTGGACAAGCTATTATTTTTAATAGTTGTCAGGTTCATGAGCTTTCATCAAGTGACTCTATGAAACTGTTAATTCTGCAATTTTCATCAGAAATTTTTAAAATTATCTTCCCTCAACTTGATAAAATTTATTTTGAAAGTCACCCTTTCAATCTAGAAAATCAACCTGAAACCTTGAAATTACTCTTGCAAGCAGCCTTAAGTTATTTTGCAGATGATAAGAATAATTCTTTACGAACTCACGGCTATACTTCACTTTTACTAGACCGTTTGTTAAGTATTTCTGAGTACAGTATTTTAAGCAGCTCTGAACAAAATAAATTGATGGACCTGCAAGAGCGAATGGAGCGGATTTCTTCCTACATTCATGAGAACTACGACCACAAAATTTCTCTGGAAATGATTGCCTCACATGAAGGATTGTCCCGAACTTATTTTTCTCATTTCTTTAAAAGTAATTTTGGGATAAATTTTAACGAATATTTAAATAAAATCCGTTCAGAAAAAGCAAGAACACTCCTTTCTTCTTCCAAAGATAATTTACTAAACATCGCTTATATGTGTGGCTTTTCGGATATCCGAACGCTCAATACTGCTTTTGTCAAATCCTATGGCGTTTTGCCAAAAGATTTTCGGAAAAACAATGTTCTCTTCCCCAATCTGAACTATATGACTTTCAATCAAGATAAAATTGATAATCAAGTTTTTTATTCTGATAGGGGTTCTCTTGATATTTTGCAATACTATCTCGAAAAACAATTTTGAAAAACAATTAATTTTAGCTCAATGTTTTCACTTGTTAATGATACCGCTTTCCAAAGAGTTTATCTTACTGATTTGTTCTTTTTTTTAGGGGAAATGTTGTCATTTTACCCTATCCAAAGTAAATAAAAAAATACTTGATATTAATCAAGTATTTTTTAATCCCAAATTTTTGTGGCTTTAATTTCATTAATTGTTTTGTCAAAATCATTCGTTAAGATAGTCACATGTCCCATCTTTCGGTTATGTTTAGCATCAGGCTTTCCGTAATCATGTTGATGCCAATCCGCATGATTATGATTGAGCACCTTAACGGCTTCCACATGTTGTCCTAAAACATTTAACATAATAGCAGCATTTAAGAGTTTGGGTTCCGGTAAATCTTCTCCTAAAATTCCTTTGATATGCAAGTCAAATTGATTGAAATCACAGGCTTCAATGGTAAAATGACCACTATTATGCGGTCTTGGCGCAAGTTCATTGACATAGATTTGACCGTCAGCTGTTAAAAACATCTCAACACAAAGCGTTCCAGAAAGTTTCAATTTCTCTGCAATTGATTTCGCAATTTTATTAGCTTCGTCAGTGATTTTGTCAGTCACACGAGCTGGTGAAATCGTCTGATGTAAAATATTTTCGCGGTGCTCATTTTCGGCCAAAGGAAAAGTAACATACTCATGACCATTTCCACTAATAATGACTGAAATTTCACGGTCAAAGGAAATAAAATCTTCTAAAACACATTCGGAAATTTCTGTCAGTGATTGAGCAGCTGACAAGTCTTTGTCCGTCTTTAAAACTACTTGTCCATGTCCATCATAACCTCCCGTCGTCGTCTTCAAAACTTGTTTTTTAGTGACGACTTGCGGAAGTTTTTCTTTTGAATCAATCAATTGCCATGGAGCAACTTTGACTTTTGCTTCATTTGTCAAAAATTCCTTTTCAAAGCGTCGGTTTTGTGTAATCTCTAGCAAACGAATTCCTTGAGGAATCTTGACGCAAGCTTCAATCTCATGTAGTGCTTCTGCTGAAACATTTTCAAACTCATAAGTAATAACATCGCAAGCATAGGCAAGTCGCAATAAATTTTCTACATCATCATAAGGAGCAACAATGAGTTCATCAGATACTTTTGCCGCTGAGCAATTTGGATTAGGGTCCAGAGTAATCACCTTATGCCCCATATATTGAGCGGCAATTGCCATCATCTGTCCAAGCTGACCTCCACCAATGATTCCAATCGTTTGCTTTGTATTCTTTATCACAAGTTTTCCTACCCTTCATTTTTAGAAATCTAACCGCTTTTGTATTTTTATTAAATCATTTCAATTCATTGTTTGATTGCTCAACCATTTCTTGAGCGGCTGCCCGATAGTTCACTAATTTATTGTATAAATCATCATCATTATTTGCCAAAAGTTGCAAGGCAAATAATGCCGCATTTTTTGCCCCAGCCTCTCCAATTGCCATTGTCGCTACAGGAACGCCTGCTGGCATTTGAACAATTGAATAAAGAGAGTCAAGACCGGATAAAGCCCGTGATTTGATTGGCACACCAATCACTGGAACAAGCGTCTGAGCAGCAACCATTCCTGGTAAGTGTGCGGCTCCACCAGCGCCAGCAATGATAACCTTATAGCCTTGTTCATGGGCCTGATTGGAAAATTCAGCCATTAAAGCCGGTGTCCGATGAGCTGAGACAACTTTTTTCTCATAAGCTAACCCAAAATCATCTAAAATCTTCGCTGTTTCTTTCATTGTGGCCCAGTCTGAACTTGAACCCATGATAATTGCAACTTCTGTCATTTTATTTTCTCCAAATATCTTAAAATTTCTTTTTCATTTAAATGAATATCTGCAAAATCTAATGCTTGATTACTTCCAACTGCAATTGAGAGCTCTGCATGGCGAAGTAATTGGATATCATTATCATCATTTCCAAAAGCAATATATTCTTCTTTAGGAAAATACTGACGCAATGTGGTGTATTTATTTACTCCTTTAGCGGTTAAATCAATACTTTTCGCTTCTTCATGCAAGATTATTTCTGATTGAGGGTTGAGTAGGTTGCATTTGATTGCTCTGTCAATTTCTGATAGAGAAACATTTTTGGCTAAGTGACACTGGTCAATCTTGTCATTAATTTGCGCTCTTTCTTCATCCCTATTTAAGAGCGCATAGTTCCAATCAGAATCAACTAGATAGTCCAAATCTTGGTCAGTAATTATTTTTTTTATTAACAAAAAATCATGCGCTGAAATAGGTTGTACAATCTCAATTTGTTGCTGCTTATTTCTGGCAATTGAGCCATTTCCACCTATCAACAGCTCTTTTGGAAAGGCTGATAAAAGTGGTAACATATCTCGAATGGGTCTAGCCGAAGCAAAAATCAGTTGATTTTTTAATGATAGTTCTGTCAGAGATTCTAAAAGTTCTAAGGAAATGCTTTTGCCATCAAAAGATATTGTACCATCAAGGTCAAAAACAAAAATCATGTCAGCTCCATTTCTAAACTACTTTTCAAGAGTAAAAATTCTATCAGCAATCTTTCAAAACTTTGATTAAGTTATTTAACGGCTTTTGAACCAATGTCATGCCGATAAAAGAGCCCTTGATTATCTAATTTATCAAGTTTATCATAGAGTGATTTCTGCGTACTTGCGATATCTTTTCCACTTTCAGAAAGAAGATATACACGTCCACCACTACTTACAAGTTGATTGGCTTCATTCTCTGTTACACCTGCATAATAGACATTCAGCTCTTTAGGAATATCAGGAAGAATGCTTCCTGTTTTTGCTTGAGCTGGATAACCCTCTGAGGCAACAACTACTCCCAAAGTTACGCCTGTTTCAAGCCATTCTAATGTTGGCACATCTCCAGCTAAAATATCAATGATTGCCTGTGCCAAATCACTTTTAAGCCTAGGCAGAACAACTTGGGTTTCAGGATCACCAAACCTTGCATTAAATTCGATTGTCTTGACCCCATCTGCTGTCAAAATCAATCCAGCATAAAGAACACCAGTAAACGAATTTCCCTCGTTAATCAATCCCGCAACCGTGGGTTTCACAACTTTTTCTAAAGCTTCATTTATCACTTCTTTAGGAAGGTGAGGGACTGGGGAGTAGGCCCCCATACCACCTGTATTTGGTCCTTTATCACCATCAAAAGCACGTTTATGGTCTTGAGCAATAGGCATTGGATAAATCTTTCCTTGATGAACAAAACTAAATAAAGAAAACTCCTCCCCATCAAGAAACTCTTCAATCACAACTTTCCCTTGGCTTCCAGAAAATATATCTGCTAATGCTGCTTGCGCACTTGCAATATCAAAAGCAACTGTTACTCCTTTTCCGGCCGCTAATCCATCTGCTTTAATCACAATGGGAACCCCATGTTGTTTAAGATGTGAGAGCGCTGGTTCTAAAGAATCAAAAGTTGCATAATCTGCCGTAGGAACACCATATTTTTTCATGATTGACTTTGCAAAATCTTTAGAGCCTTCAAGTTCGGCAGCTTTTTTTCTTGGTCCAAAGATAATTAGATTTTTCTCTTCAAAAGCATCGACTACACCATTCATAAGCGCTGTTTCTGGTCCGACAAAACTTAAGTCAATGTTCTCTTTTTGAGCAAATTCAACCAATTCATCATTTGAAAGTTCGGAAATACCAACTATTTGAATTCCATCTTTTTTCATTCCTGAGTTGCCTGGAGCAACAAATACTTTTTCAACTTGAGGGCTTTCCATAAATTTTTTTGCCAGAGCATGTTCACGGCCACCTGAGCCAATTACCAAAATTTTCATCATTTCTCCGATATTTTCGATTCTTCCAAATTCTTGTGATTGCAGTTAATACAGCAATTCATTTAAATATTTTATTGTTTTTTCACTTCTCTAGTTGCTCTTTCTAAATTGTTAAAGCAGCAAGTTGAGACCCTTTTTTTAACGAAGAGTTATCGTCCTCGTTTTCTTCAGTCATAAATCTTATATTTCTATCTTAAAAGAATTACTAGAAAAGAAAAAGCCTGAGCAAAAATTTCATAAAATAAGAGGCTAGATTGTTCGGAATTTACTTGGATTTCAATTCTCGTTTTTTTTAAAATTTATAGATTACCTTTTATTTATTTTTTCTTCCTATCGCATTTTTCTTTAAAAACATGTAAAATAAATTTAAGTAGAAATAGAAAGTAGAATATCATGGCGACTCAACCAACAAAAGACAAAATTATTAGCAGTAGCTGGGAACTTCTACAAGAGCTTCCACTCACAGAATTTTCAATGCGCAAATTAGCTAGTCGGCTAGGAATGACCGTCTCTTCTCTTTACTATCATTTTTCAAGTAAAGAGGCACTTTTTGCTGAACTGATTGATAAAGCCAGCCTTGAAATCATTTTTCCAGCAAACGAAAAAACTTGGCAAAATCGCCTTTTGGTTTATGGAAAAAATATTTATGCTGTTTTAGAATCTTATCCAAATCTTGCTCAATTGATGATGGATTATCCACCAGAATCCGAAAATTATCTACGACTTTTTGACAAACTTTTGATGATTGTAGATGATCTTAATCTCACTGATGACCGTAAATTTTATACCGTTAACCTTTATCTAAATTTTATCTACAGCAGTAAAATAGATAGTGATCGCTTAGTAGAACAACCCGAAAAACCTCTTTCGACTGTCAAAATTCCTCTTATTCAACTTGCTCCTTTTCTCGATAAATATTGGCAGACAGAAAGTCTTACCAGCTTAAGTTCGTCTGAAAGTTTTGAATTTGGACTAGAACTTATCATTTCGGGCATCGAAAAAATGGTTCAAACTGATTAATTCATAAAAAACTTCTAAAAGGAAGTTTTTTTCTTGACTTTATTTTAGAACGATGGTATTATTTTTACCGAACAGTGTTCTAAAACAAAAAAAGAAGGTTCTTATGAATAATACAAGTGATTTTAATTTAAAAAAAGTCTTACCCGCAGTTTTAACAATTGCGATTGGGATGCTTTTAGTTATGATGGATACCACCATCATGAATGTGACACTTCCACATATCCAAACTGCTTTTCATCAAAATTTATCTAATAGTCAGTGGGTCATTACCGCTTATACTCTGGCTATAGCAACGGCTATCCCTTTTGCAGGTTTTCTGGGGGACCGCTTTTCAGATAAACGCATTTTCGCTCTGGCAATCATTTTTTTCACCATTGCTTCACTCTTGGCAGCAAATGCGCATTCTCTTCAGAGTTTAATTATTTGGCGAATTGCCCAAGGCTTGACTGGTGGCGTCGTTGCTCCAATAGGAATTGGGATGTCCTTTAAAGTTATTCCAATGGAAAAAAGAGGCTCTATGATGGGAATTTTGGGCTTACCCATGCTACTTGCACCGACAATTGGTCCAGCACTTTCTGGTTTTTTGGTAAAATATTTTAATTGGTCAACTGTTTTTTTGATTAATCTTCCTGTAGGAATATTGGCTCTTATTTTCATCCTCTTATTTCTTCCTAATTTTCCAGCAAATAAAGCAAGTAAAATTGATTTAAAAGGCGATCTTCTTTCTCCCTTTGCTTTTCCGATTTTAATTTATGGTGTGCATATTGGTGCAGATAAAGGCTGGTCAAACCCAAGCGCTATCGCTTTTATGTCCGTTGGTTTACTGATGCTCCTTTTGTTTATCCTTGTTGAATTACGTGTCGAAAACCCACTTTTACATTTGCGAGCTTTCACGATTCCTGAATTTACAAAAGGTATTTCACTCATGTGGCTCAATCAAATTGTTGTGTTTGGAGCCATGCTTCTGGTTCCTCTCTACTTGCAAAATATTGTGGGACTTTCCTCTGTTAATACCGGATTAATGATGGTTCCACAGGCGATTGCAAGCTTTTTAGGAATGACAATTGGTGGTCGAGTTTTTGATAAATTTGGTACGAAAGCCGCGGTTCTTCCTGGCTTTACACTTGGCGGAATCAGCCTCATCTTATTCGCGCAAATTAGTCCGCACTCTTCATTGACTTTTACGCTTTGTGCGATTGTTTTACTTGGTTTAAGCCAAGGTCTGGTCAATATGCAAGTCAACAATCACGCACTACAAGCCGTTCCAATGAAAAACATTAGCCGAGTGACACCTTTAACCATTGAAATGATGCAAGTGGTCAACTCATTTGCAATTGCCTTTCTGACAGCATTTTTAAGTAGTCAAATCAAAAATCAAAGTAGTCTTTCTCCATTACAAGCTAATTTAACAGCCTTCCATCATACTTTCTGGCTTCTTCTTATCTTCGTATCCGTAGGATTTATCTCAAGTCTCTTTTTAAGAAAAAAAGTAAAAGTATAAATAAAAAAAACACTGTTAAACAAACAGTGTTTTTTTATTACCAATTTTTAACCAATGATGGAATTTCTAGTAAATCTTGAATTTGTACATCTGGTTGTGCTTCGCCAGTCACTTCCAATTGTTTGGGATTGTACCAGATTGTTTTAATTCCAGCTCTATTCCCACCTAAAATGTCGGTTGCTAGAGAATCACCAACAATTGTAAATTCCTTTTTGTTCGCTGCTTCAATGTGGTCAAAAACGTAATCAAAGAAGGCAAGAGAAGGTTTGTGATGACCAACTTCTTCGCTGATAAAGATTTCTCGAAAATGGTCAGAAATTCCAGATTCAAATATTCGTGGGCGTGAAACACGTGAAGTTCCATTGCTGACCACATACATTTCTGCTTCTTTTGCTGACAGTTCTGTCAGTAACTCATTTGCGTGATTGATTAGCTCGTGACCTTGTGATAAGTAAAGTTGGTATTCATCATCAACCGCTACTGGATTATAGTTTACTGACACATTTAAAGCTCGAAAAGCATGGTCAAATCGCGTGCTCAACAATTCTTCTCGAGAAAGCTTTTCCGATTCATGTAGGCGCCACAAGGCTTTATTTTCGCGTGAATAAGTCGCTCGGTTTTCTTGATTATCTTCAATTTGATAATGGGCAAAAATTTTCCCCAAAGCATCATATTCTGCTTTATCAAAATCAAGTAGAGTGTTATCGATATCAAAAAGTAGTACAGTCATTTCTATTTCCTTTGCTAAATGTATTCTTTGCATTCCTTACATTATAGCAGAAAAAAGTATCGAAAATTATTTTTTAGATTGTAGATGACAAAAAATCTACCCTAAGGCAGATTTTTAATTAATGTCTAAAATGGCGGAGTCCAGTAAAGACCATCGCAATACCATATTTATCACAAGCTTCAATCACTTCTTGGTCACGAACAGAGCCACCCGGTTGAACGATTGCTTTAATTCCCGCTTTGGCAATTTCATCAATATTGTCCGCAAATGGGAAAAAGGCATCTGAGCCAAGTACGGCATTTTCTTGAAGAAGGGCGTCCTTATCAGCTGTCGCTTCCAAGGCAATTTTTACCGAGCCGACACGATTAGTTTGCCCAGGGCCAACGCCAAGCGTTTGGTGGTCATTTGTTACAATGATTCCATTTGATTTGACAAATTTTACTGCTTTCCAAGCAAACTTCATGGCTTCCATTTGTCTGTCAGTTGGTTGAACTTTAGTCGCCACTGTCCATTCTTTCGGATTTTCAACAATGACATCTTGATTTTGAACAAGAAGCCCACCAAGTACCCCTGTTACAAGCGCTTCTTTTTCTGATTGCTCTTTTTTAGAAAAATCAACGGTTAAAAGACGAATATTTTTCTTTTTACTCAAAATTTCTAAAGCCTCTTTACTATATGATGGAGCAATAATAATCTCAAGGAAAATCTTGCTCATTTTTTGAGCCGTTTCCTCAGTGACTTCTCTATTTAAAACGATAATCCCACCAAAAATCGAAACAGGGTCCGCTTCATAAGCATAATCCCAAGCTTGTTCAATATTTTTAGCCGTTCCAATCCCACAAGGGTTCATATGTTTGAGGGCCACAACGGTTGGCTCATCAAAATCCCTTGCAATTTGCAAAGCTGCATCAGCATCACGAACATTGTTATAACTTAATTCTTTACCATGAAGTTGATGACTTTGCGCAATAGAGTAAGTTGTTGGTAATCCTGATTCATAAAAATCAGCACTTTGTTGTGGATTTTCACCATAACGCATCCCTTGTTTAAGGTCATAAGTCAAGGTTAATTTTTCGGGTTTTGTATCTTCTACTGGAAATTCTTCTGTCAAATATTGCGCAATGAGGGCATCATAACTTGCAGTATGACGAAAAACTTTTGCTGCAAGTTGCTGACGAAGTTCTAAACTTGTTTCCCCGTCTGCTGAAAGCTCTTTTTCTACTTTTTCATAATCCATCGGGTCACAGACAACTGTGACTGCCGCATGGTTTTTAGCTGCCGAACGTAACATCGACGGCCCACCAATATCAATTTTTTCAATCATTTCTGCTTGGCTACCACCAGCAAGCAAGGTTTCTTTGAAAGGATATAAATTTACAACAACTAAGTCAATCGGAGAAATATGATGTTCAGCCATTGATTTCATGTGACTGTCCAAATCTCTACGTCCAAGGAGTGCACCATGAATCAGCGGATGTAATGTTTTAACTCGACCATCCATCATTTCTGGAAAGCCAGTTACTTCATCAATTGCAATATTCGGAATTTCCTCTTGGTCCAGAACTGCTTTTGTTCCGCCTGTTGAGATAATTTCCCAACCTAACTCCTGAATTTTCTTTGCAAATTCTACAATACCTTCTTTGTCTGAAACACTGATAAGTGCACGTTTTGACATGATTTCCTCCAAGTTTTCTACTTACCGTTCTGTAAGTCAAGATTTTTCTGCTAAAAGTACTGATAAGTCTGTCAGTAACTATTTATCATGTCTTTATTTTACATTTATCGTTTGGAAATAAAAAGCGCTAGTTTGACAACTAGGCTTTTTTTAATTTTATCGTTCGGAAATAACCTTCACTCTTTAATCAAAAATTCTTCATTGAAAACTCCAATATAAGGCAATTGACGATAACGCTCTGCATAATCAATTCCATAACCTACGATAAAAGCATCTGGTACTTCAAAACCGACATAATCAGCGTCAATATCTACTTTACGACCACTTGGTTTGTCTAACAAAGAGATGATTTTTACAGATTTGGCTTGACGTCCTGTCAGTAATTTTTTAAGATAAAGCAAAGTATTTCCAGTATCGATAATATCTTCAACAATCAAAATATCACGTCCATGAGCCACGGTTGATAAATCTTTCAAAATTCGAACTTCACCAGATGATGAGATTCCGTATCCATAACTGGTGACGTCCATAAAATCAACTTCAGCATCAATTGATAATTCCTTGAGCAAGTCAACTGTAAACATGATTGACCCTTTCAAAATCCCGACAACGAGAGGATTCTTTCCCTCATAATCTCGTGAAACAACTTCAGCAAGCTCTTTGACACGTTCAGCAATTTGTTCTCTTGTAAATAAGACTTCTTTTAAATGTGGATGCATTTTTCTCTCCAATTTTTTCACAATATGCTTCCATTTTAGACTTTTTTTCAGAGAATCAAAAGGGTAAAGGCAGAGATTTGGTCTTTTTTAGCTTACAACGTTCGGAAATAGTAAAATTTATAATTCATATTTTCTTAATCAACTTTAATCACAGCCAAATCTAACATCGTTTGCGCTGTTTGAATAATGGCTGCTTCTCCCGAACGGGGTTGCCAACCTAAAAGTCTTGTTGATTTCTCATTTGAACATGCCGTATTTTGCCCCAAAAATGTGGCTGGCATCGCCAAACTTTTATCAAAACGTGCCAAGATCTTCACTAAAAAGTCTGGAATAACTTGAGTAGAAACTTTCTTGGCTTTTGAACCAAATTCTTTTTTCAAAAATTTTGCTTGTTCCTGATAAGTAATATTTTGCCCTGAAGTCGCGATAAAACGCTGACTAATGGCTTCTTCTTTTTCAAGAGATAACAAATGTAAATCAGCAACATCACGAACATCAACATAGTCAAATGCCAAATTTAAAAGTCTAGGCATTTTTCCTTCAAACATATTTTTAATTGACGCGCTAGAATGTGAAAAATCATTCCCAAGAATCGGTCCCATGACAGCCGTAGGTAGAACTGAGGCTCCTTCCATACCATAAGATTTGGCAAGTTTCCAAAACTCCAGTTCAGCCATTGTTTTAGAACGTTGATAAGCATTAATTGGAGCATCAAGCTTTGTCCAGTCTTTTTCTGTAAAGATTTCTGGATGATGCTTATGCCCCGCTAAAACAGCACCAGATGCTGAGGTCAAAACCACTCGTTTAACTCCTGCTTCCTTGGCTGCTCTCATCACAAACTTCACTCCATCTACAGCCATTATTACCATTAAATCATCAGCGTCAGGACGTTGCAAGGGTGTTGGAGAAGCGACGTGGATGACAGAATCCACTCCAGTCATTGCTTGACTCCATCCTTCTTCTTTAGTTAAATCCGTTTGAACAAAGTCTAGGTCAGTAAAATCAGCAATCCCTCCTTGCTTCATCATTTTCTTCACTTCTTCTTGTCTAGACATCATCCGCAAGGTCGCCCGTACTCGATAGCCTTTTTTTAATAAAGCAATCATGATGAACATAGCAATATAACCCGAACCACCAGTTACTAGTATTAATTTTTTATTTGTATTTGTCATTTTTCTCTCCTTTTTCTCTCTCAACAACATCCGTTACACTTGAAACTCATGTGGAATTATTGTACGATAGAAGTAGTAAAAATACAAGCTTAAAATCCGCTTGTGTGACAGCCTAAGGAGATGTGTAATGGCAGCGACGAACTATTCCCAAACCATCAAAAATGATACAAAAGATTTTATTACTACAGCTATTCTACAGCTTTTGGGCATTCAAAAAACATCTGAAAAGCCAAAAACTCTTGCTCAACTGACCGTTTCAAACGTTTGTCAGCGGGCCGGAGTCAGTCGAATGGCATTTTATCGTAATTTTGATTCAATCAATCAAGTCATCTATCAATACTATCAACCACGAATTTCCGAAAGCTTTGAAATCATTCGCCAGAATGTGTCGGCAACAATAAAAATTGAGAACCAATTAAAATTTTTTGAAGACTTCAAAAATGACCTCTACCTTTCTGAAAGTCAAGGCTATGAGCCCATCATTCGTCAGATTTATATTGAAGAAATTGAAAATTTTACGAAGAAACAAATGACGAATATTTCATTACTTTTGTGGCAACTGGAGTTTATGCTGTTTGGCGAAAATGGTTAATGAATGGTCAAGATAAACCAATTGAAGAAATTCATGAACTCATCAGAAAAATTGTCACGATTTAAGTAATAAAAAAAGACACAAAAGGTGTCTTTTTTTGATATAAAATTTATAGTCTAAGCAATTCCCTGACCTAAATGAATGACTTCATCCAAATAATTTTGAGTTTCATCATACAAATGGTGAGTAATCATAATCACAGTCAAATCGGGATTTTCTAAAATATTTTTTTCTACAGCCAGAGCCGTTTTCTTATCAACACTGGCAGTGCTTTCATCCATCACTAAAATCGGTTTTGTCCCCATTAATTCCCGCGCAACAGATAATCTTTCTTGCTGACCTCCTGATAAATTTTTATCATAAATCGTATCAAGTTTATTAAACACAAAATCATCAGCACAGGCAATTCTAATCGACTTATCAAAAATATCTGGCGAAATCTTACGACCCAAAGTCAAATTTTCCTCTACCGTTTCCCTAAAAAGGTAAGGAAATTGCATAATTACGCTCATGACATGTGGTAAAGATTTTCGGTTAATTCCCTTATAATCTTTTCCATCAAGTAAAATTTCTCCTTCATAATCTCGCTTATTGCCGACTAGCAAATTAATTAAGGTTGATTTACCACTACCACTATCCCCGATAATCGCATATTTCTTCCCTTTTTCAATGACAATTTCTGGATATTCAATTTTTTGGCCATCAGGAAAAGCGACAGACAGATTTTTTAACTCCAGTTTACTTTCAAAGTCTGTCACTTCTTCTCCGTCAGTAACTTTTGATTCGTCAGCAATTTTTCCATATTTTTCTAGCAATTTCCCAGTAGCATTGAGCAAAATCAAGCTATTTGCTACACTTTTTGAGTAATTAGTAACTGTTCCTGACAGATTCCCCACGCTCATGACAACACCGATTCCAATCTGACCATTCATGATGAGAAAACCAGCAACAGCTAAAATCAAAAATTGTCCCAACATACTGGCCCCTAATAAAGAATATTGCATCCAAGCCCGAGTAAAAATTAATTTTACATTTGCCGTAGCCAATTGATTAAATTTACCCATGGTTCGCTCTTGCATCAGCCCCAGTTGTTTATTGTGATAGAGCACTTCATAGCCACGTAAGTAATCTGTAGATGTCGCTAAAGCATCATTAGCAACATCTGAAACCTGTTCTGTGTCTCGTTCCACTGATTTCTTAAAGATTTTTGGAAAATAGAACAAAATGGCTCCAACTAGAAGTGTTGTCAAAAGCAATACCCAGTGGAAAAAGATGATTGCAATTCCTGAGAATAGCATCGCAACGATTCCCGTATAAACAAAATAAATCTGATGGAAACCATTATCATAAAGTAGTTTTGTATCATTATTTAACCAGGAATTATAATCTTCTTTACTGTTTTTTTCAAAATCAGAATAAGAAATTTCCGTCAGAGGTTCAATGATATCCCGGCGTACAGCATTAAGCTGCTTTTGTATGGCAATTTCTTTCCAGACATCACGCGCTCCCTGAACAAAACTATCGACCACCCAGAGGACAATGTCAATAGCTAACCATAAGAAAAATTGATTCATTTCTCTAGCAATCAAAGAATTGAGTACATTGGCCAAAAAGACCGAACTCAAGACCGCAAGAGCAATGTCAATCGTGATAAGTAAGAAAACCATAAAATTTTCAAATTTGAATTCTTTAAGATACTTTACCATTTTTCCTTCTCTTATTTTACTTAAGATTATGTTACCACTACATTGTAGCATTTAAATTCCAAAAGTAAATAGCGCTTACAAAAGTTTTTTAGATGTTTTATTTTCTTAAAAGAACTGAAAATTTTCTCTTATTTTTATCTTTTTTAATCCCTCATTTCTCATTTATTAATGGCCAAATAAAAAAACTTCATCATTGCTGATGAAGAATTATTTGACGAACAACTTTTGGATAGAGCTCATGTTCCGCTTCATGAACTCTCTCTTCATAAACTTCCAAACTTTCGTGATAAGCCACAGGGATTTGCGCGATAATTTCGCCAGTATCCACGCCCTCATCAACATAATGAATTGTAATTCCTAGACCATATTTTGCTTCATGTGACTCCTCAATCGCATGAGGAGAGCCAGCAAAATCAGGCAGAAAAGAAGGATGCACATTGATAATCTTTCCTTTATATCTTGCCAACATCGTCGAACCGATGATTTTCATATAACCAGCCAAGAGAATTAAATCAATTTCTTGTGCTTCTAAAATTTCCACCAAAGCTTTCTCATAGTCAACTTTTGAAGTAAACTCTTTTAACTCCAAACTTGCATTTGCTACCCCTAATTTATCAGCACGTTCAAGTACATAAGCATCATGATGATCTGAAAAAACAAACTTCACTACCTTAGGAAATTGTTCAGCTAGTCTTTGAAAGTTAGAGCCATTTCCTGATGCAAATACTGCAATTTTCATTCTATCCCCTATTCTTAATGAAAAAAGATTATTTTTTAATAACTACTGGTGCCTCTTGTCGATTAACCATTTGACCAATCTCGAAAGCATTCAACTCTTTTTTGAGAGCAGCAGCATTTTCAGGAGCAACAGCGATAACCATTCCAATCCCCATATTGAAAATTTCATACATTTCTTCGTGCTTGATACTTCCATATTTTTCAAGAGCCTTGAAAATTGGTAAAACATCCCAAGAACCTTCGACAATTTCAGCTGACAAGCTATTTCCGAACATTCTTGGCAAATTTTCATGGAAGCCTCCACCCGTAATATGAGCAATTCCTTTTATTTTATTTTGCTTAATCAAAGGCAAGAGCTCTTTGACATAGATTTTAGTCGGAGTTAAAAGAGTATCAATCAAAGATTGGTCAAGTTCAGGCAATGATTCATTCAAATCAAAGTCAGCAAAAACTTTCCGAACCAAAGAGTATCCATTAGAATGAATCCCAGATGATGCAAGACCAAGCAAAACATCGCCTGCTTCCACATCTTTTTCGCCATCAATTAATTGTGATTTTTCAGCCACACCCACAGCAAAACCAGCTAAATCATAATCATCTTCATCATACATTCCGGGCATTTCAGCTGTTTCTCCACCAATCAGAGCTGCTCCTGCTTGCAAGCAACCTTCGGCCACTCCAGCCACAACTTGCTCCAATTTTTCAGGAATATTTTTCCCTGTCGCAATATAATCCAAAAAATACAACGGCTCAGCCCCAGCAGCAATAATGTCATTGACACACATGGCTACGCAATCAATCCCAATCGTATCATGCTTGTCTGCTCGAATGGCCAGCATCAACTTGGTCCCTACACCATCTGTCCCTGAAATCAATACAGGTTCTTTGACATCAAGCACAGATAAGTCAAAACTTCCACCAAAACCACCCAGTGCCCCAAGCACCCCTAAACGTTCGGTTTTAGCAACGTGCTTCTTAATACGAGAAACCACCTCATATCCTGCTTCTACATCTACCCCAGATTTTGCATACGCATTCTCAGACACTGTCATTCTCCATTTTCTGATTTATTTTATTCTACTTCCATGTTAAATGATTTTCAAACATAAAAAAAGTTCCAGCAGGTAGAACTGAAACTTTTTGATTGGATTGTTCGGAAATAAGGCTTTTGTTTATTTAAATATTCACATATCTACATAAAAAAACCGCCAGCATCAGCCAACGGTTTAATCTATTTATTCAGCAATCGATTGAACATCAAAGTCAACCTTGTTATCTATAAGCCTTACAATAACTTTTGATTTTGGTGGAATTTTTCCTCCGATAATCAGCTTAGCTAATGGATTTTCGATGACTTTTGTCAAGTAACGTTTGAGTGGGCGTGCACCATAAGCAGGTTCATAAGCATTTTCAGCAATCCAAACTTTTACTTCTTCACTCAATTCAAGCTCAACTTCCATTTCTTCAAGACGATGTGCTAGTTGACTGGTCATTTTAAGGATAATGTTCTTGATGTCTTCAAGCGCCAATGGTTTGAAAAGAATGGTATCATCAATCCGGTTTAAAAATTCTGGTTTGAAATGCGCGCGAAGTTGCGACATCACATTTTCTGTTGTTTCTTCAGAAATTTCACCATTTTCTCCAACATTATCGAGCAGATATTGAGAACCGACATTTGAAGTCATAATCAATACTGTATTCTTAAAGTCGACGAGAACACCTTTAGAGTCGGTCAAACGTCCGTCATCTAAAACTTGCAACAAGATATTGAAGATATCTGGATGTGCTTTTTCGATTTCATCAAGCAAGATGATGGTATAAGGATTACGGCGAACGGCTTCGGTCAATTGGCCTCCTTCATCGTAACCGACATATCCTGGAGGAGCTCCGACTAAACGTGACACGCTGTGTTTTTCCATATATTCACTCATGTCAATCCGAACCATATGTTCTTCTGAATCAAAGAGATTTTCAGCCAATGCTTTCGCAAGTTCGGTCTTACCTACCCCAGTTGGTCCAAGGAAGAGGAATGAGCCAAGTGGACGGTTAGGGTCTTGAATTCCTGCACGCGCACGAATAATGGCATCAGATACGGCTTCAACAGCTTCATCTTGTCCGACAACTCTTTGATGAAGTGTTTCTGGCAAATGAAGTAATTTTTCACGTTCACCTTCAACCAATTTGGTAATTGGAATACCAGTCATCCGTCCAACCACTTCGGCGATTTGTTCTTCAGTGACTGATTCTTGAACTAAAGATAAATCATCTGATTTTGCTTTTTCTTCAATAGCTTTGAGTTCTTTTTCAATTTCAGGAATTTTACCATAACGAAGGGCTGCTGCTTTTTCTAAGTTTCCTTCATTTTGGGCTTCTTCCAATTCGTGGCGAGCATGTTCTAATTCATTACGTTTTTCAGAAATATTGCCCACTTCTTTTTTCTCAGCTTCCCATTGGGCTTTGAGTTGATTATTTTCTTCTCGAAGTTCAGCAATTTCACCACGTATAATTTCAAGACGTTTCTTAGAAGCATCATCCCGTTCTTTTTTGAGGGCTGCTTCTTCAATTTCTAATTGCATCAAGCGACGATTGGCTTGGTCAAGTTCAGTTGGGAGTGAATTCATTTCCACCCGAATCGTTGCACTGGCTTCATCAATTAAGTCGATCGCTTTATCTGGTAAGAAACGGTCTGTAATATAACGATTTGACAATGTGGCTGCTGCAACTAAAGCATTATCATGAATGGTCACCCCATGGTGAATTTCAAAACGTTCTTTTAGACCACGCAAGATTGAAATCGTATCTTCAACGGTAGGCTCAGTGACCAATACTTTTTGGAAACGACGTTCAAGTGCTTTATCTGTTTCCATGTATTTACGATATTCATCCAAGGTCGTTGCCCCAATCAAATGGAGTTCACCACGTGCAAGCATTGGTTTCAAAAGGTTACCAGCGTCCATTGAACCTTCTGTTTTACCTGCACCAACAATGGTATGAAGTTCATCAATGAAAAGGATAATTTGTCCATCAGCTTTTTTAACTTCATTAAGGACTGCTTTCAAACGTTCTTCAAATTCACCACGATATTTCGCTCCTGCAATCAAGGCACCCATATCCAGTGAAAAGATTGTTTTATCTTTTAGATTTTCAGGAACGTCTTTTCTGACAATCCTTTGTGCCAATCCTTCGACAATGGCTGTTTTACCAACCCCAGGTTCACCAATAAGAACGGGATTGTTTTTTGTTTTACGAGAAAGCACTCGAATGACATCACGAATTTCTTCATCACGTCCAATGACGGGATCTTGATTGCCTGATTTAACTTGAGCAACGAGATCCACCCCATATTTTTCAAGTGCTTTGTATGTTTCTTCTGCATTTTGACTGGTCACTTTATCACCTCCACGTAATTTTTCAATCGCAGCTTGCGCTTTTGCTTTTGTTAGTCCATGGCTGACCAAATACTCGGTCAATGGATTTTGTTTTAATTCAAAGAGAGCAAGGAGAATAATCTCAGTTGATAGGTATTCATCGCCCATTTTTTGCGCAATTTTGTCTGCTTCAGTAAATACTTGGAACAAATCTGGACTTAGGTTTTGACCATAAGTAATATTTGAACCTTCTACCGAATTAATTTTGTCAATTTCTTTTTCAATTAAATTTGTAAAGTCATCTAGGTCAATCCCTAAATCTTTATAAAAGTTCGCCCCAAAACTATTAGGTTGAACAAAAATTCGCCATAAATGTGGAACTTCAATCACTTGGTGATGACGAACTTGCGCAATTTGTTGCGC
>Ga0208186_100049_pt1 | contig 20161 bp, 14 predicted proteins | sample Shrwel1BS1Day23_FD_187537 | JGI IMG/M metagenome (GOLD analysis project Ga0208186, IMG submission 187537) | Subsurface microbial communities from deep shales in Ohio, USA - Utica-3 well 1 S-1-Day23 (SPAdes) (version 2) ... | reverse complement strand
TTATAATTTCAAGCAAAGTCAACGCATCCATAAAGGGTTTGGCCAATGTGCTGACACACTTGAAAGCTTATTTGATTAATATTCTTCAACTCTACTTGAGTGTTTACACATAATTATTGACAGTATCAGCGAAACTGCTCTTCTCACATCTTTTCAGTACATATCTGATATTGTTTTGTATTTATAAATCACTTCTGACCCCGTAAAAACTATTTAAAGTTTGTTTATTTCTGTATTGTACTATTTTTAGTACAATCATAGGCTTCTATCAGTTAACTTAAGATTGAATTCTTCTCACTTTATTTTAATTTTCTAATCAAAATGTTATTTTTCTGTTTTTTTATTTTATTTAAAATTAAAAAGACACTAATAATGAGTGCCCTTTATATTAAAACTTTATCTTTTTTTATGCTTCTCCCTTACTAATAACCCATCTTGTACAGATTGAGAACAATTCCATCTTTTCATTTAGACTTAAATTATCAAACATATCATTCAGACATAATTTATTGGAATTCAACACATCACTTTTTCCAATTAAATAATTTGGAGATACTTCAAAATAATCCGAAAGCTCTATTAAACGTAGTGCTGATGGCATATGATTTTCATTATAATTGTGTAGCGCATTCCTAGAGTAACCCAATTCTTTTTCAACTTGATTTATTGATTTTCCCAAATCAGAACTTAATGATTTTAATCGTAAATAAAACTTACTTTCTTGTTCCATCTAGTGTTCCACCTTTTTTATTTGTTATAAAATTTTCTAAAAATGTTTAAAGACCCTACTCCAGTGAATCCGTATAATAAAATAGTATAAAGTATTATTTTATAATTATAAAAAAAAGAGAGAATACGAATCTTTTTTTATTATAAATTCATTTTTGAACTTTTATATATACAAAATCTCTATTAATTACTACAAATTCCATAAAAGAAAAGGGCTTAATTTAAGTCCTTTTCTTTTATATCCTCGAAATCACTATAGATAAACAAATAATGCAATAATCATGAATAGTAATAAAATTATTAGTAAGATAGAGCAGAATTGATTTTTTCTAATTTTCTATCAATAGCAACTTTAATTATTGAAAAATAATTTTTTATTTTTCATTTAACCAATATTTTTTTGCTTTCTATATTATTAGTTCTCAAATTCGATTTGAACACCATCAATTTCTGATTGTAAAGCTTGAAGTTTTTGCTGTGCTTCAAGAAGCTCTCTATCCATTGAAGTTTCAGTATTTCTTATTGGTGGGACAATTACATCTCTTGTTTGAGATTCTTGTAACTCTGCTGGTTTTTCTCTTCGCGCTTCAACAGCAAGTTCTTCATTTGAACTATGCCACTTTAGATAACCACCTTTGTAGAATCCTCGAACATTTGCAAATTCTGATTCATTAAGGAAAAGCAAACGAGAAAAATATTCTTCCCCAATCTCATCTTTGAGTGCTTCTTTTGCTAATAGAGAAGCTCCTCCTCCAGTGACTACGATAAAATCCACTTCTTCAATGTCTGGAAAATTTTCAGTAACTAAGGGAGCTACTGTGAAACGAGTATAACGCTCAATTTCTCCTTCGACGATTGGGCTTACATTTTTTGAATCTTGTACATTTGAGTTTGGCGGATAGACATAGTTTCCTTCCGAATCAACCGAGCGAAGCATTTCTTCTATTAAAAATGATTTTGTCGAATTAATTCTACGTCCTATTTCTTTGATTAAGTTTTGAATTCCTTCAAAACGCTCATCACCAATTGGAGAAGGATTTAATGCAACAGAGCGATTGATTAGAATCGTTCCACCTCCTATATCAATCACTCCAATCCTTCCATCTGAAAAGCGACGATTACGTTGATAATCTTGGTCAAAAGCAAGATTGAGAACAGTCCCCATATATTGAGGGATAATAGAGAGAAATTCCTCTGACGGAATGATAATTGTTACCACGCGCCCACCAATGATAATTTGGTGTTGTCCGACTGCTAATTTTTTAAGCATATCAATCGTATCGCTCTCCTGATGCATGTCTGTAATAGATAAACCTAGCGTCAAATGAACAACGAGGGGAGACTCAAAAGCTTCAGGGAAATCCATGACTAGCCGTCCAAGAGCAAATTCAAAAATGCGGATAGTTTTCTTTTGTTTCATTCGACCACTTCTAGCATAGGTATCAATCATTCTTTCTGGTAAGTTATAAACTTCTAAATTTGGGCCCCAAATGAATGAATTCGTCGAGTCTTGAATTGTTTGGAAATGATAATTTTGTTCAATAATTTCACTACCAAGCCCTCCGGTTACAACTTGCTCAGCATTCAAATATGACGAAGGATAACTATATTCGCCTCGTTCAGATTTCATTTTGATTCGTTTATTTCCCAAATCAATAGCAAAGATATTCATAATTGTATTGTCCTTTCAAATTTCAATTATCAATTTTATTGTGTTAACTCAATTAAGATAAATTATTTTCAATCGTTCGAGTAATCTGCTTCAAACTCTCGTTGTAGTATTGAATTTTTTCATTTAAATCTTTCAGTTTTTCTCGTCCTTGTTTGAGTAGTTCTTCGGTATCTTCGCTGGCTTTGTTTTTCATATTACGAATTTCATTCTCGGCTTCAGCGATTATTTTTTCTGCTTCTTCTTGTGCTTTACCTCTTAACTCTTCGGCTTCTCGAATAGTTTTTCTATCTGCTTCTAAGGCCGCCTGGCTGGGATAGTCCGCCTGAAGCCTTGCCAATAAATCAGCTATTTGTGCCTTCCCTTCAAGATTCTTCTTTTCAAAGTTTTCGCGCTCGTCTGACAGTTTTTCTTTAGCATCTTCTAATCTAGTTTCTAAATTTTTTCTGCTATGTTGTTCATTTTTCAAGGCAACTTTAAATTGCTCGAGCTTCTCAGTTAACAATGCTGCTTCTGTCTTTTCTAAGTTAACCAAGTCAGCTTTCTTTTCAGACTCTTCATTTTTAGTTTCTGCTTCTTTTGAAGTGGCCTCAGCTTCTAGTTGCGTAATTACTTTTTCTGCTTCTTGTAACTTTTCAGTGCTTGTATAACTTTGGACTGACAATAAATCATATTTGGTTTGAAGTTCTTTAAGCTTAGTTTGAAGCTCTTTATTGAGAATACGTTCTTTATTTAATGAATCTCTCTGCTCTTTATAAATCGCAGTTTTAGCGTCTAATTCAATTTTGAGATTTTTTATTTCTTCCTCATTTTCCTGAGCTTGTTTAAAAATAGCACTTTTTGCTTCTAGTTCAATTTTTAAATTCTTTATGCCTTCTTCAAGCTCTTTTTGATAGACGTTATCCTTTTTTATTTTTCGCATTTGGTCTTTCTCCTCTTATATATCATATTACAAGAATATCTCTTTCTTGTAAATTAAATATCTCTTAATAGAAATTAACTATTTTAGTTAATTTCTGGAAAAAGTATGCCTATAAATAGCTATTCTTTATCAATTTTTAATCAAAATAGCCTATTTTAAAATTTTTATTTTTTTTAGGATATTATTTGATAATTTATAGATTTAGATAAAAGTATAAATAAATATTAAAAAAAGTACCCAACGTTTCAATTGGGGACTTTTAATTTTTCAATTATTTTCTCTATAATAAGGCTTCCTATCGAATAACTATTTTGAAAGTCCGTCATAGATTTTATTTATATTCCATTCCATCATACGATAATAACTATCCCCATTCTCCCCACTTTTTGCTACTGAGTCTGTAAAGATTGTTGAATAAATTGGGATTTTCGTATCCTTAGACACTGTTTTCATCGGCCGACTATCGACGCTACTCTCTACAAACAGAGATGCAAGCTCTGTGGCTCTTAGTTTTCTCACTAAATTTTTTATTTGTTCTGGGCTTCCTTCTTCTTCAGTATTAATTTCCCAAATATAAGCAGAAGGGATATCATAAGCTTTAGAAAAATATTTGAAGCAGCCTTCGCTTGTCACAATCATTTTTTTATTTTCTGGAATTGAAGCAAATTTTGCTTTAGCTTCCTTATCTAGCTTAGTTAGTTTGTTTATATACTTATTCAAGTTGTTTTGATAAAAATCTTTCTGGTCAGGATCTTTTTTTGATAATTCTTTTTCAATGTTTTGGGCATAGATTATCCCATTTTCTAAATTAAGCCAGGCGTGTGGATCTTCTTTTCCGTCAGTGCTCTTTCCTTCAAGATAGATGACATCAACCCCTTTACTGACTGGAAAGTAGTCTACATTTTCTTTTTTATTTGCATTTTTGACTAATTTTGTAAACCAAGCATTTCCGCCAGTCTCCAAGTTTATTCCATTATAGAAAATTAAATCAGCTCTAGAAGTTTTTTGAACATCATCTGGCAAAGGTTCATATTCATGAGGGTCTTTCCCGACAGGAACGATACTGTGCAAGTTAATTTTATCTTTGGCAATATTTTTAGTCATGTCTGCCAGGATAGAATTAGTGACCACTACATTTAATTTGTCATCCGCTTTTTTTATAGACTGATTTGTATTTTTAGAACAAGCCACTAAAGAAATAGCTGTCATAATTAGCACAAAAGCAAGTAGAAACTTCTTATGTTTATTTAGCATTAAACTTTAACCCTCTTTCTTATAAATTTCTGTTTTGGTGAAATTAAAAAACTTACTGCAAATATAATGGCTGAGGTAATCACAATGCTTGAACCGGCCGCATTATTAAAAGTATAACCAATAAATAATCCTAGAACAGATGAGATTGCTCCAATTGAAGATGAAAGAATTAGCATTTTTTTCAAACTATTGGTATATAAATAAGCCGTTGCTGCTGGTGTAATCAACATAGCCACAATTAAAATGGTCCCCACACTTTGCATTGCTGTAACCGAAACTAAAGTCAGCAAAACCATCAAAAGATAATGATAAAAATTAACTTTCATACCTATTGCTTTTGCCATTAATGGGTCAAATGAGGTAATTAAAAGTTGCTTAAAGAAAAGAGCAATCACGATTAATACAAAAATGGATACACCGATTGTTAACCATTTGTCTATATCTTGTACTGCTAAGATATTCCCAAAAAGAATATGAAATAAGTCTGTTGAACTATTAGCCACTCCTATCAAAATGATACCTAAAGCCAAAAATGAGCTAAACGTAATTCCAATTGCGGTATCCCCTTTAATTAGACTATTATTTTTGATATAAGTAATTATAAGTGATGACAAAAGTCCAAAAGCAATTGCTCCAATAAAGAAATTTATACCTAAAATATAAGAAATGGCCACCCCTGGAAGAACCGCATGAGAGATTGCATCTCCCATCAGTGACATTCCTCTTAAAATAATAAAGCAACCAACTGCTCCCGAAACAATTCCTATCACAACAGCTGTAATCAAGGCATTTTGCAAAAAATGAAACTCGTATAAGCCATTTATAAAATTTTGTATCATCTCAATTTAATCTCCTATAAAAATATTATCCCCATATGCTTTTTTTAAATTTTCGTGAGTAAAGCTCTCTTTAACCTTCCCGTAAGCAATTATTTCCTTATTAAGAATAATCAGTTCATCAAAATAGACTTTCACCTTGCTTAAATCATGATGTACAATTAAAATCAATTTCTCTTGTTCTTTCAAATATTGAAGAAGATCCATAATGATTTTTTCACTTACCGAGTCAATTCCCACAAAGGGTTCATCTAAAAATATATAATCAGCTTCTTGAACCAGACATCTCGCTAATAAAACCCTTTGAAACTGTCCGCCAGATAATTCCCCTATTTGTCGATTTGCATATTCTGACAAATTTACTTTTTCAAGTGCTTGGGCAACTCGCAGCCACTCTTTACTTCCAACTTTTTGAAAGAGTTTCAAGCCTGTATAAGTTCCTAAAGAAACACATTCTTTGACTGTGATTGGAAAAGTAAGGTCAATATTACTTTTTTGCTCCACATAAGCGATATTTTTTAAGAATTTTTTACTTTCCTTTCCTTCAATTAGTACTCTTCCTGAATAAGGAATGATATTTAAAATTGCTTTTATTAAGGTTGATTTACCCGCACCATTTGGGCCAATCATACCGATAATTCCACCAGATTCAAGTTTTAGTTGAACATCTGTCAGTGCTTTATTTTCGCTATAGAATACATTTAAGTGTTCAATTTTTATCATTTAATTCCTTTCATTATATAAATGACTAAGATCTAAATCTTTAGTCTAGTAAAGTCAAAATATTTCATAAACAATTATAGCATAGGCTAAAAATATAATCAATATATATTGCCTTCGCTATTTTTTAGAACAAATAAAATAATAAGTCATTAATATAGTATCCCTTGCCTGTATTTGATATACTTCATATAAGGATATAATTGTTAAGGAGAGTTTGTGAGGACAAACCCTCCCATTTATAAGACAGTCACAATATTTTACATATTACCAAACAAGGAGGGTCTATCTATGACGACTATGGTTTTTGTTAACTTTCCGGTAACGGATATTCAAGCTTCAACAACTTTTTATGAAAAAATTGGTTTCAAAAAGAATCCAAACTTCTCAGATAATCTTGTCAGCTGTATGGTTTGGGATGAAAATTTTTTCATCATGCTTCTTTCTCACGAACGCTATCAAAGTTTTATTGGTGAAAGAAAAATTGCAGATACAAGGACAACAAGCGCTGCGCTGATTTCATTTACATTGCCTGATGCTAATGCAGTTAAAAATTTTGGTAAACTTGCCAGCGAAAATGGTGGAAAATCGATTCATTTGGATGATGGTATCCCTGAAGAAATGATGTATGGTTTAGAAGTGCATGATTTAGATGGAAATTGCTTAGAACCTGTTTGGATGAATCCAGAGATGAATAATAATTAGGTTATCCAACCTTTGGATTTCTAAATAAAAATATAAAAAAACAAGAAGTTATCTCTTCTTGTTTTTTGTTAGTTATTTTTAATTATCGAAAAATCCCATTTGAAAAATATAAACAATTTCTTCTCGATTGAAATGATAAAGGGCCAGTGCATCTTTGTAGCCATCTGGAAATAAAACCGCTGAATAATCAAATTCACGTTTAGTTTCTATTTCTATTTGCTTGTGGCCAATAATCATTAACTTTTCTTCTCCGCCAGCAAGCAAAACAACACTACCAAGTGGTAAAAATTCTTTTAAATTTTTATTCATTTGTATTATTTCCTACTTTATCTAATTCTTTCCTAAATATCCTGATTTCAATACTTTATTCAAATTTAGATTTTTCAAATTTTAGTATCGGTATCAATCTTTTTATTGTTCATCATTTTAAATAATTATATCATTTCCTCAGTAACAAATCTATAAATGACATAAATAACTTACACAAAAATCAAAATTAAGGAAAAGCACTTTAATTACTTATTATATTTTAATATTTTTAGGAGATTTTTGTAAGTATTATTTGATGACAGATTTAACTTTACTTCTTCCATCACCCACTTTTTTAATGATAATTTGCTGACCAATTGTCGATTTCATCTCTTCTACATGACTTATGACACCAACCAATCTATTTTTCCCGATTTGTTCAAGAGCTTGCATTGCTTTTTGCAAAGTTTCTTGGTCAAGGGAACCAAAGCCCTCATCGATAAATAAGGCTTCAATCTGAACACCATTTGCAGTATTTTGTACTACCTCACTTAAAGCAAGCGCAATAGATAGGGCCGCAATAAATGTCTCACCACCAGATAAGGTATCAGCTGAACGAGAGGCACCCGTTTCATTATCATAGATGTTAATATCTAATCCATGATCCATGCGCCGGTTATTTCCCTCTTCGGCAAGTTCAAAGCGATAACGGTTATTTGAGAGTTGATTGATAAAGTGAATATTAGCATAATCAAGAATTTTTTCTAAATAATTTTGCACCACAAAAGTTTCTAGTCTTAATTTATCTTCAGACAATTTTCCTGAAATCGCACCATAAAGTTGGCCAATGGCTTTTCTTTTTTCAAATTGTTTCTCTTGACCTTTCATTAGTTTTCTCACATCAGAAAGAATTACGATTGCTTGTTGTTCAGCTGTTTCATCAGCTGCTAATTTCTTCTGTAAAGAAAGATAGAGGTCTGTTTCTTGTTTTTTGCGCTTCTCAATCTCTTCAAGATTTGGACGACCTTTATTTAGAAGTTTTTTATGCAGGCTCTCAATCTCTTGTTCTAATCTTGTTTTTTCTGACTTGTATTGTTCGACTTTTTGAGATAGTCCAAGCCACTTATCGTCATTAGCCCATTTCCATAATACCTGAAAATCTGTAGTCAAGGCCTCAGGTTGAAGCAATGTCTTGTCAATCTTATTCTGATTATTTTTTATTCGTTCACTTAAATCTATCAACTGAATATTTAAAGATTTAAGATTGGCTTTTTTTGTAGCAACTGATATTTTTATCTCCGAAATATTAGATGTTAGATCAGCTAAACGCTTTTCAAATAATGCAATTCCCTCTTTGAGTTTATTGCGCTTATCTTGTAAATATTCACTGGTTTGAGTCACAGCTGAATCTCTTATTTCTGTCAGCAAATTTTCTATTTGAGTAGAAAACTCAAGGTAGGTATTTTCAAGTTTTTTTACTTCTTCTTGTAATCCTAAATATTTCCCCTCCAAATCAGTTAATTTTATTTTTAACTGATTATTTTCCGCTTCCTCTTTAATCAAAGCACTTTCCAAATTTTGAATAAGCTCTTTAATGACGGATTCACCAAATACTGACGGAAAAATATCTGAGTAATTAGAAATAAATTCACGATAAAGAAGCGAGAAATTCTTAATGGCTTGTTCTTTTTCGGCTGATTTCGAGACAAGGTTATTAGTGATTTCAGACGTTAATTGGTTTAGCTGCTTATTTTTTTCTAGTAAAGTTGCCAGTAACTTTTGAGATTCATCTATTTCTTTTAGTAAAATTCCTAATTTTTCATAAGAAATATTTTCAATCTCATCTACTGACGGATGCTCTAAGGCACCACAAACAGGACAAGGTTCATTTTCTTCTAATTCCGCCTGAAGTTGAGCAATCATCAAACGGCGTCTTCCCTTTATTTTTTCTTCATGTGCCATTTGAACATCATTTAGATGCTTTTTATTTTCAGATAGTTCCTTCTTTGTACTCTCTAACTTATTACTTAAATCAAGATTTTCCTTTTCTAACCATGAAATCCTTTGAAAATCAGGAAGTAATTTTCCCTGGAAAGTGAGTTTTAATTGATTTATTTCCTCTTTCTTCTCAGAAAAATATGAATCAGAAATGATATTGTCTCTTAGATTTAATATTTCTTGATTAAATTCAATTAAAACATCTTTTGAATTTTTCAATGATTGCTGAGTCTCTGATTGCTTATTTCTTAGATCAACAATCTTGGCTTGCTTTTTCTCAGCTTCAAAAGCCTGTTGAATTTGTGTAATTAAACTTTCGGACTCACTTTTCTGATCATTGATCCTTTGTTGCTGTTCACTTAAATGTTCATTTTCTGTCAGTAAATTTTGCAACAATTTTTCTTCTGTCAATGTTTTAGTAGTCAGGTCAGTAATTTTCATCTCTAAATCTTTAGATGTTTTTTTATCTTGTTCGAGTTCATGAAGGCTCTGTTTAAGAGGTTGAGCCCAAGTTAATTCCTCAAAATGTTTCAGATTTTTATTGTAGCTTTGAGACTGTTCAATAATTTTTTCTTGATAATCACTTTCTAATTTACTTAAATTTTCAAAGTCATTATATAAATTTAGTGCAATTTTATATGAATCTTCTAATAAAGTTACTTTTTCTTTTTGTTCTAAGTTTTTGGATATTGTTTCTTCTTTTACTTTCGTCCGTTCTTCTTTAAGAAAAAGTATTTCATTAAATTTTTCATGTTCAGGAGCTACTTCTAATCTTTCTAATTCAAAAGAGCTCCAAATTTGAGATTCATAATAACTTTGTAATTTGCGTTCATACTCTGCAAAAATTGCATTTATTTCTGAGTTTTGTAATTTTATGGCATTACTAAAAGCTGTAAATATTGATGTTCCGAATATTTTCTTTAAAATTGATTCTTTTTCTGGAGTTGAAGACTTTAAAAATCTTGAAAAATCATTTTGCGGAAGCAGGATAATTTTTTTGAACTGTTCAGCATTCAAATGTAAGAGTCGCGTTATTTCCTCTCCAACATTTTTAGGGATTGTAGCAATATTTGCTTTTTCAATTCCTGCCACTCTATCAACAACTGCTAATTTGGCAGTTGCTTTAAAATTTGTTGTCCCACTACCTCGTTTTTTAGCAATATTTTGCTCGGGTTTTCGTTCAATTTTATATAATAAGTCCCCCTGTTCAAAATAGAATACAACACTTGTCAAATTATCAGGAGTGGCGAACTGACTTCTCATTTCCTTAGCATCTCTATCTCCTGTTGTTGTGCCAAACAATGCATAGGTCATCGCATCAAATATAGTTGATTTTCCTGCTCCCGTATCACCACTAATTAGAAAAATAGGCGATTCATCTAATAGACGGAAATCAACGATAGATTTCTCATGAGGACCAAAATAATTCATTTCTAAATATATAGGTTTCATTATTATTTTTCTCCTTCTATTTGTTTGAACGTGTTCTCAATAATTTCTTGCTGCAAGCCACTTAAAGTCTCACCAGTTGTAACTTCATAAAAATTTGAAAGTATCCCAATATTATCCAAGCTTTCAATATTTTGAGTTTTACTTTTTACTGACGAAATATTTTTAAATTTATAATCCAATTCCACTATGGTTCCATATACTTTTTGAAGTTGGGCACGTAAATTTCGTCCTGCAAGTTTTGCTCTATCAAAGTTTTTTATGGTGATAGCGAACCAAGCTTGATGAATTGGCTGATTTTCGTAAAACTCTCGACTGATTAAGGTGTCCCACTCTTCTTCAATAACAACTAAATCCGTTTGGATTTGTAAAGGAATAAACTCAGAGCTGACGGAATCTTGCTGTGTTTCTACAATAAAAACTCCCTTTTGAGTTTTTGCTTCTTTTGTGTTAAATTTTACTGGACTTCCAGAATACTGTACCTTCTCACTGGGTGAAGCAAATCTAGTGTGGATGTGTCCTAAGGCCACATAATCAAACGCTTCGAATTGAATAACATTTAAAGTTGCTAAACCACCCACTTTTGAGGTAGTTTCACTTGTTAAGTTAATCTCTTCTTTATGAGGACTTACCGCAAAATGTGTCACTAAAATTTGCTTTTTGTTTTTATCAAAATGTGTTTGCATTTCAGAAATAACTAAGGTCATTGCTTCATCAATAGTTTTGATCTCTTTTGCTTTTTCCTCGTCCTGACCCTGACTTGAAAAGTATATCCTTGCATCCATCGGATCAAAAAAAGGTAATAAAAATAATTGAACTTGCTCAGTTTCAATTGGAATAAAAGCTTCCTCTAAAGAAGTCCGTAAATGTAATTGATTAAAATCCAACCATTCTTTGGCATAATTTAATCTCTTGGCCCCATCATGATTTCCTGAAATTGCATAAATTGGAAATTTTTCGATGATGTTCATTTCTCTTAACATTTGATTAAAAGTAATAACAGAATCTGCACTTGGAACCGCTCGGTCATACAAATCTCCAGCAATAATTATTCCATCAACTTCATATTCTTTTGCCAGAGAAAGAATTTGTTTAAAGGCATATTTTTGCTCTTCTAATAATGAAAAACCATTTATCGTTCTCCCAATGTGCCAATCTGACGTATGTAAAAACTTCATATTTATCTCCCCAAGTGAATTTAATTATTATTATAACATTATCAAAAAAACTTTAGTTTGTTTGCTACCAGATTGTTATCCTCATCCCTAAAGAAAACAAAAAAGGCTAATTATAAACTAGCCTTTTTCAGAAACTAAAATTATTTTATTTCGCCTTTAATAACTCTTCTTTACTATGAACTAATTGAGTCAAAAAGTCACAGTAAGGAGTAGCTATCTGATATTTTTTCCCTTTACGTGAAACTGCACCATTAATATAATCTATCTCTGTCAAGCGATTATTATTTATCAAATCTTGATACATTGAAGGATAATGTAAGCCAATAGTTTCAGGGTCAAAACATGTCTCAACATGTTCTACGACCTCATCTATATCAAGATTCACATCCTCATGTTTTGCAACTGCCGCAAATTCTTTGACAATTGTAACAACCATATCGTGAGCAGGTTTTGTTGCTCCCAATCCAGCCATATTAGTATCCAAAATAGTGCAGAGTCCATTCATTGTCCCATTAACGCACGCTTTTCGGTAAATTGAATAATGGATGTTATCAGAATAGTTAGCATTTAATCCTGAAGCAGATAAAATGTCAGCTAATTTTTTAGCCGTTTCTTCTTCGCCAGGAATGAAATTTTGAAGTTCAACAGAACCATTTCCAAATAGTTTTGCTTTTCCTGGTCCTTCTAAACCTGCAGTCCACATGGTATTCCCAATAAAAATATTATTTTTAGAAACATATTTTTCAATAATATCTTCATGACCAATCCCATTAAGTAAGCAAAGAACTTTTGTATGCTCAGCAATTAAAGGTTTAATGTCCTGAAGCATTTTATCTAACTGCATTGCTTTCGTAAATAAAATAATTAAATCTGTTTTTTCTTCTGATGAAATATTAGATTGTAATTCTACTGATAGATGAGCAGTGATTTCTTCACCATTAAAATTTGCTTGTAGGCCGTGTTCTTTAATTGCAGTCACATGTTCAAGCCAACCATCTACAAGGGTCACTTCGTTGCCCCCTCTATGAAGCATAAGCCCAAAACGGCTTCCCATCGCTCCTGCACCGGCAATTGTGATTCTCATTTTATTCTCTCAATCTATATATTTTTCCCTATAAAATAACTGAATTCGTAATTTTAAAACGAGTTCAGTTTAGTAATTTATAGATAACAAATTATTTATAGTTAAAATTGTAGCTTTTTATGAGATAAAAATCAAAGATTCGCTTTAATAATCTTGTAAGAGAATATTCAGAATTTTTTCATTTTTTGAACTATCTACTATTTTGCTTGATCCCAAAGTCGAACATTCTCGATTGCTTCCATCAGTCCTAATTGACGAACTTTACGAGGAAGAAATTTACGAATATCGTCTTCATTATATCCAACTTGTAGACGATAATCATCAATTACTAAAGGACTTCGAAGTAATTTTTCATTTTTTAAAATTAAGTCTACAAGCTCATTTAAAGTAAGAGAATCAAAATCAAGAATTTTTGATAATTTTTTATAGGCACTACTTCTTTTGGAAATAATTTCCTCTACTCCACTTTCAGTTAATGAGAGTATTCTTAAAATATCATTTTTAAATAAGCTATTTTCTAAAATACTTACTTCTGTAAATTCTAATTTGTTTGCAATTAACCACTGTCTCATTTTTTTACTAGAACTGCAATTCGTTGAAGAAAACAATTTAATCATGGCTTTACTTCCTTTTTTTGTTTTATTATTTTTTTCTCATTTATACTCATATTATATTAAATCAAATTATTTTTGTCAATATATATTATTATTTATTTTTCATTTTTTTATTATTTATTTATTTTTATTTTATTAAACAGAAAAAGCCATCATAAATGATGACTTTATTTTAATTTTATTATTTTCTTTCCCCAGAAGTTAATGTCTTAAACTTGTGCTTCCATTCATTTTGGAACCATCGATTTTCAAAGGTGTCCGCAAGGAGAGTGTTTCTCTCTGTTTGCTGTTTACTATTTTTGACCACTTTTACTGATATTTTTTTAGACAATTGATTTCCTCCCGTTAGAGATCATAGACGATCATACCGAACTGGTTTCTTCCTACAACTACTTTATAGCTTAAAAAATCTAAAGTTTTAAGAGAATCATTTCATTCTCTTAACACCATTATACCAAAAAAATAACAGCTTATGAAGAAAAAAGCTCCGATTTTCGTTATATTTAATTTATATATCCTTCAAAAATTTGTTTATCAATTAATTTTTTCAATAAAAGTAAAAAAGCCAGCCCTAAGACTGACTCAATGTTTGTAATTTGAAAAGAATTTCAGAGATGTCAAAGTTGGATAGGCTTTGACTCTCTAATTCTACCGTATTTTAAAGACTTTAACCACTAATTTGTTTGAAAATTTTTATTAATTAATTAATGTTTATCTTCTTTATTTTTCTTACGCCAGAAGAACATTGCTCCAAATAGAGAGAGAAGAACAGTTCCAACCATACTCAACCAACCTGCATTTGCTTCACCTGTTGCAGGTAAATCAGCTGTTGAAAAATGTTTTCCACCTATATTTGTACTCATATTTCCATTTATCATCCCTCCATTCATTGTTGTTGGCGGTGTAGTAAAGAGCGTTGGTTCGCTGGTATTTCCAGATGCATCTGTTGCAGTAACAGAAAGCTGTGTTCCTGGGTTAATTCCAAGAGGAAGTTTAATTGTATAACTTCCATCCACTCCCGCTACAGCAGTGCCTAAAACTTCGCCTGTTGCCGGATTTTTAACAGTAATAGTGGAACCAGGTTCACCTTTACCATTTACCGTATATCCACTACCAGAATCCCCAGTTACACTATCTACAGTTGGAGCGCTTGGAGCCGTCGTATCAGTGTTAGACGATGGATCATTGACCACTAAGGTTTGGGTTACATTTGCATATCCCTCTGCTGAATAAGTTACTGTGTAAGTACCTGCGGACAGTTTGCCATTCGGTACTACCATTCCTGCTGAGTTGGTAATTACATGAGTAACCGAAACAGTTTTACCATCACTATCTTTAAGTGTAGCAGGTAGACTAGCTGTTGCGTCAGCTGCACCTTTTTTAGAAGTGGTCGCAGTTAAATTACCTGTTGGCGCTACTAAGACAGGGCTAGCTGGGTTGCTTGGATCACTGACCACTAAGGTTTGAGTCACATTTGCATATCCCTCTGCTGAATAAGTTACTGTGTAAGTACCTGCGGACAGTTTGCCATTCGGTACTACCATTCCTGCTGAGTTGGTAATTACATGAGTAACCGGTACAGTTTTACCTTCACTATCTTTAAGTGTAGCAGGTAGACTAACTGTTGCGTCAGCTGCACCTTTTTTAGAAGTGGTCGCAGTTAAATTACCTGTTGGGGCCACTAAAACGGGACTAACTGGGTCTGCTGGTGTTGTCGCTGAGGTTGGGTCACTGACATTGCCTGAACCATCTGTTGCAGTGATTGTCAATGGAGCGTTAGGACCAACTGAGCCTGGAAGAGTCACAGTATAGTTTCCACTTCCATCTGTGGTCCCTGTTCCGACCGTATCTCCATTATTATCTTTAATTGTGATGGTTGAATTAGGTTCGGCAGTCCCTGTGACTGTATAGCCATTGGTGCTATTGCCTGTGACACTTCCTACTACTGGAGCATCTGGGGCAGTTGTATCTGGATCTGCCGGTGTTATCGCTGAGGTTGGATCACTGACATTACCTGAACTGTCTGTCGCTGTGACATTTAGTGGCGTATTAGGGCCAACTGAGCCTGGGAGAGTCACTGTGTAATTTCCACTTTCGTCTGTCGTTCCGGTTCCAATCGTATCTCCATTATTATCTTTAATTGTGATGGTTGAATTAGGTTCGGCAGTCCCTGTAACCGTATAACCATTGGTTCTATTTCCTGTGACATTTCCAACTGTTGGAGCATCTGGGGCAGTTGTATCTGCTGGGTCAGAGACAATCAGCGTTTGGGTCACGTCTTCATATCCTGCGGCCGTATAAGTGACGGTGTAGGTACCCGCTGATAAGTTACCATTGGTTACTGCTGTTCCTGAGGAATTGGTAATCACTGAGGTGACTGGAATGTCAGCTCCTGTACTGTCTTTGAGACTCGCTGGAAGAGTAGCCATGGCATCTGCGGCTCCAACTGCTGAGGTTATCGCAGTCAAGTTACCTGTTGGAGCTACTAGAGTTGGATCTGCTGGGGTTGTCGCTGAGGTTGGGTCACTGACATTACCTGAACTATCTGTTGCTGTGATTGTCAATGGAGCATTAGGACCAACTGAGCCTGGGAGAGTCACTGTGTAATTTCCACTTCCATCTGTGGTCCCTGTTCCAACTGTATCTCCGTTATTATCTTTAATTGTAATGGTCGAATTAGGTTCGGCAGTCCCTGTAACCGTATAGCCATTGGTGCTATTACCTGTGACACTTCCAACTGTTGGAGCATCTGGGGCAGTTGTATCTGCTGGGTCAGAAACCACCAGTGTTTGGGTCACATCTTCATAGCCTGCGGCCGTATAAGTGACGGTGTAGGTCCCCGCTGACAAGTTACCATTGGTTACTGCAGTTCCTGAAGAATTGGTGATCACTGAAGTGACTGGAATGTCAGCTCCTGTGCTGTCTTTGAGACTCGCTGGAAGAGTAGCCATCGCATCTGCGGCACCAACTGCTGAGGTTGTCGCAGTCAAGTTACCTGTTGGGGCTACTAAAACTGGACTAACTGGATCTGCTGGGGTTGTCGCTGAGGTTGGATCACTGACATTGCCTGAACTGTCTGTTGCAGTAATATTTAATGGAGCGTTAGGACCAACTGTGCCTGAGAGAGTCACTGTGTAATTTCCACTGCCATCTGTGGTTCCGGTTCCAACCGTATCTCCGTTATTATCTTTAATTGTGATGGTTGAATTAGGTTCGGCAGTCCCTGTGACGGTGTAACCATTGGTGCTATTACCTGTGACACTTCCAACCGTTGGTGCATCTGGGGCGGTTGTATCAGTTGGGTCAGAGACAATCAGCGTTTGGGTCACGTCTTCATAGCCTGCGGCCGTATAAGTGACGGTGTAGGTACCCGCTGATAAGTTACCATTGGTTACTGCAGCCCCTGAAGAATTGGTGATCACTGAAGTGACTGGAATGTCAGCTCCTGTGCTGTCTTTGAGACTCGTTGGAAGAGTAGCCGTCGCATCTGCGGCACCCACAGTTGAGGTTGTCGCAGTCAAGTTACCTGTTGGCGTTACTAGAGTTGGATCTGCTGGGGTTGTCGCTGAGGCCGGATCACTGAAATTGCCTGAATTATCTGTTGCTGTGACATTTAGTGGAGCGTTAGGACCACCTGAGCCTGGAAGAGTTACAGTATAATTTCCGCTGCCATCTGTCGTTCCGGTTCCGACCGTATCGCCATTATTATCTTTAATTGTAATGGTCGAATTAGGTTCGGCAGTGCCTGTAACCGTATAGCCATTGGTGCTATTTCCTGTAACACTTCCAACTACTGGAGCATCTGGGGCGGTTGTATCAGTTGGGTCAGAAACCACTAGTGTTTGAGTTACGTCTTCATATCCTGTGGCCGAATAAGTGACGGTGTAGGTCCCCGCTGATAAGTTACCATTGGTCACTGCATTTCCTGAGGAATTGGTAATAACCGAGGTGACCGCTACATCGGCTCCTGCACTATTTTTTAATGTAGTTGGAATCGTCGCAGTTGCATTACTTGCACCAACTGCTGAGGTCGTTGCTGTTAGATTTCCTGTTGGAGCTACCAGTACTGGACTAACTGGGTCTGCGGGGGTTGTCGTTGGTGTTGGCGTACTAACATTCCCCGAACTATCTGTCGCTGTAACATTTAATGGCGCATTAGGACCAACTGAGCCTGGGAGAGTCACTGTGTAATTTCCACTTCCGTCTGTTGTTCCTGTTCCGACTGTTGTACCAGAACCATTTTTAATAGTAATAGTCGAATTAGGTTCGGCAGTTCCTGTAACGGTATAGCCATTGGTGCTATTCCCTGTGACGCCACTCACAATAGGAGCTGCCGGAGGGGTCGTATCAGCTGGGTCAGTAACCACTAAAGTTTGCGTTACATTTGCATAGCCTGCGGCTGAATAGGTCACAGTGTAAGTACCCGCTGATAATTGACCATTGGTCACTGGAGTCCCTGAGAAATTAGTAATGACTGAGGTAACTGGAACATCAGTACCTGCACTATTTTTTAAGGTAGTTGGAATCGTCGCAGTTGCATTACTTGCACCAACTGCTGAGGTTGTCGCTGTTAGATTTCCTGTTGGAGCAACCAGCGTTAAATTAACATCTCCAGCTAAATATACGTAAGAAACTCCATCAGCACCACTTAGAATATCAACATCTAATAAGTTGGTTTGAACAGCAGAACCTACAAAACGTGCATCGAGGTTACTTTGAATACTTGGTGGGGCAGTGATTTTTGTAGGAATGGTAATTCTTGTATCCCCAAGTGCCGAAGCATTTAAAAGAAGATCTAAAATTCCACCTGTTCCATTTACTAATGGAACTAAAACATTATCTATGGCTGTTATCAGTGCAGGCTTGATCAAAGCAAGGGCAGTATTAGCGGCAGGTGCTGCTAACCCTGTTGCAGAAAGATTACTAACTGCCGTTCGTAAATTTTCTAGAATAGTTCTGACATTTTGAGCTAAAATTGCTCCCATCCCATCATTTAAAGGCGCACTCAGCATTGAATTTCCATTAAGGGTCGTGGCTGATGTAAATGTTCCACCGCCAATATTTTGAATTCCTTTTAATAGATTAAGCTGAGTCGTCACTTCTGTTAAATTAATACTGGCTAAAGGATTATTACCTAAGATTGTGGCTACTCCCGCAACAAAAGTATCTCCAGCACTAACGATTGCATTGATGAGTGCAACTTTATTAAAGTCAATCGTGATATTCGTCGTAACCGAAGTATTCCCATTAGCTACAACATAGCCACGAAGCTCTTGCGGAATTGTCAAAACAGCATAACGAGGTCCTGAAAGAAGGGCAACATTAGCCAATGCACCTCCGGCAATTGTAAAATCAACATTTCGAGTTCCTGAACCACTAGCCCAGCGATTGCTTGTAGTTGTCCCACTATTATTGCTTGAAGTAATATTTTGTAAGAGATCAATATTTAAAGCAGCAGCTTTTGCAGTGATTTGATTTGATAGCAAGCTATAAGCTGTTGGGATAATTACCGAAGTCATCAATAACGTCCCAGACATGGTCGCTGATAGTACTTTACGTTTGGTTATTACTTTACCTTTTTTACGTGGTACCTTTTTTTTCTGCATTTCCATTTTTTCCAATCCTCCTAAATCATGTTGGCAATATCTTATGATGATCAGACACAAGAAATTGTTTGACAGCTTCCATAAAGTAATTTATTGTATACATTCTTTATACACCATTTCTTAATAAAAAAAAATAAAAATACTCTAGTTTTTGCTTGACCATTGCTGACTTTAGCACGCACTTGTGTCAAAAGAAGAAAGTCCATAAATACCCTTTGTTTAGCTTTTCACAGCTTTCAACCACTAGTTTTTAACAACAAAAAAATCGCCAATGTTAGCGATTTCTCTTTTTATCAATATTTTTATTAAGATTGCATTTTTATTCAGAACTAAAAATGATTTTGTAGTTTATTTATTTGCATTTTCTTCCAGTATTTTCATTCTTCGCAAAAGTTGATGTTCTCCAAATAAAATCAAGAGTAAAACCAGACTCCAACCTCCAATTAATCCTGCAGAATCGATTAGTGGTCGCCCTGTCCTTGAAATGAAAATTCGTGTCGGATGATCCTGAGCAACATAAACTGTAATTTTATCGCCTTCATCACCTAATCTTCTAAAATAAACATCCAAGGGACGTTTTTGATATTCATTTCCGTCGTATTTATAGGATACTTCATGAATTGCTTTCACATCTGTACCATAAACAATTTTTCCAGAAACAGCTGTTTTTTCTAAACTTTTATTTGTCTGATGGATACCAAGTAAAAACAGAGCCCCGAAAAGCATTGCCACTGCAACAATAAACATGACAATTCGCAAAATTCGCTGAAATATACTAACTATTTTATTCATTTAACATCCTATATTTCTAATTTAATAACTTTCCTGAGTTTAATCCTCTTTTCATTTTAACATTTTTTATTGATAAAAGTCGATATGCTAATTAAGCTGCATTCTTAACTTTTTATGAAATCATAAACAATTACTTGAAAAATACAAGAAAAATTAACAATTTTTTGGTAAAATTGGCTTAGAAATAGTTATTAATTTTCTCATATTTTACTGACAGGCCTTTGTCAGTAAATTGAAAAATAAAAGGCTCCTAAATAAACAGTGAAAGCTGTTTTTATAATCTATAAAACGAAAGAGGCACATAATGTCCTTTGATGGTATTTTTTTACACCACATGACGGCTGAATTGCAACCGC
>Ga0208186_100048_pt1 | contig 20423 bp, 21 predicted proteins | sample Shrwel1BS1Day23_FD_187537 | JGI IMG/M metagenome (GOLD analysis project Ga0208186, IMG submission 187537) | Subsurface microbial communities from deep shales in Ohio, USA - Utica-3 well 1 S-1-Day23 (SPAdes) (version 2) ... | reverse complement strand
GTAGAGCCTCCCTTGCCAGATAAATAATCTTGAATAACGCGTTGTTTTAATTCTATGGAATATTTGACCATAAGAAAAGACCTCCGAAATATAGATTTGAAAAGTCTATATTTTGGGGGTCACTACAACTCACGGCTTTCTTATTATTAAGTTCTCATTCAATTAATCAACTTTAACAATTTTTACTGTCATTTCGCCAACTGGCAATGGGACATCAACGATATCTCCAACTTTTTTACCAATCAAAACACGAGCAATTGGTGATTCATTTGAAATTTTACCTGTAAATGGGTCTGCTTCAGCAGTACCAACGATTTGATATGATTCTTCGTCAGTTTCTCCGACTTCCACAAAAGTAACATTTTTACCAAGTGCCACTTCATCTTTAGCAATTTTAGCATTGTCAACAATTTCTGCGTAACGAATCATTGTTTCAACAGTTGAAATACGTCCTTCAATAAAGGCTTGTTCATCTTTAGCTGCTTCATATTCTGAGTTTTCTGAAAGGTCACCATAGCTACGCGCAACTTTGATACGGTCAATAACTTCTGGACGTTTAACGAGTTTTAAATTTTCAAGTTCTGCTTTTAATTTATCAAGACCTTCTTTGGTCATTGGGAATGTTTTTTCCATTTTATTTCTTTCCTTTTATTATAAACTTTTCTTTTTAGTTAAATCAAAATCAATCATACTCTATTTACTTAATTTATCATTCACATATTTTTGAACATTTGCATTTTGTTCTTCTAAGGTTTTCGCAAAATAAACTTTACCAGTTGTTACATCAGCAACAAAGTAAAGATAATCATTTTGCGCAGGATTAAGCACCGCCTTAATTGATGACAGACTAGGACTATCCACAGGACCAGGGCCAAATCCAGTATTGGCATACAAGTTATAAGGCGAATCTAGGTTAGTATCAATATTAGCATCTTCTGCTAAGCTTGTTTTTTCACCTAACTTACCTTCAGCATATAGAATTGATAAATTAGAACCCAAAGTCATTCCTTGATTCATACGGTTATAAAAAGTAGCCGCTACATTTCGACGATCATCGTCATTATTGGCTTCTTTTTCAACCAGCGCAGCTAAACTCAAAACATCATTAACAGTCAGATTTTTTTGCGTCATCGTGTCGTAGTAAGGCGTGAGTTGAGCATTCATCGCTTCAATCATATTTTCAATCACAGACTCAACACTTGATGATTTTGTATAATCATAGGTTGCAGGGAATAAATAGCCTTCTAACTGATATTTGATCCCTGAATCTTTTGTAGGTAAACTTGCAAAAAGTTTAGGATAAGCTTTTACCATTTTTGCAATAAAAGTAGGATCTTGGACAGTCTTCATAAAGTCAGCTTCTGAGAATGGCGTTTTAGCATTTTTTTCTTGACTGTTACTATTGACTGTAACTGCTTTCGCTATTTGTGTCAATGTATAGCCTTCAGGAATTAAAATTTTACCCAAGGTAGGGGCAACAGGTTTTTCGGTTCCCCCTTCTTCCAGTTTGGAAGCAATAGTAGATAAACTCATGTTTGGCGAAAGGTTATAATAGCCGCTCTTAAACTCTGAGTAATTTTTAAATTTTGTGTAATACTGAAATATCATTCCATTTTTAATAATGGACTGTCTTTGCAAAATTTCACCAATTTGTTTACTACTTGACCCCGCTGGAATACTGATTGATTTAACTGCTGTATTTTTAGAATCAAGAGGTTGAATTCCTGATTTTACAAAATTATAACCATACCAGCCTGTTCCACCAACTACCAAAATTAAAAGAACAACAATTACAGTGATAATTTTTCCTGCCGTAACTTTTTTCTTTTTCTTATTTTTGTTTTTCTTTCCAGAAGAATTCTTCTTAGATGGCGCAGTCGTTCTTCTTGAAGGTTGGTGTTTCACCATTTTTTCTGATTCTCTTTTTTCTGAAATATTTTCCTGTTCAATCGGTTCTTCTTGAACTGCTGATTCACTTCTTGAAAAAGGAGGTGGGAAAGTTTGTTCTTGGTTTTCATCAGAAACTATTTCTTCTAATTTTTGACGCAGTGAACCCGTTTCTTGAGAAGTGTTTTCATCTACTTGCGCTTGAAAATCTTCTTCTTCATCTGCTTCTGGAAATTTGAAAACTGGAAGCTTGAACGGTTCAAGTTCAACTTTCCGTGGTTCAATTTTTCGCTCAGAAGTTACTGGCTCACTCCCTTTGGGACGTTCGAAATCTTCAGGGTCTGGGAACTTAGTTTCTGCTTGTTTCGCTGCATTTTCTTCAAGTTGACGAAGTATTTTTTCTTTAAAACTTCCTCGAGAAAATTCAGTTGTTTCTTTGTCCACCAAATTTGTTCTCCTTATGATTAGCTCTCGCTCAATAATTAAATTTTTCTTTTTATAATTGTAACCGTTCTTTTAAACTTTTACAAATAAAAAGAAAATATTCATAAAAGTGAGGCTGATGCCTCACTTTTATGTGTTTTAGTCTTCATCAGTATCGTCTGAATCGTCTTCATCGTCTTCCACTTCGATGTCAACTTCTTCATCTACATTATCAAGTTCTACCTCAGCAAGTTCAGCATCATAAGCAGCTACGTCATCTTTATCCTCATCTTCTGCTTGAGTATCATAAGACATATCTTCTTCTGTTGTTTCTTTTGTGCCTTCTTCATCTTCTGGGTCGATTTCGTCTTCGATACCAAAAGCGTTAACTTTTTTGCGTTTTTTAGCTGGTTTTTCTTCTTCTTCTTCGTCTTCAATTTCGTCAAGAGCGATGACTTCTTCATCAATTTCATCAATGGCATACCACGAACGAAGCGCCCAAACGTTATTTCCTAATGGAATGAAACTACCGTCTGTATTGATTTCTGTATAAAAACGAGAAATACTAGCTTTAATTTCATCATCTGATTTTTCCAAATAATCTTGAATCGCTCTGATGATTTCAGAAAATTGCATTTCTTTGCCATTTTGCTCTAGTAAAGCATGGGCAACTTCAATCATTGAAAGTTCTGAGATTTTTTGTCCTTCTAAGGCTGTAATTTTCAAGTTTTTACTCTCTCTTTTCCTAATATAATATGGGCTCGTTTCCTAGAAAGCGAACGCCTCTGTAGATTTTCTTTTTATAGTGTATATCAAAATTGGCTTGCTGTCAATATTTTACACCAAAAAACCTCTGTCCTCTTGCCATTAGCTCGAATGTATCCTTTAACTTTTAGTAAAGGAATACTGACAGAAATTATTGGGTAACTGGCTGACAGAAATTAATAATGCATTAAAACTTTATAGTCGTAATTTCCGATTTTTTCGCGACCTTTAAGCTCGTCAAGTTCGATAAGGAAGGCACAACCGACAACAACTCCACCCATTTTTTCAACAAGTTCAATTGTTGCAGCAATGGTTCCACCTGTTGCAAGCAAATCATCAACAATCAAGACGCGTTGTCCTGGTTTGATACTATCTGAGTGCATTGTAAGTGTATCTGTACCATACTCTTTTTCGTAAGTTGCTTCAATAACTTCACGAGGTAATTTTCCAGGTTTACGAACTGGCGCAAAACCTACACCAAGTGCAAATGCGACTGGGCAACCAATGATGAAGCCACGTGCTTCAGGTCCTACAACCATATCAATTTCTTTATCTCTGGCATACTGAACAATTTCGGTAGCAGCATAGTTATAGGCATTCCCATCTGCCATCAAAGGGCTGATGTCGCGAAAAACTACGCCTTCTTTAGGATAGTTTTCGATGGTTGCAATATAGTCTTTTAATTCCATGTTTTTGTTACTGACAGAATTGTCAGTGCTCCTTTTTCTAACATAAGTCCGTTGTTTTTACTGACAGAATTAACATTAACAGTCTAATTATTTTCTGTCAGTAAATTTTATATAAAAACGAAATTATTTTTCTAATAATTTTTGATAAATTTCTTTAACTGGCGCTAAGGCAAAGAGTTCTTGCATTTTTACAATTTTTTCTAATTCTTGGTAAATTGTACTTTCAGAAATTTCACGTTTTTGAGCCGCTTTATTAACGGTCATTAGGCCATTGTCAATGTTGACAAATTCAAGTTCTTCAAAGATTTTTATCATCTTGACAAGCAAGAGATGAGGAATATTCAAATAATCTGCAAGAGACTCAAGCTTATAACGAACATCAAATTCTGGAAATTGATAAATCGCCTTATAGAGCTTTGCAAATTGTTCACGTGTTCCACTTCCTGTTAAATAATAGCTATCAGTGATTTTATTTTTAAAATAGATTATTTTAAAATCATCCGATGCTGCTTTACTGACAGCTTCTTCTAATACTGACAAACCTGCTAAATCTACAGGTGTCTCTTCGATGACAAGCACATCTTCCATTATACCATGTTTTAGCTGATTTTGAGAAAAAATATTAGCCTCTTTGGGGATAGAAATTTGTCTGCTCCGTATATCAAGGAGTTCCACACCTATTGAATCGGCATCTTCAATCATCAGTTGAAGACTGGTGTTCCCATTCCAACTATTACTTGAAAGTGTCACCACAAGTTTAGTTTCGGCTTGTTCAAATTCTAGCTCTTCTGAGCCATGTTGAAAATAAACGGCATCAATTTGTTGCTTTTCTTCTTGAATTTTTAATTTAAGATGTGCATTATCTTTGCCCATGCTACGACTTCGAATGACTTTATAATCTTCTACTAAGAATCGCGGTTTGGGATTATCCATACCAAAAGGGGCTAATTTTGCTAAATTATTAATAGTAGCAAGTGAAATTTCATCCAAATGACAGCGATCCGCAACTTCAAGTGGACTCTTTTTAGAAAGATCTAAATGATTATCCACAACAAAATCACTCATTGCTTTTTTAACCGCTTCAACATTTTCCAGAGCTAGAGTCATCCCCGCCGCCTGTTTATGCCCTCCAAAAGCAATAAAAAGTTCGCGGTGGGCATTTAGTGCTTTAAAAATATCAAAACTATCAATTGAGCGAGCAGACCCGCGCAAAATCCCCTCTTCTTCGGCGAGCATAATTACTGGTTTATGGATTTGTTCCAATAAACGCCCAGCCACAATTCCTAAAACACCCTTATGCCAATCTTTGTGATATAAAATTTGGACAGGCTCATCTGTCAACATTGCTAGAGCTTCATTGTGGATTTTTTCCACGATATCTTTTCGCTCAGAATTTTTTTGGTCAATCATTTTAGCAATTTCATGAGCTTCATCTTCGTCCCAACCTGTTAATAACTCAATTGCTGGATTAGGGTCATCAAGCCGTCCTAAAGCATTTAACCGTGGCGCGATTTGAAAACCGACAGTTTCTTCGGTGACCTTGTCAAAGTCGACGCCGGCGTATTTCATTAATTCTTGCAAACCCGCACGTTCTGTTTGGGCAAGAACTTTAAGACCATGAGCGACTAAAATTCGATTTTCGTCAGTTAAACTAACCATATCAGCAATCGTCCCAATGGCCACCAAATCTAGCATTTCGCGGGGTGCATATTCTAAGAGGGCACAGGCGACTTTAAAAGCAACTCCAACACCGGCCAAATATTTAAAAGGATATTGACTTTCTGGATGCTCTGGATGAATAATGGCATAGGCATTAGGCATTTGGTCAGGCATTGAATGGTGGTCAGTAATAATGACATCCACTCCATTTTCTTGAGCCCAAGCGATTGCCTCCACCCCTGCTACCCCATTATCCACAGTGATAATAAGATTGATATTTTCATTGTTAATATAATATTGATAAACATCAAGGTTTGGACCATAACCGTCAGTAAATCGATTTGGTAAGTAAACCTGAGCTTCGGCGCCTAATTCGTCAAGAGCAGATTTCATGACAGAAGCAGCTGTCATACCATCAGCATCATAATCCCCATAAATCAGAATATTTTCGCCTTGTTCAATAGCTGATAAAATTCTTTGTGTTGCTTTTTCCATGTCGTGAAGCAAAAATGGGTCATGCAAATCTTCCAAATTCGGCTTTAAAAATTTTTCAATTTCAGATTCATCATGAATCCCTCTTTGATAAAGCACTCGACTTGTTAATTCGTCTAATTTATGTTTTTTGCTTATTTTTAGAAAATCTTCCGAAAGGACTGTCTCGTCCAATTTCCAATCATATTTCGCTTTTATCATTTTCGTTCTCTTTATCTTTTTCTGTCTTCAACTCAATTATTTTAGCACAAATTACTTAAAAGAAAAATGGCTGCAAAGCAAGATAAGTTTTAGTCTTCTTTATCGCAAATGACTGCTATTTTTTTACTGACAGAAGAATGAACCACTTCTATAAAAAACTGTCAGTAGAATACTATTTAAAATTAAAAAATCTTGTTGATAAAAAATCAACCAGTGAGGGAAAAAGACTGCGAAGTTTGGCAGCTGTGGATAAAGTCCACGGTAAATTTAGTTCTCTTTTTCTTTTCCCGAAGTTATTCACAATTTTGTCAGCAACTTTAGCGGCAGAAATAGCACTTTTATCCACTTTATTAAGATAATCTCCATTATTCTTGTGAAATTTGGTCCGAACTGGACCAGTATTCACAGTGGTCACAATCAATTGTGGATTTTCCATGCGTAGGGCATCCGAAAAAGTAATTAATGCTGCTTTACTGGCAGCATAAATACTTGATTTTCTTGTCGGTAATTTCCCAGCAATAGAAGCAATGTTAATCAGCTGAAGTCTTGGTTTTAACTGTCTTGTCAGCTGAATGGGCATCAATGTATTAATAACAAATTGCTCAGTAATCTCAGAGTCTGTCAGTTCAGTAAAATCTTTAAAAATACCAAAGCCAGCATTATTAATTAAAATATCCACATCATAAGATTGCTCAGCAGTTAAAAGTTCATCATTGGTCAGTAAAGTGACATTTGCTAACTGCCCATACAATTTCTCTAAAGCCGTACGACTTCGTGATACCAAAATCAAATGGTCATTTGTTTTAGATAATAAGCTGACAATTTCTTTTGCAATATCACCAGTTGCACCTGTAATTACAATATTTTTAACCAATTTTTTCCTCGTATAAATCTTTGGCCACAAAGGTATTCGCGTGAACATCTTGCGCTTCACGAACCAATTGCCCTACCAAAGGACCAACATAACGTGCACTAATATGGGTCAATAATAAACGATTGACGCCTGCTTCCTTAGCAACATCAGCCGCTTGCTTAGTCGTTGAATGCCCATGAGCTCTGGCCATTTTACTCTCAGCGGCCTCATAAGTTGCCTCATGCACCAGTAAATCTGCTTGCCAAGCCAAACGCACCGCTGTGTTTGTTTTTCGCGTGTCTCCTAAAATCGTCACGATTTTCCCTACTTTATCAGCTCCGATATAGTCCTTAGGGTCAAAGGTTTTTCCGTCATAGTCGACGACTTCTCCTTTTTTAATTTTACCAAAAAGAGGTCCAAAAGGAAGTCCAGCTTCTTTTAAAGCATTAGCATCAAGTTCACCTACCCGATTTTTCTCTACTACGCGATAACCCAAGCAGAAAATGGTATGGTCAAGCAAATCCGTATAAACTTCAAAAGAATCATCTTCAAAGATTTTTCCTGCTGAATCAATCTCATGAAAATTAATCCGATAACCTAAATGTGAACCTGAAATTCTAAGCCCCGCTAAAACAAACTCTTTAATCCCTACAGGACCATAGAGGTCCAAATCAGTCTGCTCATCTGAGCTTTGAAAACTTCGGCTAGACAAAAAACCAGGGAGACCAAAAATATGGTCACCATGCAAATGCGTAATAAAAATCTTTGTAATTTTTCGAGGTTTAATTGCTGTATTTAAAATTTGATGTTGACTAGCTTCACCACAATCAAAAAGCCAAATTTCATTACGTTCATCAAGCATTTTTAAAGCAATCGCTTGAGTGTTTCTTGATTTCGAGGGCTGACCTGCCCCAGTTCCTAAAAATTGGATTTCCATTGACCCTCCATAACATAAGCTTTAGAATCATTAGCTTTTACCGTTGTTTTCTCTAAACTTTGAGAAATATTTTTTCAAAAATAAGAAAAAATTGTGAGCCATCCCCACAATCTTTTCTTCAATAAATTTAGTGACCCGTGCTGGGCTCGAACCAGCGACCCTTTGATTAAAAGTCAAATGCTCTACCAACTGAGCTAACGAGTCATACTTAAGGCGTCATTTTCACAACGAAATATATTATAACACAGACTTTCGCAAATTTCTAGTCTCAACTGTAATTTTTCTATTTTTTATTCAAATTCTTGTCTACTAGGCCTTTTCCCCTGATTTCTAACTAATAAAATTATTATTTTCAAACAAAAAATAAAGCCTGACCACATGTAAATTTGAATTCTTTGGTTGACTCACGAATATTCAAACTACTTAAAAAGCTTGTTTTGTCTTATCTCTCCCCTTCTTTCTATAGAAATAATAGACTTAAATACTTCAGATTTCTCTATTTATATTCTCAATCGTGTTTTTTTCATAATCCTATAACTTTTTCATCAATAGCATTGACAAAAAATATTAGATTTCGTACAATTAAAGTAATCTAATTAGTACAAAACAAACCTTTTAATAAAAGGATACCTATTTTCAAATCATTTACATTAACTCTTTTTGACTTAACATAAAAAGTAACATTTAACAAGAATTCATACTTTTTATTGCAGGTTAAGTATTAAACATAATACTTAAGTTGAAATTATTTTTAGAAAGCTCACCATGACTCTATTCGATAGAATAAAAGGCCTTGCTGATAAGCAAGGAAAAAATATAAAAACAGTTGCTCTTGATATTGGATTAAGTGAAAACGCAATTTATGGATGGAAGAAAACAAAACCTAAAGCTGATGACTTGGCAAAAGTAGCCGATTATTTTCATGTTACTGTTGATTTTTTATTAGGACGTGAAGGATTAGAAATTATAAACGAACCAATTGATCTAGCACAATTAGTTGATGACAGCAAAGTGGATTGGGATAAATGGGTATCATTCGAAGGAAAACCTCTAAGTGACGATGTAAAGATAGCTATGAAGCTTATTCTCGGAAAACGTTTGGAAGATAAATAGAGAGCTATAATCTGGCAAGAGATTTTTGACTACTTTCTCTTAACCCTTTAGAGTTCTTCATGAACACAACAGTGGTCCCTTTTGAATTAGCTTAGGAAACTTATAAATAAGATGAAATAAAATTTGACATCAGTAAATTAGAAACATATGACCCTTTTGTTAATCATAATAATTGCTGTAATTAATACTTTAAGTATTTATCAATTTTGCCCTCTCACCATCTAGACCTTGAGTTTTATGGCAAGGCAGAAAAAGAATTTACGGAATTATTAGGAACTTACTTAAACCAAAAGTAAATCACGAGCAATATCTCGAATCTCGTTAAAAGCTAGCTAGGAGAAAAAATGATTGATTTTAACAACTCGGCTTTTGTAAAATTAAAGCCAACAAGTAACGATGTATTTCAGGACATGATTTCAGCTATTTTAACTGATAAAGAGTCATTGATCAGCACCTACAAAGGAATGCGAGATGGTGTTGTATTTACAACTCATAGAATTATCGCAATCAATGTTCAAGGCATCACAGGAAAGAAAAAAGATTTTACTTCTTTACCATATTCTAAAATCCAAGCGTTCTCTATAGAAACAGCTGGAACATTTGATCTAGATAGCGAATTAGAATTGTGGTTTTCTGGATTAGGAAAAGTAAAATTAGAATTCGTCAGTCAAGCAAACGTTTCAGAAATTGCAAAAATTATTTCTAATAAAATTTTATAAATAGGAGTATTTATGAAAAAATTCTTATTATTGGGAGCGACTGCTTTATCTTTGTTTAGCCTAGCAGCATGTTCGTCAAGCAATAGCACAACTACTTCAACAGATGTTTCAAAATCAGTCAGTAGTTCTATTTCAAAGTCCAAATCAACAAGCCTCTCCATTTCAGAGAGCCAAAGAAAATCACAAGAAGCTGAGTCGCAGTCAATTGCCGAAAGTCAAAGTATCGCAAAAGAATCGGAATCAATTTCACTTTCTGAAAGTCATGCAGCTTCCGAGTCTGTTGCTGCTAGTATAGCCAATACTACTACTCAGGAAGCTCCTGCCAGTATTGATACTACTACTGAAGATAATAACAATACAACTGTATATGTTGTGGATAATGGAACAACAAAAGTTTATTGGTACAGTGCTTCTGCAATAAAACCTACGCCAAAGAACCCCGTAATTTCTATGACTGAAAGTCAAGCATTAGCTCAAGGATTACATCACTCAGAACGAGAATAAAGCAACCAAGACAAGCCTTTAGCACAAAAATAAGAAAACCGCTCTCAACAGAGCGGTTTATTTGTATGATTAAATGCGTCCGGAGGGAAAAATGAACTTTATAATAGTAGAATTCAGATTATAAAATAGCTATTTTTTGTAGTTTGAGTCGTTTAAATACTTTTAGTATATAGCAGTTTTTGATTTTTTTGGCACAAAATTTGGCACAAATAAAATGCCAGCTAATAGCTGGCACCCATGTTTAAGACTTTTATTATAACATATAATCAGTTCGACTTTATATTGCTTTCCTTAATAATATAATTGGGCCTTTTTTTTGTTTCAAGGAATATCTTGGCGATATATTTTCCAATAATTCCGATTGAGAGCAATTGCAATCCTCCCAACAGTAAAATCAGCACAATCAATGTGGGGAACCCCTGAACAGCATCACCAAATATAAGAGTTTTAAGAAGGTAAAAGAGGCTAAGTAGACATGAAGTCAAAAAGCTAACGAAACCAACAAAAGTTGCAATATTTAGAGGTGCTTCAGAAAAGTTAACGATACCATCAATAGAATATTTTAGTAAACTGAAAAAATTCCACGATGTATTTCCGGCAACTCGTTCTCGATTTTCATATGGTAAGTAAGTTGTTTTAAATCCCACCCAGCTAAAAATTCCTTTTGAAAAACGGTTATTTTCTTTTAACTTAAGAATACTATCAACTACTTGGCGAGTCATCAAACGAAAATCTCTTACTCCATCTACCATTTCAGTGTCAGAAATTTTATTTATTAGTTTATAAAAGGTCTTTGCAAAGAAAGAACGAATGGGAGGTTCACCTATCCTTGATACTCTTCGAGTCCCTACAACATCATAACCTTCAGTTATTTTTGCAAACATTTCGTTTAACATCTCTGGAGGATCTTGTAAATCTGCATCCATAACAGTTATAAATTCACCATCAGAAACTTCTAAACCTGCTATTAAAGCAGCTTCTTTACCAAAATTTCTTGAAAAACTAATATACTTAACATTATCATATTTATTAGATAACTCTTTTATAACTTCTAATGTGTTATCCGTTGAACCATCATTAATAAAAAAATATGTTTTTTCTAGAGGTAGTTCAATAGTTTGTTTATTTACTTCGTTTAGAAATATTTCTAGTGTTTCTTCTTCGTTGTATGCTGGGACTATTATTGAGAGTCTGCTCATTATCATATTCTTGCTCTTCCACTCCTTCTTTTTGTGTAGTTACGTTTCCAGAAAGTCTATCTATACAATACGCAATCCCTAGACCAGATAATAGACAAATCAAATAAATATATTGAAACATATATTTGGTACCGCCAGATTCGAATATCAAAAGAAACAATAATCCCCCAACTAAACTAAGAGCTACCACAGCGACTTTCCAAGTCCTTTTAAAGAATAATGCAATAATGCTTGAAATTAGGGTTATTAGCCAAAAGACTTGACATAAGAAGTTGAAACTCGGTCTTAATTTTCCATCTTCGTAATAGATTTGTTGTATTTTGTTCGAAAAACTTCCATTTTTTGAGTAATTATATTTTAGCCACAATCCATCACGATGATATCCAATAACTCCTGTATCAGTGATTTGGAAATACTTTTGCCAATAGAATTTTATAGTTCTAGCTAGTCCACGTTCATTCGACCGCTTAATAAATAACTCAATATCTTTCTTTGATTTATCAGTTTTATTTTTTTCTGAAAGAGTACTTTTTAGGTCTCCTGCATTCCAAGTGCCATGAAGTGATTCACGGTCATTCTCATCTCCAAAACTTCCCATTAGAATAAAATGTGCCATTGGAAGTTCTCTTGATTTATCAATTTTTACTATTTTTTGATTACTTACAAAAAGATTAAACATACTTAAAGTAAGAATTGCAGTTAATATAAATGGAGGAAAAGAAATAATACTTTTTAACCTTACATCTTTATTATTTAAATTAATTAATAAAAGTAAAAATATCGCAATAATAAATGTTATGCTGCTAGGTCTAAGCAGATAAGCTATAGCAAGAAAAAAAGCGGAACCGATAGAACTAAATATTAAAAAGAGAGTTCTTTTACTTTTAATACAAACTGTGATGAAATATATAGATAAGAAAAGAGGCAAAATACAATACGTATCAGTGTAAGGAACCAAATATAGAGGTTGGATAATTGCAAACATCATGAAACTTATCGTTGAAAAATACGATACTGTTTTTCCAAATAATTCTTTGGATACCTTTAAAAAAATTAATGTAGATAAGAATATTATTACGGAATTAAAAATTCGAAACTTCATATACGAAAAACCAAATATTTTAACAAAATAATAATTTATAAAAAACAAAAAATTATTATTACTATTAACAGATAAATAATTTCCAACCCCTTTGATATCTTCAACATGAATAAGACGGGATGCATCAAATTGTGGTATTCCGTCTAGTATTGTCATTAGAAATATTTGATATATTAAACAAAATATGAAAAATCCCCAAAATATATGTTTTTCGTGTAATCTGATAAAAGAAAAAATTTTCTGAAAGAAACTTTTTTTTGCAAATGCTATAAGTAAAATAAGTACCACAACACCTACCATCATTGAGACAATCAGGCCATTAGATAACTTGTCTAACCATAATATTCTTGATTGCATTGCCCCAATTAACGCTACTAAAATCAGAACTATTCCAGTACTATTTATAAAATTATTTATATATTTATTCAATATAACAACTCCTCATTTTTTATACCTATTTAAGTTTACTTTAAGAGCTATTAAATGTCAAATACCTATTGAGCTTAAGGATTTAATTACAAGGAATTATTAATATATTTTTTCTAAATAAAAAACACCTGACCAAAGTCAGAGTTTGGATTTAATTCAGGAAATAAAAAACGCCTCAAACCAAAAGAGACGCTTTAGAATTATGAGTAAAGTAATTTAATAATACTTCAATTCATTTTTGTTGCCAATATAAAGAAAAAATCACCCAGAGTAATAGGCGCTCAAGAGTGTTTATGAAAAAGTTTTATTTTTTTGAATATGACTATTATATGCTTCTTTTCTTTACTTTATCTGAAATAAATAAGATAAGTGAACAGTTAGATAAACTTCGCCAAAAAATTATTCTAGAAACTGCTTCTTCTCAACTGAAAGAGCAAGAAAAGGACAACGATAAAATTTATTTCCATTAAAAATGAACAACAAAAACAAGGTATTGCCCTTGCTGATTTAGTAGATGATAAAAAAGTTGATTGTGATAAGTGGGTCTCATTTGATGGTAAACCTTTAACTGACGATGTTAAGGAAGTCACGAGTATGCTCTTGGAAAATACTTGGAAGATAAAGAATAAAAAGATTTCTATGAGCAGACAAGAGCTTTTAGACTACCTCCTTAAGGAAATTGAAAAATGCAGGTTTGATATTGTTGATGTGGGATTTTTTTCCAGTTCCCGCAGCAGTTAATGTCGATAAAAAGATAATGATTTACAACTCTAATGAAGCTTCAGCTTTTGAGGTTACTCATGAATTAATTCATGTTCTAAATAAAGATAATCCTCATGGAGATTACTTTGATGCGAGCAACCCTCAAGAAGTAAGAGCAAACTATGAGGAAACAATTCTTATCTGGGAAATATTTGACGCTAATGGGGAAGATACGAATATTTTAATGTATTTGTAAATTTGTAAATACGACAGATGCACCTTTTGAACTAACAGAATCAATAATCAAAAATGAGTACTTAGAGATGCATGAAGCAATTACTGAAATTTTTGAAGATGAGATAAAGGTTAGTATTAATAAGCAAGAGATGCATGATTATATTGTTGATTATATTAGTTATTTTGATATGATTGACTCTGTAAATATCTATCAATTTTTGGATCGTTATCATCTGGGACATAACTTTTTCAATATGGCAGAAATAGAGCTTCGGCAATTATTAGGTACTGTTTAATTTTAGGATAGAATATGAAATTTGGAATGAGAAAACCTAGTCTAGCAAAAGTTTTAAAGCTAGAACAACTGCAAAATATAAATATAAATGTAAAGTAAAAAAAGCCCTTATTCCTGGATATAGAAAAAAGGGCATGGTTTGGGTTAAAAATCCTAAAAAGGCAGCATATAATAAAGTGTACAAGAAAACAACTTTCTCAATTTGGGATTTATTCAAATAAAAAACTACGAGCAATATCTTGAATCTCTTTAAAAGCTAGGTTAGGAGAATATTTTATGAAAAAAATTATAATTCCAATAATGAGCCTGTTATTGATTTTAAGTCTATTTTGGTTTAGTAATATTGCTAGCGCAAAAACTAAAAAAAACGTAAAAAAGAACAGCTTCACTGTACATAATGTTTATAAGGTGTACTACTCAAAGATAGATTCAAAAACAACTGGAGTAATTACTGAAACTGGTCCAGATGCAGCAAGATTTATTAGAGTAGGATATAGTGCAAAAGTTGATACACTGAAAAACGCAGAAAAAGCTAAAAAGAATGCCAAGTTATTTTTAAATAATGTAGTTAAAAATATTAAACCTCCTAAAAATGAGGATGATGTAATAATCATCCAATATGGTGAGGGAGAAGGTTTTGATAGAAGTACAAATTTCCAAACATTTTTTAATATATTATTGAATAAAAATAGCTACACTATTTTGAAGGAAAACAAGGGCGATTTTACAAAATTAGATAAACAAGATTACTCAAATAATGGGTATTAAACATTAAAAAAAACCGCCCAAGTTTGGCGACGAGGGGAGGCTTAAATATCAAGCATAGTAGAAACGCTTCAAACGAAGCCCTTTTACTGTACTCAATTTTAACAAGAAAGCGAGAAAAAATCAACAATGGCAAGATATATCAACGTAGTAAAGTCTGGCAATACGAAATTTCAATAAAAGCCCCCTAACAGAAAAATATAAAAAAATCCGAAAATCAGGTTTTGCTACAAAAAAATTCTCAAGTTGCTGCAAGTGATACCGAAATAAAACTTTCTAATGGTTTTAAAATCGGAGATGATAATATTTTACTATATAAATATTTCGACAATTACATTGAGGTATTTAAAAAAGATAAAATAACAACACGAACTTTCAATAAATATCTCAATAGCTCTAAAGATTTAAAAAAATACTTTCCTAAAGAGACTTTGAAAAGTTTAACAAAGACAAGATATCAAAAGTACTTGAATGGGTACACTAAAACACATGCTGACCACTCTGTTCGCCAATTTAACACCCATATAAGGGCAGCAGTTCAAAATGCCTTAGACGAACAAATAATAGCTACCGATTTTACAAAGAAAGCTGTAGTAAAAGGTCAAGGTGCTAAAAAGTCCGAAGAAGAAAAATATATCAACTATGCTGACTTCGTGAGGTTATTAAGACTATCAAGCGAAAAAATCGACTCGTTTTATAGCACAAGACTAATGATATATCTTGCTGGAACTACTGGTATGAGGTTCGGGGAACTAATAGGTCTTAAATGGAGTGAGGTTGATTTTGAAAACGAAATAATCAATATTAAACTTGAGTATAATTATGTCACAAAAATATTCACAGAACCCAAAGGCTATAAAATTAGGAAAATAACTATAAATTCAAAAACAGCCAAAATATTATTAGACTTAAAAGATAATCAAATAAATCATGAATTAGATAATCCAGACAATCTTGTGTTTTTCAATCCCACTTACGGAATCGTCTCAAATAATGCAGCGAATAGTGTACTACGCAGAATGCAAAAAAATCTTGAGATTTATCCAACTATTACTATGCACGGATTAAGGCACACACACGGCTCAGTGCTTCTGATGAAAGGAATAAACATCTTGGCTGTATCAAAAAGACTTGGCCATGCAAGTGTAGATATAACGCTTGGTGTATATGCTCACTTACTTAAAGAATTAGAAGACCGAGAAAACGATAAAATAAAAAGTGAACTTGATAAAATCATATAATAGTTAAATATGGTTTGGCACATATTTGGCACAAAAACAACAAAAACCGCTCAACAGAGCGGTTTATTTGTATGATTAAATGCGTCCGGAGGGAATCGAACCCCCATTGCAAGAATCGGAATCTCGCGTGATATCCATTACACTACGGACGCTACAACCCCTTTATTCTACCTAATTTCAAAAAAAATTGCAAGAAGAAACTCAGCAAAATAAAAAAAGCTATCTTTTGATAACTTTCTTTTTTCTTTTTATTTTCCTGCTTTTATTGCTGATAAAATCTGGGTTCGCAAGCTTTCTGCTCCTTCAGCTCCACTAGGAAGGAAGATAGTTGAGTTTCCACCCGCAGCAAATTGGTTCAAAGTATCCAAATATTGGTTGGTCAGCAAAATCGCCATAATTTGTTCTTCATCAAGTGCCACACCAAGTTTTTTGATTTCAGTAATTTGTTGAGCCAAACCATCAACGATTGCTTTACGTTGTTCGGCAATCCCAACACCATGCAAGCGGTCTTTCTCAGCTTCAGCTTCGGCTGCCGTCACAACTTGTATTTTATTAGCATTAGCCAACATTTGACTAGCATCTTGCTTACGTTGAGCCGCATTGATTTCGTTCATAGATTGCTTAACTTCAGCATCTGGTTCAACTTTAGTAATCAAAGTTTTAACAATAATGTATCCGTAAGTTTGCATTTCTTCAGCAACCGTTTTTTGAACTTCAAGAGCGATTTCATCTTTTTTCTCAAAGACATCATCCAAAGTCAATTTTGGCACAGCTGACCGAAGTGCATCTTCGATATAGGCTTTGATTTGTTCACCTGGGTTCATCAATTTGTAGTAAGCATCTTTAATTGATTGTTCGTTTACTCGATATTGTGTAGCAATATTCATCGTAACAAAGACGTTATCTGCAGTTTTTGTTTCAACAGTCATCTCTGTTTGCAAAAGGCGTAATTGAATTCGCGCAGCAATTCGGTCAATTCCCCATGGTAGTTTTAAATGAAAACCTGGGCTTGCAGTAAATTGATATTTACCAAAACGCTCAACAATAGCAACCGTTTGTTGCTTCACGACGAAGACAATTGTACTTAAACTAAAGATAAGAATTAGTAAAACAATTGCCAAAATAACGAGTGGAAAAATAATAATATCCATGAAAAGTTCCTCCTTGTAGCCTCTCATCAGTCGCTGATCAATCTGTCAGTAAAATTAAATAATTAGTTTTTTTAATGACAATGCCTTTATCAGTAACCGTTTTTAAATAGTCTATCACTTATTGGAGAGAATTGCAATTTTTTAGGCAGCTAATTCATCAATGATTAAAAGCCTTTTATAATATAAACCAAATGTTTTCGTCCATCTCGTCCATAGCACAAAGGACTTAAAAAGCCAATTTCCTGTGCTTGTTCCAATAAATCCTCAATATTATAACCTGATAAACGGATATATTCTTCATTTTCCGCTTGCTCGGTCAAGGCTGTCACGTCTTTAACTTTCTCAAATTCACTTTGGAATTGAGCAGGTTTCATCTGCAATTTTCCATCTTCTTCAATCAATAGATAGTGTGGAAAAATTTGCGCAATTTCAAACATCAATTCAGCTGTAATTTTTACTGGAAACTCACTAAAGATAAGCGCTTCTTCCTCTTCATTTTTATAAGAAAAACCAAATGATTTGCCTGAAAGGTTGAGTCGAATAAAACGGAAATGTTCAGAACCCACTTTTCCTTCAAGTTGAAAATCTGGGTTTTCTTCAAAAATATCAAAGGCCTTAGAAAGCTCAAAGAAATAGTCTGTCGCATCCTTGGGCGAGCGTTTTTGATAAAGTTCAGCAAAATAAGCATTCAATACCGATGCTGGCGGAGTAACCAAAAGTCGTTTATCGGCGACATCACTTAAAGTGGCTAATCTATTTTCTAAAAAAATTTGATCTTGAGCCATGAATCCACCATATTTCATTCCCAAATCTATCCATTTTTTATCATTCATCTTCTCTCTCCTTTTTTGCTAAAAATATTACTGACAAGCTTCTAATCTTTTTGTCAGCAAAATAAGTTGACTGATTTAAAGTCTGTCAGTCAGATATAATGTCCTTTTTCAATCATTTTCATTATAACATTTTTACGAAAATGAGTCAGTTCAAAAATTGAGTCACTTTCTCAAAAACTGAATCAGGGTATGTTTCTGAAAAGACATCCTCAAATTCGACTTCCATTCGATTTCTGAACCAAGTCAATTGCCTTTTAGCATAACGTCTGGAATTACGTTTGACTAATTCGACTGCATCTTCTAAACTAATCTCGCCAGAAAAGTAAGGGAAAAATTCTTTATAACCAATTCCTTTTGCTGCTTGAGCATCGGGTGCCTTTTCAAATAGACTTCTTGCCTCAGACAAAAGCCCTTCGCTCATCATTTGCTCTACCCGCTGATTAATTCTTTCATAAAGCACTTTTCGCTCTGCATTCAAGCCAATTAATAAAAAATTATAATCAGAGCCACTATTTTCATCAGTTGAACCAAAAGTTTGCAACTCCAAAAAGCGAATCGCTCGTCTGCGATTCAATTCAGGAAAATTTGGATTTAATTTAAGAACTTTTTCAAAGAGCTCTTCGTCAGTTAAAGCCAATAATGTTTCTCGAAGTTCCATCATTGCTTGATGATTTTCTTGACCTCCCAGATGGTAACCTTCTATCAGTGACTGAATATAGAGTCCTGTCCCACCAACAATAATCGGGACATTCCCACGTTCAATAATCTCCTCAATCAATCGATTGGCTTCCATCACAAAATCATGAACCGAAAAATTCTCTGTCCATTTTCGAACATCAATCAAATGATGAACTGCTAAGGCTTGTTCAGCTTTTGTTACTTTCGCTGTCCCAATATCTAATCCCTGATACACTTGTTGTGAATCACCAGAAATAATTTCACCATTCATTTTTATAGCTAAATCAATGCCTAGTGCCGTTTTACCCACCGCAGTTGGTCCAACAACAACCAAAACTTTATTATTTTTCATTTATATCTTTAACTCACTCCCACGATTTCCAATCTCTATTATTTCAGAAATAATCGGCAAATTCAAGCTTTGACCAGAAAAAAGTTACTGACCATTCTGTCAGTAACTTTATATTATATTTTGCAGTTTCTTAAGCCGCAAACACTTTTTGGTAAATTTTCTTTCCACGTGACATCAAAGATTTTCGATAATCTTCCCGCCCAACAATCAGTGTCATTTTACTAAAAATGTAGCATGATAGGAGAGTAACGGCAAAGTTAGGAAGAGACAAGAAAGTCAATAAGGAAACGCTCAGAACAACTACGTCAACTAAGAATAATACTTTATCGATTTTAAAATCCCATTGTTCTTCTAAAATTCGACTAAGTAGGATAGAACCGCCAAAAGTCCCTTCCGAAATGATGACTAGACCGGCACCGATACCTGATAAAATTCCATCAAAAATCCCGGCAAAAATAACATGTGAGAATTGAAAACCAGTAACACCCAATGCTTCATAAATCATTAACCAAAGACTCATCGCAAGAGCTCCGGGAATACTTAAAAGTAAAATTCTACGTGGAAGCAGACGTCCCCCGAAAATAAAGAGGGGTACATTTACCAAAAAGAAAGTCAAGGCTGGGTTGATGCCGAAAACAAAATCCATAAGTACAGAGAAACCAGCGACACCATTACTTGCTAAACGGTTGGGGATGACGAATAATTGAACAGATAATACATAAAGGCCGACACCTATAATCAGGATGAGTAAGTCCCTCATAAACTTCTGATCAATTTTTACACCTATAATTGTCATATTTCTTACCTTCTTTCTTTTTCATTTATTTATTACAACTGATACTAATATATCACATGTGCCTAATCTTAACCTTAACCGGTTAATATTAAAAAATCTTTCATTTTTAGAAGTGATTCGATAGCGTTTTCACATTTTTTGATTTATAATGATAATATAATGATTTTTAAATAAAAATTAAAGGAGACCCGCAAATGAAAAATAAATTTATCCAAGGTTACCTCATTGGAAAATCAGTCGAAATTCTTGTCGCTGGAACTGCCCTCTTGATTGCCAAGAAAAAAAGGATATCTTCCCTCAGCTGACAAGGCTGAATTCATCGCTCAAAAACGAAAAGAAGCCGCTCGAAAACGACTTGCACGCTAAAATTTTTACTGACAAAAATAAAAACTTACTGACAG